>Ga0209756_1000182_pt1 | contig 60927 bp, 33 predicted proteins | sample ETNvirenome_6_85_FD_184071 | JGI IMG/M metagenome (GOLD analysis project Ga0209756, IMG submission 184071) | Marine viral communities from the Pacific Ocean - ETNP_6_85 (SPAdes) (version 3) | ecosystem: Environmental > Aquatic > Marine > Oceanic | place: Pacific Ocean | collected 2013-06-19 | reverse complement strand
CTAAAGAGGGGTGTCTCTTTTGAAATAAAAAAAGGTCACATATATTGGTGTGACCTTTTTGTGCAGATTGAATGCACACATACCGCTTATGTTTGTATAAAAATTAGAAAGACCCGAAAGTAACTTTCGCTACTTAACCCGATATTTACAAAAAACATATTAAAAATTAATATCGAACATAAAAATTAATACACTTTTTAATACAAAAGCCCTTAAAAAGGGATTGGCACACAAATTGTAGTATAAATAAGTAAGAATAAAACTATGGCTAAATCACGAAATCAGAGACGAAAAAGTAAGAACTCCTTTTACAAGAACAAAAAAGGATTTACCAATAGAGGTAGAACTTATTGTGCTACTAATATACTTAAAAGGAAGCCCCCTAAATTCTCTCTTATTGTAAATAGCGGAGCCAACACCTCGATAGACTATTCTAAAGTAATGTGTTTCAAGCCAGAGGACATACAAAAACAATATAAATGGTCATTTGAAAGAGGAAAGTACCACCCGCAAACGAAAATTATATTACAAAAATGTTTTGTGGACGGAAATATGACGGGAGAAAAGTGGGAATTAAAACAAGTTTTTAATAGTTATGCCACGATACAACACAAACAAATAATTGGATTATTGGAATGTTTTTTATGGAGTATGGAAGTAATGAAAAAGAACGGCAAGTTTATACCCTTATTTTGTCAGTACCCAGAAGCAAACCTTCATCCAAACCAGCAGTCGGTTTTAGCAGATGTTTTTATGTGCTTAATGGAATATGGAGAAGAATTAGAAGAGCAAGTAAAGAAGAAATTAAGTGGTCAGAAAAGTTGACCACTTGGTAGTTATCTTTGCCAATAATAAAAAAAAATAGAAGTTCAATGTCACAAATCTCGAAAAACGCACATTATATATAGAGACCAAAGTATTAACTTAAATTATTTGTTATGAAAACTAAATTTGAAATGATTACATTAAACACGGAGCAGTATTCTGCAATTGCTAAAGAGAACGGACTAACCATATCCCAATGGATAGAAAATACCCTAAAGGACGCGGTTATCGTTCATTTGACCGAAAAACTCGAAAGCCTAAAAGGACAAAGGAGAGAGCACCAAGAGGCACTAAAAGAAAGGAATCCCAGCGACACCCTTCTTCAAGAAAAGACGGTGTTAGAGACAAAGATAAGAGACTTACAATCGTTTTGTAATCCCTCACAAGCAGACGTTGAAAAGGAAATTTTCAAAACCCTTAAAGGGGTAAGGTTTTCTACAAATATGTCACATCCCGAAACAATGGTAGGAACATCGGTGAGAGACGTCAAATGTTTGAATAAACGCGGATATGAATTACAATATCAGAAGTGTAAAACACGGATTTATAGCCGTAGATATAATAGAGCAGTAAAGAAAATAAGAGGCTTCAAAAAGAGACTGAAAAGAATAGAAAAAAAATTATTATTAACCCCTTAAATTTATTTTTATGGAAACACACAGACACACCACATCCGCGGTTAAATACATCGTTCTTCAAGGGGACGGTAGAAACCGCAAGTATCTCTTCACTTTTAGTAGTGATATTATCCACAGCGAATTTGCCTATGAGATGAAGAAACATCTTTCAGAGGAGATAGGAATAGAGTGCACAGTAATAAGCGGAGGATTTATTGTAAATAAAGACGGAACGCTTGCGACTGTTGGAAGGAGTATATCCTTACGGGTAGACAGTAAGGAAGAGGACATTCAGTTATTGTATAGCTGTAATGATAGATACTAAGGAACTTGACTCACAACCAAGTAAGGGCAAGGTAACCAACATAAGCGACTTAGTAGTCAGATTGGACAAAAAACCCCAATCAGAGTTTGTGACTCAAATGACTACTAACGAGTGAAGAGTAAAGTCTAAACGGAGAAGGTGGCGGTTGGATACGACTGACCACCCCACTTTATTCACCTTGCTTCCTTATGTTTATCTCCTTATCGGTGAGACTATATTTTCTCCTTACCTTCTTAAAAACCTTTTGTAATTCCTCCACGGTTGCCCTAGGGGGCTTCCAATCCTCTAATTTATAAAGAAGAGTCGGAGTACTATTCTCCAATGATTTAATTGTGGAAGATAAATTTTTACAAACCTCTATTGCTTTCCATTTTGCCATAATTCATTTATTTAATTTGTTAAAATTGGTATTAAATTTAAGCGAAAAAACACGCATTTTAATAAGAAATTAACAATTCAATGTAAACAAATATAAACTAAAACTTTATAGAACATATAATTTTTGAGAGCAAACCAACACTAAAAACAGTCTTAAATTTAAGAATAATCACAAAAAAGGACTTACATCAAACTCCTCCTTCTTATAAAACAAATTTTCATATTAAATAAATAACATAAAATATCAAATGTAATAACGCTCCTCAAGACAAAAAAGTCAGAAAAAAAATAGGATATATTAAATTTAAGTTTAACTTTGCACACCAAAACACAGTAAAATGACTGACGAAAAGACACAAAACATTAAACCTAACTCAAAATGCAAGGTTATTAAGGAAAGCGATGTTTTTTTTAATAAATATGGAACATCAACCCCGAATATAATTATAGAAGACAAGGCGGAGGTGGTGTTTGGAGGGGAAAAGTGGTGGGAGGAAATAAATAACCCAGCCATATTATCCTTTTTGACGCGAACCATTATGGGCGGAATTAATCCCGAGAGCACAGCCATTAATGTATATTACGGAAAGATATTTACAAAAGACACCGCTTTTGGGATAGGAGAGTTGGTATGGGAAAACGAGATAGAGCTTATAGGTTAATTGATGGCAGAGGCAAGAAAGATTGCAGAGGAGGTATGGAACACCACCATACCCAAGAAAGAAGAATACGATAAGTATTTAGATAGGTTTGAAGAAAAGATAAAAGAGTATGCAGTTAAAAAATGTAAAGAACAAAACGATATATGTTTCCGCAGTATTTGTAGAGCGCTAATAGACGGACGTATACCATTAGAAAATCTTGGACTATGGATAGAGACGATGTACAAAAAAGCCCCGCTTCCGAAGGGGCTCGAAATAACAAAAAAGGGAAAGAAATAACAATAAGCGTTAGCGCGTTAATAAAGCACTATAATATTGCTATTGAGGTAGGAGAAAAAACGCTTGTTTTAGAAGGGAGCGAAATGGACATAAACTATATGTATTATTTAATAACCTATAACTTGAATAAATTAAATTTAGAAGAGAAATATGTTTTTAATAATAATACAAAAATGTTTGACGAAAAATGAACCGACTAGACTCCGCATACCCACTTAATTTAGGCGAATATAAACTCTTTGATTATTTGATAGAAAACGAGTATTTTAATATACGGTTTTTTGACAGAAAAAAGATAGGAAAAAATCACGTTTGTTTTGAGGCTAATTCCTTTCTAAAGTTAGACAAAAAACACTATAAAAAATTACGCCAAATAAACCCGACAATAAAACAGAAATATTATTGGTGTGAAGTGGAAAATAACTTTAGGTACTTTTATGAGGTAAATAGGAACAATAAATGGCGACAAAAAGACTATGAATTAGTATACAAATTAAATGAAGAAAAACTCACACTTAATGTCGGCTAAATTAAATATAGGAATTAACAAAAAAGAGTTCAAAAAAACGGGCATTAGATTGCGTGCAGATTTGGAGGTTGTTTTTTCTCATATATATATTGGAGAATTAATTTTAGAAAACAGTAAACACCAAGCGTTAGGCAAACCAAAACTAACCGTGATAAATTATGGAGCCTATAAAGAAGTTTATCCGTGCTTAGTGACAGAGTTTTTAATACAGACATTTGACAATCAGAACGAGTTTGTAAATTATAGATTTTTACCTTGCGAGAATGAGGAAGAAGTTAACAAACAACTAAAAATTCTTACGCAAAACTCCACCGAAGAAAACACTAACTTTTTAGGAGAACTATTAGACGAGTTGCTAATACAATATTTTAATAAAAATGAAAAAAAGCTTTAGAGGAGGAACATTAAATAAGGGGGTAGACCTCATACGTGAGATGAAAAAAAACAAATGCAGTTTTAAGGTTGTTACGGGAGGACAAAGCAAAAAAATATTGTTTCAAGACGAAGGTGGAACCTATAAAAAAACCACCTACTATGGGAATAAAAAAAAGGAACACTTGGACGGAGTTTTTATGTGTAATTTAGTAAAGAAAGATATTGATAATTATTTACTCAAAAAGAAACCCATACCAGCAACAAAAGAGAAACCGAGTTTATTGCTTTATAATTTTAAGGAAATAGAACGACTATGTTCAAGCGACAAAAGAGAAATGTCTTACGCGATTGATATAAATAGTTGTTATTTTCAGACCGCCTATAATCTAGGGTTTATTAGTAAAAAAACCTTTGATAGAGGGTGGAAGGATAGAGATATTTATAAATATGGAATTTTAGCGTCCATCGGAACACTTAACAAGCGAGAGGTGGTAGAGGAATATAAAGACGGAGAATTAATTGCACGAGAATATGAGGAAGAAAACTATAATAAGTATTCTCCATTTTATTGGGCAATAATAAATGAGGTGTATAGAATGATGATAGAGACAGCCCACCTTTTAGGGGACGATTTTTGTATGTGGTTAACCGATTGTGCTGTATTCAAAAGAGGACGAGAAAAAGACCTAGAAAAACTATTAAACGATAACCACTACTCCTATAAGAACTTTAGAGTGGAATTTGAACGCGTAGATAAGAGGAAGATTTACTGGTATGATTTTGGCAAGGCAAAGGAGAAATATATTAACTACCACAAAAGATGTGGGTTTGAACCAGAACTAATTATTGTGAGCGATGAATAAAATAACTTAATAATTTGTATATTAAATTTAATATGCGTATTATTGCGTAACAAATTTAATACGAAAATACTATGGCTATAAAACTTAAAAAAATCAAAGATAGGGTAAAAACAGCCCTGACACAAAGAAAGGAAGCACGAGACTGCGACCAATTTCTATTTGCTTATATGCTTTGGCAAGACCTTGTTCACTTAGAAAGAGAAGGTGGAGACCCAAAGTGTAATCCCGATAAGATGACAGCGACACAACTTTTAAGGCTATTATCACAGAATAAAATGACAAACTTTGAAAGCGTAAGGAGGTCGAGAGTTTTATTGCAGAATGAATTTGAAGAACTACGAGGAGAAAAGTGGGAGGAACGTAGGTCTCATCAAGAGAATGTAAGGGAAGAAGTAAGAACATTTAGCTCAACTAAAGAAGACGTGGGGTGTATGCACATCTGGATTCCAATAGTAGACGAACACCACTCTCATCATTGCAGACTATGTAAAAAAAATAAAAAACGATGAAAAAACTAATAAAAAACACGCTGGTTATTCTAATAATAACCACCACCTCATTAAGTGCTCAAGTTAATTCTAAAAGGGGCGGTCATCACAACTCGCATAACCACTCCAATTACCATCACAATTACAATGACGGTTTCCATTACACACATCATCGCCCTAATCATCACGCTAACTACCTATTGCACTTGATTGTAGGCAATATAGTTTATAATTTAGCGGACGCAAATAGGGAGAAAAATATCACCCCTTGTCCTTACAAGGATTATGTATGGGTTGAGGGCTATTGGAGGAAGGGACTCCTAAGATGGCATTGGGTTGAGGGCTATTGGCAAAAGAGAAGGGTAAGGGTACAGCATTGTGTTTGTGGAAACCATCACTATTAATAAAGTAAAAGATGACACTTAAGAACCACCTAAGACTACTGCTTTTTATACTAATTGTGATTATTCCCTTTGGAGTAGCCTTTATTATGGGTGGGTGTATGTTGGGCTATTTAGTTTTTGGAAAGAGTTTTAATCGAGAAGTAAAACTGATTAATAAGATATTTGAGGAAATTGATAAATACATAAACGAACCGAAATGAAAAATAAAGATAAGTTAGGGATTGACAGAAGGAGGATGACGTATCAGAGCCATTCGTTTGAAGTTAAAATAAACGACAAGAGCGAAAGCCTCTATCTCACCTTTGATAATTATGACAAGTTTTGTCGCGACACCACCAACGCTAGGAACAATGGGCTTGAGACCTTTAGGTACGGGGAGAAAGGGAAGGAGTGGTATTTAGAAACTGGATATGCTGAATACTGTATAGACACCTATAACAATGTCCCCGACAGCTATGATGAAGCGCTATTGGAGTACGAGGCAAAAAAGAAAGAAGAAATAGAGAGGATGATTAAAAACGAGTCTCTGAAACAAGACCAAGTAGTATACGGAAAGGGAGGGTGGCAAACCAAAGACCAATTCCGAGAACGAGTGAAAAATGTATTGAAGAATAAGAAGAAAACAATCGACCAAGTAAAGAAAGGGAAAAAATAACCGAATAAAGAACATAATATGAAACACAAGAAACCAAACTCTAAACTACAAGCGATTTTATTTGACCGCGGAATAAAAATCGTTGACCTTTATAAAAAGATAGAGGAAGACAACGATAAGCCCGTGGCAAAATATATGATTTCGCAGATAGTTAACGGTAAACGGACAAACTATGAGATTATCACGCTTAACAAAATCTGCAAGGCGCTCGGAGTTTCTCCTAATGAAATTATTGAGGAAAACCCTACTCGATTTTCTGTAACCGCAAAAAGTATTAAATCTAATACGAAAAAAGAGAAAAAGAAATCGACCCTATCGCCTAAAATGGAGAAACATATCCAAGAGATAGCAGACGAGGAGAAAGCAAACCGCCTAAATCACGAACTAAATATATTAATGGAGGGAGAAGAGCCAATGGTAGAACACGATGGAATGAGATATAATCCAGAAAACGCAGAAGAAACGCTGGAGTTTACAGATGAGCAGAACCATATAACTAGAAAGAACACAGACTATTCACCTCCAGAAGAAGAGATAGAAGAAGAAGATGACGACTTTGGATTTTAAGAGTGGAAAGAGGATTTATCACATACCTTCTAGCAAAGCCCGACAAGTATTTGTTGGTGTGGGCGTTTATAAGCTCTCAGTTGTATCGGAACGAAGGAACGGTAGGGGTGTATGAGATTATAGGGAAATATAAAGTACCTAAATCCACGCTTAAAAGAATTTTGGAATATGGACGAAACTATAATGGTTTCAAAATGGATATTATTTGGAGGAACAACGTATTGTTATTCAAAAACATAGAGAAGAAGGTGGAGACTAAAATGGTTTCCAAACGGAAAGAAAGTGGCAAGAGCGTGGCAGTTATAATGGAGCCAGTAGAACAGATAGTAGACTACTTAAACGAAAAATGTGGCAAGAAATATAAAAAAGACAATAAACAAACTAAATTATTAATAAATGCAAGGATAAAGGAAGAATTTACGGTAGAGGACATTAAAAAAGTAATCCAAAAGAAATGTAATGAGTGGATGGGAACGGAGATGGAGAAGTATTTACGCCCACAAACCCTTTTTGGAAATAAATTTGAATCCTACCTTAATCAATCCGAAATCTTGCACAGTAAAATTTCAAACTATGGAAAAAATACCACAAAACGGACAACCGAATTTGACACCGCAATTAAAAAAGCAGACAGAATCGACTATTCTAACCTTAAATGAGGACGACCAAAAGGTAGCGTTTGCTCATTTTGAAAAGAAAATTCGGGAGTTTCAGAACGAAGACTACCAAAACCTTCATAAACTACTCTTAAAATGGGGCAAGTTTATTGGATTAAAAGAGGCTCCCGATGACGAATCAATGTTTATGCTGGTGGTTTTTGTAAAAGAAAACTTTATGGACGTGTCGCTTCAAGAGATAACTAACGCTTTTAATATGGCGTGTGCGGGAAAACTAGATATAAATGTAGAGCACTACAATTCATTTTCTCCTATTTACATTTCTAAAATTCTAAATGCCTATAAGGAGAATAAAAGAATGGTTATGCACCGCTTGTATGAAGCCGAGCAAAGCGCTATAAACCAAGAAAAAGAAAAACCACTTACTCCCGAGCAACTCGAACAAAAGAATACAGAAAACGCCCTAGCCGTCTTTCAGCACTATCAAGAAGACGGAAGAATCCCCGACTACGGATTTATAATATACGACTTTCTAGTATCCAAAAAACTTATTAAATTTAATAAAGAAGATAAGACTGAGATATTATCGAGAGCAAAACAAATGGCGGTATCTGACGGACAGCGACACCTTCAAAAACAACCTAAGCCCGACTTAAAAGCACAGATAGAAGCCACCTTAGAGAAAATTGAAAACCACGACAAAGAGAAGTCGGATGTGGTGCTAAAGTATTGTAAAAACATAGGACTCTCTAAATACTTTGATTCTTTAATGAGTGACCCTAATAAAATGCGGGAAGCCCTAAAAACACTGGGAGTAGACCTAAACTATCCACAACCCAATTAAATAAAATGAATATAAGCGGAAAAATAATAAAGTTTCAAGACAGAGCTGAAACCATAACCAACATCATCATACACAAAACCAGAAAAGGCAAACCATATAACGTGTGCTTTGTAAGTTTTGGAGAGGTGTGTGTAAGAGTGAGAGAAACCCTTAAGGAAGGAGACTTTGTAAAGTTTACGTTTATTGTCCGAAGCAAAGAATACAAAGAAAGATACTATACTGACCTTATTATTACGTCTTTTGAGGTAGTTAGAAGAAAAGAACCCTCCCCTCAGACGGCTATCGTGGACTTAGATACGGGAGAGATTTTAGAGCCCCGACCACCAGAGCCCGAAGACCCTCCTTTTTAGCAACCATTTAAGTAAAAAAAGTGCCAAAAAAATACCCGCTAAATATATTAAATGTAATATGAAAAAACTCTTATTTAATTGTCAAAAAAAGAAATATAAATACTGGAGCTGTTTATGGCAACTAATACTAAACCTACTCACTATCCCTATATTGATTTTTGTTATGATTTATACCTCTGTTTGCATATTATACGTAATACTCGAAACGGGAGTTAAACTAATATGGCGAAGACTGAACTAAGAGGGGATACCTTCTTTCAATGCGTTTCTCTCTAAACGGGAGACACGGCTCTCCAAATCAGAATTGTTATCCGAATTTTTTATCAATGTTCTATAAAACTTTAATTGGTATATTAAAACCGCTACGGTAACCACGAACAATCCCACCCCAATAGCACTATAATCGCCTCTTGACGTGGTATAACTTGAAGGTAAACTAGACTTTAATTTTGTCATTTTTTTTGCATTTTCTTTGCACAAAAATAAAAAAAAATATTTAATAACACGACAGAATTAATTTTTTTCTATATTTGTAAAAAAAAGAAAGCAAAATAATTGGATATGGGCACAGCAAATTTTTACAACGAAAACGCCAGTAAAATATACGCAGTAGAGATTGAGGATGAGATAGATTATGAAGACTTATTGCTAAATACACAGAGCGCGCTAGAGACGTTAGCCAAGAAAAAGGGCTATTATTTTATTCCCGACTCAGAGTGTGACGCGGGCGGAGACTGGAGAATCGACCGAAACTTTCCCGCAAACCCTATCGGAAAAATAGAAAGCAAAACAAAAGACTATATGGGAATCGAGTGTCGCGTTGATTTATGCGTGGTTTCCAGAGGAGGGTATTATTCTGGAGCCAACCTAGACTGGACACTCGAATATATATGTGATGATTCGTATGAGGAAATAGACGACATCGACTTTGACTATTATTTTGAGGGACGCGCCAAGCAGTATAAAGAATGGATAACCAACTTTTTAGAAGAGCAAGCAGACCAACTAATAGCGGATGTGGAAGGAGTGCTGGAAGAGGTGACGACACCACTGGTTGTAACGGCACGATTTTCTAGCGGAGAAACGATGTATGGAAAAGCCGAGTTCGGAGGAATGACGGGAACCCTACAAAAAGTAAAAGAGGAGGCGATAAGAATGAATCCAAACCCTAAAAACGATAAAGAAACAGAAGAAGTATATGCCAAGGCTTGGGAAAAAGTGACGGGAGAAAAATATGAATATGCAAAAGGAGGACTCACAAAAGGAAAATCTCACAAAGAAGGCGGTATACCAATGACCGTCAAATCAACTGGACAAAAAATTGAAGTAGAAGGCGGAGAAGGAATTATTAACAAACATTCTATGAGCAGTGACAAGAAATACGAGTACGAGGGAAAAGAAAAAACCACGTGTGAAATCGCAAGCGACTTAAATCAAAAAGAAGGAGAGGGAGTCGGTTTTTCGTGTGATACCGTAGAAAGTAAAAAATATAAATTTATGAAAGGAGGAAAAACGAAAAACCCAAGATTAAAGAAGGGAGATTCAGTATGGGTGGACGCTAGGAAATGGCAAGACTCTAATGGCAACACCTATCATAATGTTAATGTTTATGTTAACGGTGACCATATAGGGGAAAGTGGACAAATGTATGGATATGGAACGCAATACTTAACAACCGCCAACAAAATGCTATTCGGAAAGTATGTACACGATGAGTATTCGGGCAAGACTTACAATCCCCCTTACGGGCATAAGACAGACAAACCTCTTTGGTATCTAAAGGACAAAGGAATTAAATTGATAGACAACGAAATGGACGTCAGTAGAAAAAAAGACCTTTTTGAAAAAGGAGGTAAGATTAGTTATGATGATGTTAAAGAAAGGGTGTTAGATAACTATGGTTATTCCGTGCAGGACTTTCATAAAGGTATGATGAGTAGGCAGGAAGCAAGACAAATAATGCGAGAAACTAACGAACTATACTTAAAGTTATCCAAACCCAAAAGGGAAGATTTAGGTATGTTAAAATATGCAAAAGGGGGAGACACTAAAAATAGATTTGGGGAATTGTCTTTTGATGATATAGACAAGGTTTTTGGGGTAGATTTATTTGTTTTATCAGAAGATGAAGTAGATACTGAATTAGAATCCCTTACAAAAGATTGGAAAGAAATGGAAGAAGAAGAAAGGCAAGATATATTAGAAGAAAGAGGTTACGAAAAAGGAGGCGAGATAATTGTATCTGATGATGACGGAGAAGTGGAAAGAGTAAAAGGAAGCATAAGAGTAATAATAGCTGATAATTTTGATGACCATAAGGGATATAAAGAGGGGGAGGTTTTAGATATTGAGGAAATAGACGCAGATGATTATATGATTACAAACGAGGGTTATTATTTAAGTGAGGCAGAAGTAGATTTTGATGACAAAGAAAGCCAAGATGTGTATTTTAAAATAATGAATAGTCGTTATGCAAAAGGAGGTATGACCAACGAGGAAAAGTGGCACTTATTATATGATTTTTTAGACCAAAGACATCTCGAAGGAGAGGAAGAGGCTGGAAGGATAATGAACGAAGACGGGTACGATGTAACATACGAGCGATTGTATGACTATACAGACGAGAGAATGGTAGAGGGAGATGAAGAGGCGGAACGAGTGTTAGAAAAAGTAAATAAATATGGAAGGGGCGGTTATAGAGCCAACCGTCCGAGTCCAAGTGTGAGCGCCACAGAATTTCTTGTAGGAACAAAGAAGAGAGGAAATGACGGAAATTTATGGGAAATACGAGCAAATATAAACGGAGTACACCGATGGGTAAAACTCTCAAATTATGCAAAAGGCGGTATGGCTAAAGGTGGAATGTATAGTGGAATTAAAGAGGGTAAAAAAGTTGAAGTTGCCGACTATTATATAAAGGATGAGGTAGGGCAGAGAGCAAAAGCAACTCCAACGGCAATTATTTTAAGTGAGCCAAGTGATGATGAGGAATTAGTAATGGTGCAATATACTAATGGGTCTATTGATTATGTTCCCCAAGATGTAATTGAAGTATTGCCTTTTGCAAAAGGTGGTAAATTAGGCGAAGGATATGTAATAGTAGATGTATATTGGGGGGATAATTTAGAATGGAATATGGACTATGTTGGGTACGAGGGTAGTTTTGGTTTAGATAAAGCAATTCTTTTTTATACAAAAAAAGATGCCGAGAAATATCTAAAAGATGAAAGACCCGACATTAAAGAAGAAGCAAAAGATAATGAGAATTATTTGGAAAAATATGACCTTATACAAAAAGTAAAAGTTATAGCAAGAGGATATGGTGAAGAAGATACTATTGAACTGATGAATAGTAAACTAAAAACATATATATCAGATATAAACGCTAATAAATATGCAAAAGGTGGTAATACTCCAAAATTTAGAGTAAACCAGATACCAGCCAGAATGAGTGGCTACGATGGGACTGATAAGTATTGGGTAATTGACGCAAAAAGTGGAGACATAAAACTAAAGGGAGATAAGAGGCGGTGTGATGCGCTTTGTAAAAAGCTTAATAGTCAGGATTATGCGAAAGGCGGAGAGACCGATAAAGGGCTTACGGGAGACCAGAGAGATAGGATGACCGATGATATTTATATGTCCGAGGAGACGATGAGTGACAGTATGTTCCAAGCCATAGACGATGAGGTTGAGGGAGATTGGGATGTAGGATTATACAGATTGAGTGATAGCCAACTCAAAAAAATCCACACTGATATAAAAGAGGATAGAGCGTCAAGCTATACAGAACATAAAAAAGGAGGAGAGGTTGATTATGAAAGTATGAGCAAACAAGAATTAGTAGATAGGTTTATGGATAAGCGAAGTGCTGATTTAGATAAAATGACAGATAAGGAGGTTATTGATGAATATAAAGAGTGGTTTGAGGTATGGGATGTGTTTGAAGAAGAGGATAGCCACAAGAGTATATCTAAATTAAAACAAGAATTATTAGAAGATGAAGAAAGTTGGAAATGGGATTATGATAAAGATGAGTTGATTGATATACAAGATGATTATGATAAGTATTTAGCAAAAGGTGGTTTAGTTAAAGTTAGAGAAGCAATAGAATATGATGAAAATAATTTTGGACAAAGAAAGAAATTAGATTTAGAAAAGGGGAGTAGAAATTGGAGAGGACTTTATTTAGATATAATCCCTTTAGTTTGGTCAAGAAATATGCAAGATGGTTATGAAATTTATGTTTCTGAAAACAGAAAACATTTAGGAACTATAAATGTGGATTATAATAAAAGACCAACTGAAATTAGTGTTTATGCAAAAGGAGGAGAGGTTATTCTTGATGATTATATTTTGACATTAAAACCCGATTTAACAATACCCAACGAAGCTCCCCCTTTTGATAACAAGGATATTGTAGACACACTTCCTTCATCAGCTCCTATATTCATTAACGAACAATTTACTTCAGATTGGGGTACAACTTGGTTCATAGAACAAGAACAATATGATAAACTCAAATCCAACAAACCTATAACAATAGAAGGAGGTAATGCAAGTTGGGATTGGAAATTTAAGGTTACCAGAGATATGGTTGAGAAAATTGAAAAACGAACTATGACTAAAGAGGGAGTTAAATTTGCAAAAGGAGGGAGTTTAGAGTTTGACGAGGGAGATGTAATTGTAGACAATAAGGAGTTTAAGGACTTAAAATTTTATAGAGACAGAGGAGGAGAGGAAATAGAAATAGTTTCTGATTATGATAGTGGATATGCTAAAATTAGGTATGACGAGGAAATGAAGGATAGAGAATATATCGTCATAAACGATACGGTATATTATTTAGATGATTTAGAAGTTTATGCAAAAGGTGGTGGTGTAAAGGGTGTAGATTACTATGATAGATTAAAATTAGCACGGAAGGTAAGGGTTAAAATATCTGAATTAAGGAAAAAGAAAAAAACATCAACTGAAATAACAAAAGCATTGAATAGTGACCCTGAATTGTCTAAATTGGCGAAAAAAGTAGGTAAATATCCATTTAAGCCAATTTAGACAAAAGGCGGTTCTGCCTACGCAGATGGTGGGGAGGTAAAAGGATAAGTATGGGAGAGACTATACGGTGAGTATGAATTAGAAAAAACTAAAAAATAAAAAATATAAGAAATGGCACAAGAATATGTAAATCCAGTATTTAGTGGCGATGACACTATCGACTTGGTAAAAAACCTTATAAGATACGATATACCTTTTTTATTATTGGGGAAATCTTCAATCGGAAAATCTTATTCTATAACCGAATTAGCGCAAGAATTTAGAATGCCTCATAGTTTTTTGTTTATTGGTTCTGAAAAACCATCGAACATAGAGGGGCTTCCTAGATTAGTCGGAGAGAAGGCGGAATCGGGAGATATATTAGAATTTTTCAAACCTAACTGGTTCCCAAACGCTTCTTTAATCCAAAAATACATCACCAACGGGAAAAAAGTATTTGAGAATTATGTGAAAGTGTATGAAGGGGACAAAGTAAGAGTGAATAGCGGAAAAGATTTTAAGGCACTTAATACTATTTTAGAAGCGCTCGCCAAAGTAAAATGGGACACCCCAGTAACCCTCAAACAATCCGTGACGCTAATAGACACGTCTACCTCTACGTCAAAATCTTTGGGGACAACCCTAAATAAGCCCTTTACTTTTACACGTGAGATAGAAACTGAAACACAAGTCATAGACCCTAATAAATTTGTGAAGGACGAAATGCGCGATATGTGTCTTTATTTAACAACTATTTTAGGTTATGGAAATTATTGGTTGATATTAGACGAACTAGACAAAGTGGATGAGAGAGAGAAAGATAAATATGCCCCATTATTACATATCACGCGTGAGAGACATATCAAGGACTATTCTTTTAGAACACTAAATAACGGAAACGGAGCGGGGGTTCCAGAGAAGGTAATAAGCGGAAGTAAATACACCGTAGTAAAAGGACTGATAGACGAGGCAATAAAAGAGGACTTACCACTATTAGACGGAAGGGTAATCGGGATTGCAAACGCAACAGCCGAGATAGAAGACGCTCTGTTTAGAAGATTTTGTCATATCGTAGTGGAAGAAGTGATGATGGTAAATAAGCCAGACCAGAACTTAGCAAAATGGAGAATGTGCTTCCAAGACCTAAATGATAAATTCGGAGGAGCAGAACTAGGATTAAATTTAGATATGAAATTTATCCCAGAAATAAATCTACAATGGCAATTTGGATTTTTCCCAAAGATGTTAAATACCGAAGATAGTTTAGGGAACTATTTTAGATTAAACTTGAACGAACAATTTAGAAATTTAGGCGCGAAAGCAGAAGCAAACAAGGAGAAGTATATATCCCAAATAATGAGAGAGTCATATAAATCGGCTATCTCAAAAATTATACGAAATAATTTTGCAGTCGTGGGAGACACTGGTCAGATAGCGAGCGAAAGAGAAACCGAAGAGCTTAGAAAATCTATTTTAGAGTGTATAATAAGACAAATGGGAGTCTCGGTGGATACAGACATAGCTCCAGAGGAGGCGACCGCGGGAGTTTTAGAAGAAAGCGAAAGTGACATATTAAGAGAGGAGATACTCGGGAGACTCAAAGTTCTCTCAGAAGAAAATGAGCCGAGTGAGGTAGCAAAGTTATATGCTACGGAATTGGAGGGGGAGTTCCCGTCCCAAGCGTTGCCCCCACCAGTATTAGTGGATGGATGGGTAAGCAACTTATTAACAGCTATCCAAGTTACCTTGATAGATGAGGACGGAAATGTAAATCAAATGACCATAAACCAATACCTAACACCCGTGTTACTCAAAACCCTATATAAAAAGGTTTTATCTTCCGCTATGGATGAAAATGCTAAAAAAATGCAAATCCATAAAGCCAATCTGAAATTTGAAAAAATGTTTATGGAGCACGATATTTCTCCCGAAGCCGTATCGTTTGATGGAGACATCACAAGCGAAATGGCGAAGGCTATAAATGACGAAGTATTACCTCAACTTGAATTGTCATATATGGGGACAGATGTATGGTTTTTAATAGATGACTTAATGAGAAGTAAACAAGGAGAATTGGTATTAGAGAAAGAATACCCTAATCTTCTCCACCACCTACGAACAGATTGGGGAGAACAGTTTTTAACGATTGTGAACGATAATATACAAGCGTTAGACAAAAAGTTGAAAATATCCCCAAAAAGCAAAGCAGTGAAGCTGAAACTAGAACGAGCAGTAAGAATTAGAAGATTATTTCAAGAATAGCAATGGAGACCTACAAAACATATCCTGAATTTTTTAAGTGGTATATTGGTCAATTAGACGACCAAGTACCACAATGGCAAGTTTACGCAAAAATGCCGTCTTCAACGGGAGGATACCGTAGAATACATAGGGAAATGCCACGCTTAGAAAGGTCTCAAGTAAAAGAATTAAACAAAGTGATAAGAGAACAAGTAAAATTTCCCAAAAAAATAAAGTTGAGTTATCACGCACAAGCCGATACTTGGTCTGCGGGATGGCGAAGCAGAACGGGAAACTATACTATAAATTATCCTACCTTAATTTATTATTGGATGTCATATCCGAGCCTTATACAAACTGCTCTTTTACACGAACTAGGACACATTTTTAATGGAGACTCACAAGTGAGGAATCGGTCGGGACACGCCAGTTGCACTAATATATGTATGGACGTGAGATGTAATGCTCCTTTAGACAGAGAAACACTTATGCAAATCAATGATTGCCTTTTCCATTTTGAAATTAAACGACCACAAGGAGTATATGTTCCCGAGCAGTTCTACCCTCAAGTTGGTCTATCAATTTTACCTCAAGGATGGTCTTTTGAGCAGACCCATAATGCCTATCATCAAAAAGACTATGATGATGAAGAGCCAGAACCACAACAAGCCCCACCTTGGGTGCCAATGATTGGAGACCACGTTCTTCTTACCGAAGGAGCGAACAAAGGAAAGATAGGAAGAATAATAAATATCCCCGAAATGGTTATGAATAAGAAAAATACCGAGTGCGTGGAATTTTATAAAGAAGTAATGAAAGATGTTGGCTCGTGTAAAGGAGGAGGGTGTGGATTGAAGTATAATGAAAACCTAGACTATACTGCGATACAAAGGTGTGACTATGAAATAGAAAGCGTAAACGAATTAGAGGAAAAGATTTATTCTAAACAAATGAAACCTTCTGAAATGGACGAGTTAGACCCAATAGAACTAGGAGAGATGATAAATAAACCTCCTATTATAACTTACGGGATATACAAGAGGATAGATTTTGTGAAGGCAGACCCAATTAATGAGCCTCCGCCTCCGCCAGAATGCCCTTGTAAAGATGAAAAAGGAAACCTAACTGGAGCGTCATCTACGGAATGCTGTCCTAAACCACCTCCTCCACCGCCACCCCCAGCTCCACAAATAGGAGATTTAGTAATGGTTAAAGGTGGTAAATACGGAAAGGTAATAGGGATTACGGGAGAAGAGGAAGACGAAGATTATGAAGTGGAGGAAGTATCAGTGGATATAGTGAACGCCACATTAGGAACTAATTTGAAATAAATGGGAATACTAGGAACATATAAACAAAAACAAATTAGCATTTTACAACCCGAACCCCCAACAAATGGCGGGGAAAACGGAGAGGATGAAGATGAACCAAAAAAACCTCAACCCCTAACGGACGAGGAAATAGATGATATAATAGAAAAAGCTAAGTCGAATGGATTTGATGGGATAGATGAAGAAGCGGTAATTGATGAAGACGAAGATGACGTCCCTCCGCCACCCGAAGAGGACGAAGAAGAAAAAGGAGGAGAGGACGAAGAAGGAGAGGGCGAAGAAGGAGAAGAAGAAGAAGGAGAAGAGGATGAAGAAGGAGAGGGCGAAGAAGGAGAAGAAGAAGAAGGAGAAGAGGATGAAGAAGGAGAAAAAGAAGGAGAAGGAGAAGAGGATGAAGAAGGAGAAAAAGAAGGAGAGGAAGAAGAAGGAGAGGAAGAAGAAGGAGAAGAAGAAGGAAAAAAACCGCCAACTTTTGAAAAAGAGGTGATAGAAACCAAGGAAGACAAAGAGAGGAGGCTAAAAGTAAGATATGCGCAACTAATGAGTAAAATGCAAAATAGTCAAAAATATTTAGCTGAGACGGTAAATAAGTATGGAGAAAAAATACCAACACGAATTAAAAAAGGAATGGGAGAAACAGCGTCAACCATACAAAAACAAAAAGATATAAACGTGTATGAAGATTAGTGAAGAAAAATTGGAAAAATTGGAGCAAGAGTATAGTAAAACAATGAACGAGTGTAACGGGAAATATATTGCTGAACTGAACAGTATACTACAAGGTATGCAAGAAGAAAGAAAAAGAGCCGAGAACCCTATTTTTGGAGCAGTTGATATGCCTCCTCCGTGTGGCTTTAGTGAAAAGAAAGTCAACACCACTCCTAAGCAAACAGTACAAATAAACAAGGAAATACACGACATAAAGAGAATAATAAAAAAAGACCCAATGAAATTCCCAGAAATAAATAGTACAGTCTTTCAAGTTTCTCACGGAGGGGACGCTGGAGAAGAGGAAGGGAGTGTAAGTTTTGTCGAACTATCCAAGCCAGCGTGGGTAAACCTTATTAAGACCGACTTGAAGGATTGGCAATATTCTGAAAGAGAGACATCAAAAGACTGGTACGATGTAGAAGATTTGATAAGAGGAGTGGAAAGTAAAGAGAGAGCAAAGAAATATGAACCGAAAGAATATGTATATACCCTTATTGACACATCGGGCTCAATGATGGGGCAAGGAAAGGGCGGAAAAACCTATTTAGAAATACTAGGAGGATACCTTCCTTTTATAGTTTCTTCCTATAATGGACAAGTGTGGTGTGTAGACACAAAAATTCATTGCGAATATGAGAACACCCAAGCCAGAGAGGGATTTAGCGTTGCAAATGAAATGGCGCTAGGTGGAGGAGGAGGAAATGACTGGACACAAGCGTTTGAGAGGTTAATTGCACTACAAGACGTGAAAGGAAAAGAATTTATGACAATAATACTCACAGACGCTTTAATGGACTGGAGTATTGAATTAATGCGGAGAATAAAAAATTTGATAGTAGTAATTCCAGATGAACCCGAAATGAAAGAGGCTATCCCGTGGGGCTTTTTTAATGACCCTGACTACCCAAATGCGCACTGCATATTGGTTAATTTTTTTGATAATAGTATAGTAAAAAAAGACAAAAAATGACAAACAACGAACAGATAAGACAATTTATTTTAACCAATCAAAAGGACTTTGTGCCTACTAAGGACAATATAGGGTTCTTGCAAACCTATACGGGATGTAATGACTTTAACTTACCTAATGATATAATAAGTATGACGTGGGACTATCTAGCCACTCTTTATCCTACAACGGAAAGCGGAATAACCTCTGCTAATCCAAATTACGTTAAATGCTTACATACTAATTCTGGGGCGGGAAGATTCTTACAATTAGCTCCAGCCCATCTGAACATCACCTCTTTCAATACTGATATGTTTTGTTCTTTTATAACTGACGCTGTTTGTGACGATAGGGCTTATCGAAACCTTTATAGGGGATATGTTAGGGATATAGCCGACTATTTTGTCGTCAATTATAATGGAGATAATGAGAAATACGATATAGTTATCACTCAGCCCTTCATATCCAAACAAGATAAATCACCCGAAGACGAGATAACATATAACGAAATCGACTTTAATACCGAGTACGCTAATCTCCCTCCACTTAAGTATTATCCGAAGAGGGGAGCAAACTTTCTCTATGAGGGAGGAGTAATCTGTGTGGTTGTGGGGGGAGGAAATGGAGTAGCCGTAAAAAGGACACTCCAAGAGGATAGTGAGCTAGAACTAATAAAAGAGATAAAATCGAGAGACAAAAATAGTTATGGAGTATTAATCTATAAAAAACTTTAATTATGGCAATGACAAAAGAAGGTAGCAAAACGAAAGAAGTAAAAGGACAAAAAGCCTTTTCTAATGGATACATAGCTCCAACTATGGAGGTAATCACAATTCCTAAAACATATTTCGGAGGAATAATGTCTAATGAAGACGAAGGGGATGACGTATATCGGTGGATACAATATAAAAAGTTAGAGAAAAAGAAAGAGATTAACGGGAAGTTAAGGTCAATGACAGTATCAGATGATATTGAAGAAATAGAGCAGTCGTTAGATGGAGGGCTCTTCCTTTTTAGAGACAAACGTACCGATGAAGCTTATATAATAGACAGTAATGGGAACCTAATAAAAAAACGAGGATGATAACACAAGACTACAAACTTTTAAGCAAAAACGAGAAAACTATGGTAATGCTCGGGATAGCCGACCACTTAAGCAAGATAACCGAGTTTTCCCACCCCTACACTTACGCTCAATTATCTACGGACGAAGCGAAGGTAAACCTAATAAAAAACGTGATTAATGCAATGTACGGAACAAGCAAAAATATGGATATTCCCTCTATTTTAGATGGCTTTGAAAGTGCAAGTTTATCAGCAGAAGAATAAAATAATACCAAATGGCAAAAGATAACATACAAAAACTCGCAGAAATTGTACAGCAATCGGTAAAAGATGAAGAAGTAAGAGACAAATTCATCGACTTTATTATTGGTAAAGAAGAAACGGGGATGGAGCGCGCATACATTTTAGAACAAGTTGAACGAATGTTCACCGACTTGTTTACGGGAGGAAGACCTCACTCAAAAATGACCCAACTAATGGAGGCTCTCGATGATGGCTCTCAAGAAGAGTTTATATCTGTCTTTCCTTATGACTCCAGAGAGTGGGCTACCTATCTTGTTGAGTACAAATCAGTCAAGAAAGTGTGCAAAGTATATGCAAAGCTAATTACATATAAAGCGTGTATATCCAACAAACGATTTATTGACTATGTAGAGCTTCTCCCAGCGAGCAACCTTCCTTACGCAGTGACTCCGTTAGTCAAGTTAGTCAATGATGAGGATGACAATAGGTTTAGGATAAAAGCTATTGGTGACGGAGATAATGTAGAGCGTTTTTTTGAAAGATGTCTGTTTGATGAGACTGCGGTTCGTAGACTTTCGGCAAGCGATAGGGTAAAGGGGATGATAGAACAATATACTAAAGCATACGTCACTAAAAAATGGGGAGCAATGGGGATAATGGGAAATGATAGTTTTGCGATGATAGGAATAGATACCACGGCTTACGCGCCAGACACAGAGCTGGAGGAAAGTTCCCTATTTACTCCATTTTACACTCCCAAAACTGGAGCCCCGTTAAATGAAAAAGATATATTAAAATATATTAGCCAATGGTATAGAGATAGAGAAGGATTGCCGTCTAGCGAAGGGCTGAAAGTTACGTTTACGAGTTTGGTTGACACTCTAATCACTCCGCTTACTCTATCCTCTGTTTTGGTAGACTCCAATAATAAACTTATCAATTATGAGGGGACTGTGAATAAAGAGGTTCCCATAAAACTTACACTAGACAAAAAAGGAACCACGGTTTATGTGTCTCCATTTGATATGTATAATGTGCTATCTACCTTAAGCTATGCAACCAGAGGAGCGAAAGAGGACGAAGAGGCGGTGGTCGACCTTTACTACGATGAGACCATAAATTCACTTTTAGTGGATTGTAACTTTTCGTATGAACAAGTGGTGTACTTTACAGATGTAAGAACCCAGAATAGTGAAGAACACATCAGTAAAATCCCTTTTGCGGGAGTCATAAAATGCTTAGACAACGAGAACTCTTTTTCTAATATGATAGCCACGGTAGACCTAACCAACCTATCCCCTACCATTACCTTAAAAGAAAAACTAGGGGTAGACGAGGTTATAGTAGACCATTTAGATATACCAGCGAAGATTTTAAGAGAAAACCCTATCCTAACACAATTCTTAGAGAGACAATTGGAATTACTGAAAATCGCAAATAATGAAGAGCTTTATGAAACCCTAATAGCCTTTTCTTCTAAATATGTAGACACTTACGCTCCTTTTCAAGAGAAAGTGATATACGAAACAGAAGGCAGAGAGCAAAAAGAGAAAAAAGCTACCGTAAGATGGCTGAACGAGGAAAAGGATAAATTCAAAAAACTCGCAAAAGAAAATAAACTCGAACAGTATGTGTTGCAAGTTCAAGAAGCCTTTTGGCAGAGCAATACCTCAATGGACATACAAACCGTCTTTGCCTATTTCTGCACCAAAGGTACGAACAGATATTATAGACTCCTTTGCGTACAGATTTTAGGATTTGATTACGCCCATTTTGTAAGCCGACTAAGTGAGCGTCTGCTTGAAGACGAAAAAGTCTGCGTGAGCCGATTTGAAATCTTAGAAGAAACGGGACGCCCCGTATATTTTGGAACCGTACCCTATGAGCTCCAGTACATCGCAGAATATAAAAGCGGAGACGTATATGAAAAACTTGAACAATTAAATCAGATGAACGGGACGCTTCAGGCTTGGTTTAGCTCAAAGAAAGGTCAAGCAATAAGCCTTAATCAGACCCAACAACTAAAGGAAGCCCAGCCAGACAAAATGAAATTAAGATGGGAGCCTAAAACAAAAGTCTTACAGTCATATACCGAAAATAAAGACATTCCCGAATCTAAGAAAGAACAATATAGGCTACAACAACTGCGCACCATAACCTTTAATGCCAATGACGAAATTTGTTATGAGACTGAACTTTTCTTTCCATCGAGCCGAAGTTATAACTCATTGAAAAGTATGTTTATTGATTGGCTACAAGGAGACGGAGCTCTTCACATATCTCCACACATTATAATAGAAAATTCAGAGTATAGTACAGCCGACCTCATAAATGACGCGTATCTACACCCTCTACAAAAAGGAATATTTATTTATAAACACTTAAGAAAGATTGAACTAAATAAAAGAAGTCGCAAAACTGGTAAGTCTAGCGAGAAAGTTAAAGACGTTATAGAACTTGAATTAAATGGCGACCACCATAAGGCAACATCTTCATTTGGCTCTAGCCCAACAATCATTTCTAATAATGACCCTTATATGAGAAAGGGACTTACAGTTACAACCAGAGAGGAGTTGGCGAAGTTGGGATATTTAGACAAGGACGAGAAGATTGGAAGCACTGAGTATATAAACGTCTCAAAAGAAGACGCTAAGAGATTATGGGACATTTTAGAAACCCTATTTTATGAGACAACATCGGAAATAAAAATAGAAGGAGAAAAACTATTTAATTTATGGCTCCGTTCAACAGTCAGTGTAAAAGCCGAGCCAAAACTTAATGACGAGTGGAATAAGAGGTATAATAATTTTGCGAAGCCCGATTATGCCAACATCCCTATTTTCTCCAAACACAGTTATTATTTTAAGGACAACATAAAAAGCCCTTTTAAGTTAAGAGAAGCACAAAAAGAAGGGTTACAATATTTGACCGCCTACGAAAACGGAGGGCTGCTTGGTCACGAAGTTGGATTTGGAAAAACCACCACCGCTATAACTAAATGCGCCGAACTTATCCTCACGGGAAAAGGAACACGAATACTCACCATTGTTCCTAATATAGTATATGACAACTGGATTAGAGAGATTAGAGGGGGAGCAGATAGTGACGGCAACTACCTAATCGGACTATTAGGGAAAAGCGTTAAATTAATCCCAGTAGGAAACTTAGGACTTAGCGATTTAAGAGGAAGAAAACGACTTAGCCGAACTCCAGAGCAAAAAGCCCAAATCAAAAAGGGAGGAACCCACAAAGGAGCGAAAACTTACTTTGACAGCGAAGATAAAGGGGAATTTGATGAAGTTGGAGCAATCCAAAAAATAACGGATATAAGTAAAATAATTTTAGAACACATAGGTCAATACGCCAGAAGAAGAGGGGAAAAATTAGAAACATCTAAAAAAACCAAACGAAAGTCTAAGCTGGAAAATGGAGGACTCATAAGATTCTCAGACCGAAAGATTGAGGGAGCCATACCAATCGAGCCTCAAGGGAGGAGCACCAAAACTATAAATGTTGACAGTGGAGCACAGTTTTATAATAAAGCACAATGTGTAAGCGAGGGTGATGAGTTTGACACGGATGATATAGTGTTAAATCGCTTGAATTTCAGCGGAACAGCTAGTCTCCCTAATTTTTTAGATTTTGTAGACGAACAACTTGCCAGCGCTATCCCAAATTATACTGACCATCCCGAATTAGTAGGAATACGAGGACACTTATTAGAGATAGCCGAGGCGATAAGGCAAGAGTGGATAACCGAGCTGACAACACTAAATTCCGATACGAACATCAAATTTAAGCACAGTTACGCCTATACTCCTTATGAGCACATATTTAATCTAAAGGAGTATTGTCAAAATTCTAATGAGGCGTGTAATCTGGACGAATGTGGGGATGAGTTTAATGGATATAAGTCTGGTTACGAAGATATGCGACCAGATTTCCGCTTCTGGATAGATGAGCAATATACTCTCTTGGAACAGAAACTAACCGATAGATATATTTGGTTTTTCAAAAAATTAAGAGGTATTATGGTGGGTAGAATGGGTAGCTGGAAGAGATGGGCTGTCACCGACACCGCTATAATCATAGCCAAGCATAGCGCAGTAGAAAATATCAAAGTCCCAGAGCCGTCTGTTAATACAGCAATTATAGAGGCTTCGGATGTAGAGAGACTCGAAGATTCAACTGACTTTTATAAAGGATTTTCTCTTCCGCTTAGACACAACTCTATACCTATTGAAGACTTAAATGTCGATACTGTCATAATAGATGAGGCACATAATTTCAATAGAATAATAGACAAGACCAGAAGAAGAACGATAAGAGAAGACGGGCGAGATAGACCACAGCGTTTATTTGGAAAAGCAAGAAACAGCCAAAAAGCGATGGATTATATAGTGGAATACAGTTTCAAGTCAAATGCCCTTCCTACATTAGACAAGTTTAATCTCTACTCTTTATGTAAATATATTGGAGCAAAGAGCACAAGAAACCAAAATGTAATATTGCTGACGGCAACTCCTTTTACGGATGACAACTATCAAATGCTATCTTTATTTAGTATGATAGACCAAGACAGACTAAGAATGCTCAATGTAAATAGCGCGTATGAGTTTTTTGTCAGATATGTCCAAGAGGCGTGGAAATGGGATATTAACCAGCGAAACCAATTTGGATTATTTGCTAAGATAGATGGCTATGTAAACGGATACGCTCTGAGTAGCTTTATCAAATCCTTTGGTAATTTCAAAATCAGTGATAAGGAAATAGAAAGGAGAAGACCTAAGAAATTTACCATTTCGTCAAGCACTCAAAATGAAGCAGACTTAAAAGACTGCAAATCTATTATTGACCTTAGTAAAACACAACTACGAATGGTTACAAACATCTCTAAATATACCAACGGAGACTTAGAAGACGTAAATGAATTTGGGTTTGATACAAAAATGCTAGAAGACGCAAAAATGGGAAAAGTCAAAGCAAGCGTCAAAGGAGGTTCGTATATAGATGAAGAGTACGAAAAAGAAATAGAAGCGCGTTTGATAGACCTAAAGGCAAACGAAATGGAGAGTTCCGAGTGGGTACAGTTAAGACAAGAGCTTGAAAGGTTCAACACAGACAACCCATATATAGTAGAGTGGAGAAAGAAAAATGCGGAGGCTGGAGAAGAGGAAGATGTTGACCACGTGGACGGTTCAGAGGCAGTGAAGAGTGGAGCAATGGGACAAGAAGCGAGTTCCAACGCAAAAGCATTTAGGGGACAATCCTTAAACTTAAAGTTAGCAATTTCTCCTTACCTTATTAGCGGAAACAAAGAAAACACACTAATGAACCCTCTTTTACCTCCATTGGGAGCAAACGATAGTGTGAACGCCAAAAATTTTGTGGACGAATCCCCAAAAATTAAGTATACTATAACGTGTGCGTTAGAACTTTTATTACATCATCAGAAAGAAAATGAAGGGGTGGAAGAAAGTGAACAAACCGCTCCTAGTGGACAAGTGATATACTTAAATCTTTATAGATTTACTTATGGAGGAGTTAATTACACCACCTTTGATTTAATTAAACAATATATGGAGGATGTGTGTGCCGATGAGAAATCCAAATATTTTGGACTATTAACCCCAGCGCAAATCCAGTACCTTATTTCCGATACGACCGATAAAGATAAGGAGACGATAAAAGATGGATTCTTAAGCGGAGAAGTCCTTATCTTAATAGGAACCGAAACTATTAAAGAAGGAATAAATTTACAAGAAAATGCAACAGTGATGTATATTGTAAATTCCGAGTTCTCTCCAGTAAAAGTTATGCAACTACAAGGGAGGATATGGAGGCAAGGGAATAATTGGGAGAATTGTTTTATTATAAACGTATTAGCCAGACGTTCTTTAGACGCCTTTGTTTATTCAAAACTTGACTTAAAGATTACAGCGGTGCGTGAGATGTTAGATAGTGATGTATACGAGATGGACGCCACTCAATTTACAATGGACGCGAATCAAATCAAAGTGGAATTAACAACAGACGTAGAGCAATTAGTTAAAATAGGATGGATAGAAAAGGAAAAAGAGTTAAGCACCATCTTAAAAGTAGAAAAGATAAAATTAGAGGCTCTAAAAGGAATAGAAGAGAATTATGAAAACGCCCTAGAGTCTTCCAAGTCGTTAAAGGAAACTTTTAATGAAATGTCGGAACAATTATCGTTAGCGCTAACCTCTAAAATGATAGGGAAAATCCAAAAGGCAGAAAATAATAAAAACAAAGATGAGGCAATAGAGAAAGCCCAAAAGAAAAGCAAAAAACCATTAACAGAAGTTCAGATACAAAAAATTAGAAAGGGAATCAAACCAACGACAGAAGCGCAAGCCGAGGCAAAAATAGGGGATGAAGAAAAATATATGATAGACTTTCAGCATATCGACTTAGAGAAAGCTCCCTTCGTAGCACTAAGCACACAGCTCCGAAAGTTATTGGAGGAATACTTGGTGGTAGAACAACAATATGAATTTATTAAATCACTAGAAGATACTAAAAGCCAATCCACGAGTTCAAGCAAAGTAACGGTGGCTAAGAAGAAAGAAATACTAGAGGCAAAAACTCTATATAATAGCATTGAAAAGGAAATAACCGACCCAAGCATAGATATAACCAAATTAGGATTTAAGAATAGATTACTCCGAGTAATGCGTGGGGTTTCTGGCGAAAAATATGAAGGTTATAGATATTGGTATTCCGTAGACTATGAAAAATTTGAGAAGGATGTAGATTTATTAGTAGGAGGAAAAGGAATATCTAAAACCCTAGGAGACTACGCAATGTATATAGAGGCGGACAAGAAAAAGATTGGAGACGTTCCAAAAGAGATAAAGAAGCAAGAGAAAAAGTTTAATAAAGCCGAAGCAGATAAGAATGACGTAGAGGGACAGAAGAAAATATTAAAAGCGAAGTATAAGAAGGAGATGGCGGGAAGAGATGACCCTAAGAAAAAAGTGAGTTTAGAAAAAGCAGTAGGAAGGTTTAAGAAGATTTTTCCTTACATACAATTAAAAAAATAACAGATGAGAGCAGACAAATATTTATCAATTATAGGAATTACCTTGGAGGACGCTGAGAATATTTTTGGAGAAGTAATCGAAGAGTACAATAAGGCTATGGAGGAAAGTGAAGGAACAACTGATGTTATTGTGAAAAATAATGTAGAAGCCTTAAATAATACACTAATCGACCTATTACGCTCATCTGATTCTAAAAGCAAGATAGAAGCGTATGCCCAAAAAAATAAAATCACACTAAAAACCGCAGTAGAGGATGAAGATGTAGATATAGAGTTTGATGTAGAAGAAGGTGAGTGGGAAGAGGTGGAAGAAGAGGAAGAGGAAGACGCTATTCCAGAAGACGTATTTGAGGATGATGAGTGGGACGAGGAAGAAGAGGAAGAAAAACCCGTAGTTGAAGAAGAGCCCGTAGTGGAAGAAGAACCAGAACCAGAAACGGAGCCAGAACCAGAAGCAGAGGAAGAAGAAATTGAAGAGGAGGAAGAGATGACTGGCGAAAAAGAAGGAGAAAAAGGCGTGGGGGAAGATGAAATTGAAGAAGAACCAGTAGCGGAAGAAGAACCAGAGCCAGAACCAGAAAAAGAAGTGGAGGAAGTGGAGGAAGTGGAGGAAGAGGAAATTGAAGAAGAACCAGAGCCAGAACCAGAACCAGAGCCAGAAGAAGAAGAAGAAGGCGAGTGGGAAGACGAAGGCGAGTGGGAAGGAGACGAAGAAGAAGACCAAACTGAGGGAACATCGGCAGTAGAAAGCGGAGCATTGGGAGAAGAAGAAGTATCTAAAGACTCCGACTTATTTTATATTAAATTTAATATCTTAGAGTCCGATTTTAGAAACTCAACAACCGCTTCCGATGTGATGAGGTTCCACGGATTTAACCCTTTAGCAATAGAATTAACCGCCCAAGAAGTACCACAAGACTTAATGGAAGAGTATAACGGACAATATATGTGGCAAATAGGAAACACGGAACTGGGAAACGGAATAATTTTTAATTCGGTGGACGAAAAAAATGGGGTAGATTCGGGGGCGATAATCCTTGGAGGTTCCCAAAATATAGTGGAGGCAATGGGACAAATCTTCTTAGGAATACAAAGAACTGCAACCCAGATGTTTGTAAAGGAAAATCTCGCTATGTGGGAGAATTTGAAAGAACAATACAATGAAGTTGAAGACTACAACCATATACCCGTAAACGTACCCACTATTGCCCCTTCAGTTTTAGCGACAGCGCTTACCCTTACCTTTTCGGAAGTGGTGTATTTAGCACAAAAGTTTGCACCAATAATAGCGAACCTACCTAATCCCCTCATAAATATCTCTGCTCCATTTGATTTTTCAATGAGCGAAATGATGAAGGAAAGCCTACAAGATAAAGGAATGATAAAATTTGAAAGCGATGAAATTAATGATTACGGAAGCGATTTTATAATGCAGTTAGCCAATTTTGTATTTCCTAGGGAAACCTTACGTTTTGGTCAATGCTACTATACAGTAGAAGACATATATGGTATGGGAGAGACGTATTATGTTTCAGTTAAAGATGATTTTGGATTTTTTGGTAATGGAACCGTCTGGGAAATTGGAGGAGCTCATTTGGACGTATATACAATAGGGAATCCTCAAAGAACCATAAAGCAAAGAACACAAACCTATGATAATAGCGCCTTTGTTGATAAGTTAATAAATGAGTATTATAAGGATGGCGACCACGCTAATATCGAGTATTTTTCCGAAATAGGATATAAATTCCCCTTTTGGCTCAGAGACCAGAGCCTTGAGTATAGTTTTTCACCGATGGGACTAACAGTTTTTGGTAAAAGAGGAGCCCCACTGAGTCAGGGAGTTGTCATAGACACCTTATTATTCCAATATTTTGAAGAACACTATGGAGGAATAGGTCTTAGAGTTAATAATTTAATGCCAACGCAAGCATTTGTCTGGAGTCGGAAGATGAATAAATTAGTTGGAATCGTGGAGACGTGGACAGAGATGGGATATGATAATAAACTAACTCTCTACCAAGAGGATGAGCCTCTTCCAATGATTTATGCGTATTCTCAAAATGCCTTTATTAAGGATAACGAGCTACAATTACAGAGATTTCCTTTCTCCGAGGTGACAGCGCAATTCAAAAAAGCAGAACCACAAGCGCCAGACACTAGCGGGCTACAAAGGAAGATAGACGCCAGAAAAATGATGGTTGAAGATATGATAGAAGATGGCGATGACGCAGATAAAATAATGGTGGTACAAATGAAAATAGAACTGTACGAAGAACAGTTAGAAGAATTAAATCAATAGATATGGCATTATACGAAATAAGAACAAATACAAAGAAAGTCCTTTATAAAGGAGAGGATTACAGTATTGCTGTGCAATCTTTTTACGAATTTGAAGACGAATCAAAAAATGATGTAGATAGCCCCCTATTTGAACAGACTATTATCGCCTACAAAGACGGGAAAAAAGCGAATAATTTTGCTAAGGGAGGAACCCTAAAAGGAAAGCCCAAGTTTAAGGTTAATGAAATTGTAACCAAAGGCTATACTGATAATTATAAAGTCACTAATGTATTAAGTGATACCAAAGGAAATTTCCACTATAAACTTTCCCACCCTTATCAAGAGCCCATTACGGTTAAGGAGAAAGAAATATCTTCAACGGGAGGCGACATATCCTATAATTTAGCAAGAGCAAAAAGTAAAATGGACAAACTCTACGCCTTAAATGAATACGCAAGGTTTAGTGCCAACGCTGATTCTGGAGGAGAATTAACGGAAAATGATGAAAAAGGAAAAATTTACCTTGGGGAGGTAAAAACATTTCTGAAACGACATAACTATAAAAAGCCCTTATCTATGGCTGTTTTCAAGGAATTGGAGGACAGTAATTACCACGTCTTAAATAATGCGTTAGGGATATTAGGATATTATGGAGGAGATATGAACCACCAATACAGAGAAGGGCATAAAAAAGCGCCAGAATTTTATCTCAATCCAAGCCTAATCAAAGCAGAATATACCGACCTAACATATAGCGAAAAAATCAAGCGTCTTCAATTACTAAAAGAACAGATGGAAAATTCTGGAAAAGCCACCGCAGATGACTTGCTTATCTTAGAATTAAAGATTGACCTTTTGCAAGACGCAAAGGAAGGTAAATACGCGAAGGGTGGAAAATTGCCATACCAAGTCAACTTAAATAAGATACTCTTAGACGATGTTAGCCGAGCAATAGAATTGGAAGGAGACGCCTTATTAAGAAATATCAAGGTAAAACGTAATGGAAAAATGCTGATTGTAAGGGACACCGATAGATTTGACGAGGTTTTACAATTATTATCTACAAACCTATCTCACCGTTGGGTTCAACTTAAATTACCTATTTATGCAAAAGGCGGAAAGACAACAGATGAAGAAGTGTTAAAATTAATGATAAAATTAGCAAACCATAGAGCTGATAAGTCTAACAAGGTATATAATGTATTACAACATAGGCAAGACAAAAGCCTTGAGGTAGTAGAAAGAACTGATTATACCAAAAATTTAGATAGATATGATAATTGGAGAGTAGTGTATAATACCGAAGTAAGAAATTATGCAAAGGGAGGCAGTGTAGATAAGCACGATATACAAATGATGGGCGAAGCATACTACTTAAAATTTGATGATGGGGAAGTATGGCTAACCGAAGTTGTTGGCGATTATGATAGTGATACCCAAAATAAAAGGTTTATTAACGGAACGGGGTCGGGTGCAGACCAAAAAAGTTTTAATGAGTTTGGAGAATATCTTACAAAAAAAGCAAATAGTGGAATAGGATATACAATTCAAAAATTTGCAAAAGGCGGTGCTTTATCAAAAGAATTTAAGTTTGATAAGAATTTTGTAGTATATGTTCCATCAACATCTGACGTGTCCGATAAAATTTCCAAAAAAGAACTAGACGCGAGAGTAAAAGAAGTAAAGGAATATGTAGCCACTGAATTTGGAGGATACACGGAAACTGAAACAGAAGGAGGGTACAGAACGTCTAAGGGAGATATAATAGAAGAAGAAGTAGTAAAAGTATCCGTATTTTCAAAAAATAAAGACTGGAAAGCCAAAGAGAATAAAGTAGTAGAGAGAGTAAAGAAATGGGCAAACGATTGGGGGCAAGAAGCAGTCGGCTTTGAACACGAAGGAGACTTATATTATGTAGACCCTAATGGGGTGAAAAAAAGCGCGGGAGGAACGGTAAAAAGAAAAAAAGACAAAAAAGGCAAAAAGAAAGAGGAAGAGAGAAAGCCAATTAACATAAAAAGAGGTAGAGACCGAAGCGTGGGATTGAGAAAAATGTATGGGTTTGAAAAAGGAGGTAAAACTAAACAATACTATGAGATTAGTTTTACATTTGAGGATGAGGCAGAGCAAAGTATTGGGGGTTATGCTTCAAATGAGCAAGAAGCAAAAGAACTCGCAAAAAAGTGGGTTAAGGAAAGAGGATATAGCAACTTAATGAATGTAGAGGCACAAGTTGTAGAGCCACCAAGGGATTATGAAGATGATGAATGGCAGTTAAAAGCAGAGCAACCTTTTCCTTATTATGCCAAAGGTGGTATGATAGAAGCCAAAGATAATTTTAAATATACTTTAGAAAGATTAAATCCTGCTCAAAAGAAATTATATAAAAAAGAATTAGAAAGAGTTAAAGAAAAAGGTACAGAGCATTTGACTGATAGAGATATAGCAGAATATATAAATGGTTGGTATGGAGAAGATGTGGTTACCCCTTACGATATTAGCGGAAAACAAGCATTTGATTTTGGATTTAAGGTTATTGCATTAGAGGGTGTTCAAAAAGAAAATGAATTTTGGGAATTAGGAGAAAATTATGCAAAAGGAGGTATGACCAACGAGGAAAAGTGGCACTTATTATATGATTTTTTAGACCAAAGACATCTCGAAGGAGAGGAAGAGGCTGGAAGGATAATGAACGAAGACGGGTACGATGTAACATACGAGCGATTGTATGACTATACAGACGAGAGAATGGTAGAGGGAGATGAAGAGGCGGAACGAGTGTTAGAAAAAGTAAATAAATATGGAAGGGGCGGTTATAGAGCCAACCGTCCGAGTCCAAGTGTGAGCGCCACAGAATTTCTTGTAGGAACAAAGAAGAGAGGAAATGACGGAAATTTATGGGAAATACGAGCAAATATAAACGGAGTACACCGATGGGTAAAACTCTCAAATTATGCAAAAGGCGGTATGGCTAAAGGTGGAATGTATAGTGGAATTAAAGAGGGTAAAAAAGTTGAAGTTGCCGACTATTATATAAAGGATGAGGTAGGGCAGAGAGCAAAAGCAACTCCAACGGCAATTATTTTAAGTGAGCCAAGTGATGATGAGGAATTAGTAATGGTGCAATATACTAATGGGTCTATTGATTATGTTCCCCAAGATGTAATTGAAGTATTGCCTTTTGCAAAAGGTGGTAAATTAGGCGAAGGATATGTAATAGTAGATGTATATTGGGGGGATAATTTAGAATGGAATATGGACTATGTTGGGTACGAGGGTAGTTTTGGTTTAGATAAAGCAATTCTTTTTTATACAAAAAAAGATGCCGAGAAATATCTAAAAGATGAAAGACCCGACATTAAAGAAGAAGCAAAAGATAATGAGAATTATTTGGAAAAATATGACCTTATACAAAAAGTAAAAGTTATAGCAAGAGGATATGGTGAAGAAGATACTATTGAACTGATGAATAGTAAACTAAAAACATATATATCAGATATAAACGCTAATAAATATGCAAAAGGTGGTAATACTCCAAAATTTAGAGTAAACCAGATACCAGCCAGAATGAGTGGCTACGATGGGACTGATAAGTATTGGGTAATTGACGCAAAAAGTGGAGACATAAAACTAAAGGGAGATAAGAGGCGGTGTGATGCGCTTTGTAAAAAGCTTAATAGTCAGGATTATGCGAAAGGCGGAGAGACCGATAAAGGGCTTACGGGAGACCAGAGAGATAGGATGACCGATGATATTTATATGTCCGAGGAGACGATGAGTGACAGTATGTTCCAAGCCATAGACGATGAGGTTGAGGGAGATTGGGATGTAGGATTATACAGATTGAGTGATAGCCAACTCAAAAAAATCCACACTGATATAAAAGAGGATAGAGCGTCAAGCTATACAGAACATAAAAAAGGAGGAGAGGTTGATTATGAAAGTATGAGCAAACAAGAATTAGTAGATAGGTTTATGGATAAGCGAAGTGCTGATTTAGATAAAATGACAGATAAGGAGGTTATTGATGAATATAAAGAGTGGTTTGAGGTATGGGATGTGTTTGAAGAAGAGGATAGCCACAAGAGTATATCTAAATTAAAACAAGAATTATTAGAAGATGAAGAAAGTTGGAAATGGGATTATGATAAAGATGAGTTGATTGATATACAAGATGATTATGATAAGTATTTAGCAAAAGGTGGTTTAGTTAAAGTTAGAGAAGCAATAGAATATGATGAAAATAATTTTGGACAAAGAAAGAAATTAGATTTAGAAAAGGGGAGTAGAAATTGGAGAGGACTTTATTTAGATATAATCCCTTTAGTTTGGTCAAGAAATATGCAAGATGGTTATGAAATTTATGTTTCTGAAAACAGAAAACATTTAGGAACTATAAATGTGGATTATAATAAAAGACCAACTGAAATTAGTGTTTATGCAAAAGGAGGAGAGGTTATTCTTGATGATTATATTTTGACATTAAAACCCGATTTAACAATACCCAACGAAGCTCCCCCTTTTGATAACAAGGATATTGTAGACACACTTCCTTCATCAGCTCCTATATTCATTAACGAACAATTTACTTCAGATTGGGGTACAACTTGGTTCATAGAACAAGAACAATATGATAAACTCAAATCCAACAAACCTATAACAATAGAAGGAGGTAATGCAAGTTGGGATTGGAAATTTAAGGTTACCAGAGATATGGTTGAGAAAATTGAAAAACGAACTATGACTAAAGAGGGAGTTAAATTTGCAAAAGGAGGGAGTTTAGAGTTTGACGAGGGAGATGTAATTGTAGACAATAAGGAGTTTAAGGACTTAAAATTTTATAGAGACAGAGGAGGAGAGGAAATAGAAATAGTTTCTGATTATGATAGTGGATATGCTAAAATTAGGTATGACGAGGAAATGAAGGATAGAGAATATATCGTCATAAACGATACGGTATATTATTTAGATGATTTAGAAGTTTATGCAAAAGGTGGTGGTGTAAAGGGTGTAGATTACTATGATAGATTAAAATTAGCACGGAAGGTAAGGGTTAAAATATCTGAATTAAGGAAAAAGAAAAAAACATCAACTGAAATAACAAAAGCATTGAATAGTGACCCTGAATTGTCTAAATTGGCGAAAAAAGTAGGTAAATATCCATTTAAGCCAATTTAGACAAAAGGCGGTTCTGCCTACGCAGATGGTGGGGAGGTAAAAGGATAAGTATGGGAGAGACTATACGGTGAGTATGAATTAGAAAAAACTAAAAAATAAAAAATATAAGAAATGGCACAAGAATATGTAAATCCAGTATTTAGTGGCGATGACACTATCGACTTGGTAAAAAACCTTATAAGATACGATATACCTTTTTTATTATTGGGGAAATCTTCAATCGGAAAATCTTATTCTATAACCGAATTAGCGCAAGAATTTAGAATGCCTCATAGTTTTTTGTTTATTGGTTCTGAAAAACCATCGAACATAGAGGGGCTTCCTAGATTAGTCGGAGAGAAGGCGGAATCGGGAGATATATTAGAATTTTTCAAACCTAACTGGTTCCCAAACGCTTCTTTAATCCAAAAATACATCACCAACGGGAAAAAAGTATTTGAGAATTATGTGAAAGTGTATGAAGGGGACAAAGTAAGAGTGAATAGCGGAAAAGATTTTAAGGCACTTAATACTATTTTAGAAGCGCTCGCCAAAGTAAAATGGGACACCCCAGTAACCCTCAAACAATCCGTGACGCTAATAGACACGTCTACCTCTACGTCAAAATCTTTGGGGACAACCCTAAATAAGCCCTTTACTTTTACACGTGAGATAGAAACTGAAACACAAGTCATAGACCCTAATAAATTTGTGAAGGACGAAATGCGCGATATGTGTCTTTATTTAACAACTATTTTAGGTTATGGAAATTATTGGTTGATATTAGACGAACTAGACAAAGTGGATGAGAGAGAGAAAGATAAATATGCCCCATTATTACATATCACGCGTGAGAGACATATCAAGGACTATTCTTTTAGAACACTAAATAACGGAAACGGAGCGGGGGTTCCAGAGAAGGTAATAAGCGGAAGTAAATACACCGTAGTAAAAGGACTGATAGACGAGGCAATAAAAGAGGACTTACCACTATTAGACGGAAGGGTAATCGGGATTGCAAACGCAACAGCCGAGATAGAAGACGCTCTGTTTAGAAGATTTTGTCATATCGTAGTGGAAGAAGTGATGATGGTAAATAAGCCAGACCAGAACTTAGCAAAATGGAGAATGTGCTTCCAAGACCTAAATGATAAATTCGGAGGAGCAGAACTAGGATTAAATTTAGATATGAAATTTATCCCAGAAATAAATCTACAATGGCAATTTGGATTTTTCCCAAAGATGTTAAATACCGAAGATAGTTTAGGGAACTATTTTAGATTAAACTTGAACGAACAATTTAGAAATTTAGGCGCGAAAGCAGAAGCAAACAAGGAGAAGTATATATCCCAAATAATGAGAGAGTCATATAAATCGGCTATCTCAAAAATTATACGAAATAATTTTGCAGTCGTGGGAGACACTGGTCAGATAGCGAGCGAAAGAGAAACCGAAGAGCTTAGAAAATCTATTTTAGAGTGTATAATAAGACAAATGGGAGTCTCGGTGGATACAGACATAGCTCCAGAGGAGGCGACCGCGGGAGTTTTAGAAGAAAGCGAAAGTGACATATTAAGAGAGGAGATACTCGGGAGACTCAAAGTTCTCTCAGAAGAAAATGAGCCGAGTGAGGTAGCAAAGTTATATGCTACGGAATTGGAGGGGGAGTTCCCGTCCCAAGCGTTGCCCCCACCAGTATTAGTGGATGGATGGGTAAGCAACTTATTAACAGCTATCCAAGTTACCTTGATAGATGAGGACGGAAATGTAAATCAAATGACCATAAACCAATACCTAACACCCGTGTTACTCAAAACCCTATATAAAAAGGTTTTATCTTCCGCTATGGATGAAAATGCTAAAAAAATGCAAATCCATAAAGCCAATCTGAAATTTGAAAAAATGTTTATGGAGCACGATATTTCTCCCGAAGCCGTATCGTTTGATGGAGACATCACAAGCGAAATGGCGAAGGCTATAAATGACGAAGTATTACCTCAACTTGAATTGTCATATATGGGGACAGATGTATGGTTTTTAATAGATGACTTAATGAGAAGTAAACAAGGAGAATTGGTATTAGAGAAAGAATACCCTAATCTTCTCCACCACCTACGAACAGATTGGGGAGAACAGTTTTTAACGATTGTGAACGATAATATACAAGCGTTAGACAAAAAGTTGAAAATATCCCCAAAAAGCAAAGCAGTGAAGCTGAAACTAGAACGAGCAGTAAGAATTAGAAGATTATTTCAAGAATAGCAATGGAGACCTACAAAACATATCCTGAATTTTTTAAGTGGTATATTGGTCAATTAGACGACCAAGTACCACAATGGCAAGTTTACGCAAAAATGCCGTCTTCAACGGGAGGATACCGTAGAATACATAGGGAAATGCCACGCTTAGAAAGGTCTCAAGTAAAAGAATTAAACAAAGTGATAAGAGAACAAGTAAAATTTCCCAAAAAAATAAAGTTGAGTTATCACGCACAAGCCGATACTTGGTCTGCGGGATGGCGAAGCAGAACGGGAAACTATACTATAAATTATCCTACCTTAATTTATTATTGGATGTCATATCCGAGCCTTATACAAACTGCTCTTTTACACGAACTAGGACACATTTTTAATGGAGACTCACAAGTGAGGAATCGGTCGGGACACGCCAGTTGCACTAATATATGTATGGACGTGAGATGTAATGCTCCTTTAGACAGAGAAACACTTATGCAAATCAATGATTGCCTTTTCCATTTTGAAATTAAACGACCACAAGGAGTATATGTTCCCGAGCAGTTCTACCCTCAAGTTGGTCTATCAATTTTACCTCAAGGATGGTCTTTTGAGCAGACCCATAATGCCTATCATCAAAAAGACTATGATGATGAAGAGCCAGAACCACAACAAGCCCCACCTTGGGTGCCAATGATTGGAGACCACGTTCTTCTTACCGAAGGAGCGAACAAAGGAAAGATAGGAAGAATAATAAATATCCCCGAAATGGTTATGAATAAGAAAAATACCGAGTGCGTGGAATTTTATAAAGAAGTAATGAAAGATGTTGGCTCGTGTAAAGGAGGAGGGTGTGGATTGAAGTATAATGAAAACCTAGACTATACTGCGATACAAAGGTGTGACTATGAAATAGAAAGCGTAAACGAATTAGAGGAAAAGATTTATTCTAAACAAATGAAACCTTCTGAAATGGACGAGTTAGACCCAATAGAACTAGGAGAGATGATAAATAAACCTCCTATTATAACTTACGGGATATACAAGAGGATAGATTTTGTGAAGGCAGACCCAATTAATGAGCCTCCGCCTCCGCCAGAATGCCCTTGTAAAGATGAAAAAGGAAACCTAACTGGAGCGTCATCTACGGAATGCTGTCCTAAACCACCTCCTCCACCGCCACCCCCAGCTCCACAAATAGGAGATTTAGTAATGGTTAAAGGTGGTAAATACGGAAAGGTAATAGGGATTACGGGAGAAGAGGAAGACGAAGATTATGAAGTGGAGGAAGTATCAGTGGATATAGTGAACGCCACATTAGGAACTAATTTGAAATAAATGGGAATACTAGGAACATATAAACAAAAACAAATTAGCATTTTACAACCCGAACCCCCAACAAATGGCGGGGAAAACGGAGAGGATGAAGATGAACCAAAAAAACCTCAACCCCTAACGGACGAGGAAATAGATGATATAATAGAAAAAGCTAAGTCGAATGGATTTGATGGGATAGATGAAGAAGCGGTAATTGATGAAGACGAAGATGACGTCCCTCCGCCACCCGAAGAGGACGAAGAAGAAAAAGGAGGAGAGGACGAAGAAGGAGAGGGCGAAGAAGGAGAAGAAGAAGAAGGAGAAGAGGATGAAGAAGGAGAGGGCGAAGAAGGAGAAGAAGAAGAAGGAGAAGAGGATGAAGAAGGAGAAAAAGAAGGAGAAGGAGAAGAGGATGAAGAAGGAGAAAAAGAAGGAGAGGAAGAAGAAGGAGAGGAAGAAGAAGGAGAAGAAGAAGGAAAAAAACCGCCAACTTTTGAAAAAGAGGTGATAGAAACCAAGGAAGACAAAGAGAGGAGGCTAAAAGTAAGATATGCGCAACTAATGAGTAAAATGCAAAATAGTCAAAAATATTTAGCTGAGACGGTAAATAAGTATGGAGAAAAAATACCAACACGAATTAAAAAAGGAATGGGAGAAACAGCGTCAACCATACAAAAACAAAAAGATATAAACGTGTATGAAGATTAGTGAAGAAAAATTGGAAAAATTGGAGCAAGAGTATAGTAAAACAATGAACGAGTGTAACGGGAAATATATTGCTGAACTGAACAGTATACTACAAGGTATGCAAGAAGAAAGAAAAAGAGCCGAGAACCCTATTTTTGGAGCAGTTGATATGCCTCCTCCGTGTGGCTTTAGTGAAAAGAAAGTCAACACCACTCCTAAGCAAACAGTACAAATAAACAAGGAAATACACGACATAAAGAGAATAATAAAAAAAGACCCAATGAAATTCCCAGAAATAAATAGTACAGTCTTTCAAGTTTCTCACGGAGGGGACGCTGGAGAAGAGGAAGGGAGTGTAAGTTTTGTCGAACTATCCAAGCCAGCGTGGGTAAACCTTATTAAGACCGACTTGAAGGATTGGCAATATTCTGAAAGAGAGACATCAAAAGACTGGTACGATGTAGAAGATTTGATAAGAGGAGTGGAAAGTAAAGAGAGAGCAAAGAAATATGAACCGAAAGAATATGTATATACCCTTATTGACACATCGGGCTCAATGATGGGGCAAGGAAAGGGCGGAAAAACCTATTTAGAAATACTAGGAGGATACCTTCCTTTTATAGTTTCTTCCTATAATGGACAAGTGTGGTGTGTAGACACAAAAATTCATTGCGAATATGAGAACACCCAAGCCAGAGAGGGATTTAGCGTTGCAAATGAAATGGCGCTAGGTGGAGGAGGAGGAAATGACTGGACACAAGCGTTTGAGAGGTTAATTGCACTACAAGACGTGAAAGGAAAAGAATTTATGACAATAATACTCACAGACGCTTTAATGGACTGGAGTATTGAATTAATGCGGAGAATAAAAAATTTGATAGTAGTAATTCCAGATGAACCCGAAATGAAAGAGGCTATCCCGTGGGGCTTTTTTAATGACCCTGACTACCCAAATGCGCACTGCATATTGGTTAATTTTTTTGATAATAGTATAGTAAAAAAAGACAAAAAATGACAAACAACGAACAGATAAGACAATTTATTTTAACCAATCAAAAGGACTTTGTGCCTACTAAGGACAATATAGGGTTCTTGCAAACCTATACGGGATGTAATGACTTTAACTTACCTAATGATATAATAAGTATGACGTGGGACTATCTAGCCACTCTTTATCCTACAACGGAAAGCGGAATAACCTCTGCTAATCCAAATTACGTTAAATGCTTACATACTAATTCTGGGGCGGGAAGATTCTTACAATTAGCTCCAGCCCATCTGAACATCACCTCTTTCAATACTGATATGTTTTGTTCTTTTATAACTGACGCTGTTTGTGACGATAGGGCTTATCGAAACCTTTATAGGGGATATGTTAGGGATATAGCCGACTATTTTGTCGTCAATTATAATGGAGATAATGAGAAATACGATATAGTTATCACTCAGCCCTTCATATCCAAACAAGATAAATCACCCGAAGACGAGATAACATATAACGAAATCGACTTTAATACCGAGTACGCTAATCTCCCTCCACTTAAGTATTATCCGAAGAGGGGAGCAAACTTTCTCTATGAGGGAGGAGTAATCTGTGTGGTTGTGGGGGGAGGAAATGGAGTAGCCGTAAAAAGGACACTCCAAGAGGATAGTGAGCTAGAACTAATAAAAGAGATAAAATCGAGAGACAAAAATAGTTATGGAGTATTAATCTATAAAAAACTTTAATTATGGCAATGACAAAAGAAGGTAGCAAAACGAAAGAAGTAAAAGGACAAAAAGCCTTTTCTAATGGATACATAGCTCCAACTATGGAGGTAATCACAATTCCTAAAACATATTTCGGAGGAATAATGTCTAATGAAGACGAAGGGGATGACGTATATCGGTGGATACAATATAAAAAGTTAGAGAAAAAGAAAGAGATTAACGGGAAGTTAAGGTCAATGACAGTATCAGATGATATTGAAGAAATAGAGCAGTCGTTAGATGGAGGGCTCTTCCTTTTTAGAGACAAACGTACCGATGAAGCTTATATAATAGACAGTAATGGGAACCTAATAAAAAAACGAGGATGATAACACAAGACTACAAACTTTTAAGCAAAAACGAGAAAACTATGGTAATGCTCGGGATAGCCGACCACTTAAGCAAGATAACCGAGTTTTCCCACCCCTACACTTACGCTCAATTATCTACGGACGAAGCGAAGGTAAACCTAATAAAAAACGTGATTAATGCAATGTACGGAACAAGCAAAAATATGGATATTCCCTCTATTTTAGATGGCTTTGAAAGTGCAAGTTTATCAGCAGAAGAATAAAATAATACCAAATGGCAAAAGATAACATACAAAAACTCGCAGAAATTGTACAGCAATCGGTAAAAGATGAAGAAGTAAGAGACAAATTCATCGACTTTATTATTGGTAAAGAAGAAACGGGGATGGAGCGCGCATACATTTTAGAACAAGTTGAACGAATGTTCACCGACTTGTTTACGGGAGGAAGACCTCACTCAAAAATGACCCAACTAATGGAGGCTCTCGATGATGGCTCTCAAGAAGAGTTTATATCTGTCTTTCCTTATGACTCCAGAGAGTGGGCTACCTATCTTGTTGAGTACAAATCAGTCAAGAAAGTGTGCAAAGTATATGCAAAGCTAATTACATATAAAGCGTGTATATCCAACAAACGATTTATTGACTATGTAGAGCTTCTCCCAGCGAGCAACCTTCCTTACGCAGTGACTCCGTTAGTCAAGTTAGTCAATGATGAGGATGACAATAGGTTTAGGATAAAAGCTATTGGTGACGGAGATAATGTAGAGCGTTTTTTTGAAAGATGTCTGTTTGATGAGACTGCGGTTCGTAGACTTTCGGCAAGCGATAGGGTAAAGGGGATGATAGAACAATATACTAAAGCATACGTCACTAAAAAATGGGGAGCAATGGGGATAATGGGAAATGATAGTTTTGCGATGATAGGAATAGATACCACGGCTTACGCGCCAGACACAGAGCTGGAGGAAAGTTCCCTATTTACTCCATTTTACACTCCCAAAACTGGAGCCCCGTTAAATGAAAAAGATATATTAAAATATATTAGCCAATGGTATAGAGATAGAGAAGGATTGCCGTCTAGCGAAGGGCTGAAAGTTACGTTTACGAGTTTGGTTGACACTCTAATCACTCCGCTTACTCTATCCTCTGTTTTGGTAGACTCCAATAATAAACTTATCAATTATGAGGGGACTGTGAATAAAGAGGTTCCCATAAAACTTACACTAGACAAAAAAGGAACCACGGTTTATGTGTCTCCATTTGATATGTATAATGTGCTATCTACCTTAAGCTATGCAACCAGAGGAGCGAAAGAGGACGAAGAGGCGGTGGTCGACCTTTACTACGATGAGACCATAAATTCACTTTTAGTGGATTGTAACTTTTCGTATGAACAAGTGGTGTACTTTACAGATGTAAGAACCCAGAATAGTGAAGAACACATCAGTAAAATCCCTTTTGCGGGAGTCATAAAATGCTTAGACAACGAGAACTCTTTTTCTAATATGATAGCCACGGTAGACCTAACCAACCTATCCCCTACCATTACCTTAAAAGAAAAACTAGGGGTAGACGAGGTTATAGTAGACCATTTAGATATACCAGCGAAGATTTTAAGAGAAAACCCTATCCTAACACAATTCTTAGAGAGACAATTGGAATTACTGAAAATCGCAAATAATGAAGAGCTTTATGAAACCCTAATAGCCTTTTCTTCTAAATATGTAGACACTTACGCTCCTTTTCAAGAGAAAGTGATATACGAAACAGAAGGCAGAGAGCAAAAAGAGAAAAAAGCTACCGTAAGATGGCTGAACGAGGAAAAGGATAAATTCAAAAAACTCGCAAAAGAAAATAAACTCGAACAGTATGTGTTGCAAGTTCAAGAAGCCTTTTGGCAGAGCAATACCTCAATGGACATACAAACCGTCTTTGCCTATTTCTGCACCAAAGGTACGAACAGATATTATAGACTCCTTTGCGTACAGATTTTAGGATTTGATTACGCCCATTTTGTAAGCCGACTAAGTGAGCGTCTGCTTGAAGACGAAAAAGTCTGCGTGAGCCGATTTGAAATCTTAGAAGAAACGGGACGCCCCGTATATTTTGGAACCGTACCCTATGAGCTCCAGTACATCGCAGAATATAAAAGCGGAGACGTATATGAAAAACTTGAACAATTAAATCAGATGAACGGGACGCTTCAGGCTTGGTTTAGCTCAAAGAAAGGTCAAGCAATAAGCCTTAATCAGACCCAACAACTAAAGGAAGCCCAGCCAGACAAAATGAAATTAAGATGGGAGCCTAAAACAAAAGTCTTACAGTCATATACCGAAAATAAAGACATTCCCGAATCTAAGAAAGAACAATATAGGCTACAACAACTGCGCACCATAACCTTTAATGCCAATGACGAAATTTGTTATGAGACTGAACTTTTCTTTCCATCGAGCCGAAGTTATAACTCATTGAAAAGTATGTTTATTGATTGGCTACAAGGAGACGGAGCTCTTCACATATCTCCACACATTATAATAGAAAATTCAGAGTATAGTACAGCCGACCTCATAAATGACGCGTATCTACACCCTCTACAAAAAGGAATATTTATTTATAAACACTTAAGAAAGATTGAACTAAATAAAAGAAGTCGCAAAACTGGTAAGTCTAGCGAGAAAGTTAAAGACGTTATAGAACTTGAATTAAATGGCGACCACCATAAGGCAACATCTTCATTTGGCTCTAGCCCAACAATCATTTCTAATAATGACCCTTATATGAGAAAGGGACTTACAGTTACAACCAGAGAGGAGTTGGCGAAGTTGGGATATTTAGACAAGGACGAGAAGATTGGAAGCACTGAGTATATAAACGTCTCAAAAGAAGACGCTAAGAGATTATGGGACATTTTAGAAACCCTATTTTATGAGACAACATCGGAAATAAAAATAGAAGGAGAAAAACTATTTAATTTATGGCTCCGTTCAACAGTCAGTGTAAAAGCCGAGCCAAAACTTAATGACGAGTGGAATAAGAGGTATAATAATTTTGCGAAGCCCGATTATGCCAACATCCCTATTTTCTCCAAACACAGTTATTATTTTAAGGACAACATAAAAAGCCCTTTTAAGTTAAGAGAAGCACAAAAAGAAGGGTTACAATATTTGACCGCCTACGAAAACGGAGGGCTGCTTGGTCACGAAGTTGGATTTGGAAAAACCACCACCGCTATAACTAAATGCGCCGAACTTATCCTCACGGGAAAAGGAACACGAATACTCACCATTGTTCCTAATATAGTATATGACAACTGGATTAGAGAGATTAGAGGGGGAGCAGATAGTGACGGCAACTACCTAATCGGACTATTAGGGAAAAGCGTTAAATTAATCCCAGTAGGAAACTTAGGACTTAGCGATTTAAGAGGAAGAAAACGACTTAGCCGAACTCCAGAGCAAAAAGCCCAAATCAAAAAGGGAGGAACCCACAAAGGAGCGAAAACTTACTTTGACAGCGAAGATAAAGGGGAATTTGATGAAGTTGGAGCAATCCAAAAAATAACGGATATAAGTAAAATAATTTTAGAACACATAGGTCAATACGCCAGAAGAAGAGGGGAAAAATTAGAAACATCTAAAAAAACCAAACGAAAGTCTAAGCTGGAAAATGGAGGACTCATAAGATTCTCAGACCGAAAGATTGAGGGAGCCATACCAATCGAGCCTCAAGGGAGGAGCACCAAAACTATAAATGTTGACAGTGGAGCACAGTTTTATAATAAAGCACAATGTGTAAGCGAGGGTGATGAGTTTGACACGGATGATATAGTGTTAAATCGCTTGAATTTCAGCGGAACAGCTAGTCTCCCTAATTTTTTAGATTTTGTAGACGAACAACTTGCCAGCGCTATCCCAAATTATACTGACCATCCCGAATTAGTAGGAATACGAGGACACTTATTAGAGATAGCCGAGGCGATAAGGCAAGAGTGGATAACCGAGCTGACAACACTAAATTCCGATACGAACATCAAATTTAAGCACAGTTACGCCTATACTCCTTATGAGCACATATTTAATCTAAAGGAGTATTGTCAAAATTCTAATGAGGCGTGTAATCTGGACGAATGTGGGGATGAGTTTAATGGATATAAGTCTGGTTACGAAGATATGCGACCAGATTTCCGCTTCTGGATAGATGAGCAATATACTCTCTTGGAACAGAAACTAACCGATAGATATATTTGGTTTTTCAAAAAATTAAGAGGTATTATGGTGGGTAGAATGGGTAGCTGGAAGAGATGGGCTGTCACCGACACCGCTATAATCATAGCCAAGCATAGCGCAGTAGAAAATATCAAAGTCCCAGAGCCGTCTGTTAATACAGCAATTATAGAGGCTTCGGATGTAGAGAGACTCGAAGATTCAACTGACTTTTATAAAGGATTTTCTCTTCCGCTTAGACACAACTCTATACCTATTGAAGACTTAAATGTCGATACTGTCATAATAGATGAGGCACATAATTTCAATAGAATAATAGACAAGACCAGAAGAAGAACGATAAGAGAAGACGGGCGAGATAGACCACAGCGTTTATTTGGAAAAGCAAGAAACAGCCAAAAAGCGATGGATTATATAGTGGAATACAGTTTCAAGTCAAATGCCCTTCCTACATTAGACAAGTTTAATCTCTACTCTTTATGTAAATATATTGGAGCAAAGAGCACAAGAAACCAAAATGTAATATTGCTGACGGCAACTCCTTTTACGGATGACAACTATCAAATGCTATCTTTATTTAGTATGATAGACCAAGACAGACTAAGAATGCTCAATGTAAATAGCGCGTATGAGTTTTTTGTCAGATATGTCCAAGAGGCGTGGAAATGGGATATTAACCAGCGAAACCAATTTGGATTATTTGCTAAGATAGATGGCTATGTAAACGGATACGCTCTGAGTAGCTTTATCAAATCCTTTGGTAATTTCAAAATCAGTGATAAGGAAATAGAAAGGAGAAGACCTAAGAAATTTACCATTTCGTCAAGCACTCAAAATGAAGCAGACTTAAAAGACTGCAAATCTATTATTGACCTTAGTAAAACACAACTACGAATGGTTACAAACATCTCTAAATATACCAACGGAGACTTAGAAGACGTAAATGAATTTGGGTTTGATACAAAAATGCTAGAAGACGCAAAAATGGGAAAAGTCAAAGCAAGCGTCAAAGGAGGTTCGTATATAGATGAAGAGTACGAAAAAGAAATAGAAGCGCGTTTGATAGACCTAAAGGCAAACGAAATGGAGAGTTCCGAGTGGGTACAGTTAAGACAAGAGCTTGAAAGGTTCAACACAGACAACCCATATATAGTAGAGTGGAGAAAGAAAAATGCGGAGGCTGGAGAAGAGGAAGATGTTGACCACGTGGACGGTTCAGAGGCAGTGAAGAGTGGAGCAATGGGACAAGAAGCGAGTTCCAACGCAAAAGCATTTAGGGGACAATCCTTAAACTTAAAGTTAGCAATTTCTCCTTACCTTATTAGCGGAAACAAAGAAAACACACTAATGAACCCTCTTTTACCTCCATTGGGAGCAAACGATAGTGTGAACGCCAAAAATTTTGTGGACGAATCCCCAAAAATTAAGTATACTATAACGTGTGCGTTAGAACTTTTATTACATCATCAGAAAGAAAATGAAGGGGTGGAAGAAAGTGAACAAACCGCTCCTAGTGGACAAGTGATATACTTAAATCTTTATAGATTTACTTATGGAGGAGTTAATTACACCACCTTTGATTTAATTAAACAATATATGGAGGATGTGTGTGCCGATGAGAAATCCAAATATTTTGGACTATTAACCCCAGCGCAAATCCAGTACCTTATTTCCGATACGACCGATAAAGATAAGGAGACGATAAAAGATGGATTCTTAAGCGGAGAAGTCCTTATCTTAATAGGAACCGAAACTATTAAAGAAGGAATAAATTTACAAGAAAATGCAACAGTGATGTATATTGTAAATTCCGAGTTCTCTCCAGTAAAAGTTATGCAACTACAAGGGAGGATATGGAGGCAAGGGAATAATTGGGAGAATTGTTTTATTATAAACGTATTAGCCAGACGTTCTTTAGACGCCTTTGTTTATTCAAAACTTGACTTAAAGATTACAGCGGTGCGTGAGATGTTAGATAGTGATGTATACGAGATGGACGCCACTCAATTTACAATGGACGCGAATCAAATCAAAGTGGAATTAACAACAGACGTAGAGCAATTAGTTAAAATAGGATGGATAGAAAAGGAAAAAGAGTTAAGCACCATCTTAAAAGTAGAAAAGATAAAATTAGAGGCTCTAAAAGGAATAGAAGAGAATTATGAAAACGCCCTAGAGTCTTCCAAGTCGTTAAAGGAAACTTTTAATGAAATGTCGGAACAATTATCGTTAGCGCTAACCTCTAAAATGATAGGGAAAATCCAAAAGGCAGAAAATAATAAAAACAAAGATGAGGCAATAGAGAAAGCCCAAAAGAAAAGCAAAAAACCATTAACAGAAGTTCAGATACAAAAAATTAGAAAGGGAATCAAACCAACGACAGAAGCGCAAGCCGAGGCAAAAATAGGGGATGAAGAAAAATATATGATAGACTTTCAGCATATCGACTTAGAGAAAGCTCCCTTCGTAGCACTAAGCACACAGCTCCGAAAGTTATTGGAGGAATACTTGGTGGTAGAACAACAATATGAATTTATTAAATCACTAGAAGATACTAAAAGCCAATCCACGAGTTCAAGCAAAGTAACGGTGGCTAAGAAGAAAGAAATACTAGAGGCAAAAACTCTATATAATAGCATTGAAAAGGAAATAACCGACCCAAGCATAGATATAACCAAATTAGGATTTAAGAATAGATTACTCCGAGTAATGCGTGGGGTTTCTGGCGAAAAATATGAAGGTTATAGATATTGGTATTCCGTAGACTATGAAAAATTTGAGAAGGATGTAGATTTATTAGTAGGAGGAAAAGGAATATCTAAAACCCTAGGAGACTACGCAATGTATATAGAGGCGGACAAGAAAAAGATTGGAGACGTTCCAAAAGAGATAAAGAAGCAAGAGAAAAAGTTTAATAAAGCCGAAGCAGATAAGAATGACGTAGAGGGACAGAAGAAAATATTAAAAGCGAAGTATAAGAAGGAGATGGCGGGAAGAGATGACCCTAAGAAAAAAGTGAGTTTAGAAAAAGCAGTAGGAAGGTTTAAGAAGATTTTTCCTTACATACAATTAAAAAAATAACAGATGAGAGCAGACAAATATTTATCAATTATAGGAATTACCTTGGAGGACGCTGAGAATATTTTTGGAGAAGTAATCGAAGAGTACAATAAGGCTATGGAGGAAAGTGAAGGAACAACTGATGTTATTGTGAAAAATAATGTAGAAGCCTTAAATAATACACTAATCGACCTATTACGCTCATCTGATTCTAAAAGCAAGATAGAAGCGTATGCCCAAAAAAATAAAATCACACTAAAAACCGCAGTAGAGGATGAAGATGTAGATATAGAGTTTGATGTAGAAGAAGGTGAGTGGGAAGAGGTGGAAGAAGAGGAAGAGGAAGACGCTATTCCAGAAGACGTATTTGAGGATGATGAGTGGGACGAGGAAGAAGAGGAAGAAAAACCCGTAGTTGAAGAAGAGCCCGTAGTGGAAGAAGAACCAGAACCAGAAACGGAGCCAGAACCAGAAGCAGAGGAAGAAGAAATTGAAGAGGAGGAAGAGATGACTGGCGAAAAAGAAGGAGAAAAAGGCGTGGGGGAAGATGAAATTGAAGAAGAACCAGTAGCGGAAGAAGAACCAGAGCCAGAACCAGAAAAAGAAGTGGAGGAAGTGGAGGAAGTGGAGGAAGAGGAAATTGAAGAAGAACCAGAGCCAGAACCAGAACCAGAGCCAGAAGAAGAAGAAGAAGGCGAGTGGGAAGACGAAGGCGAGTGGGAAGGAGACGAAGAAGAAGACCAAACTGAGGGAACATCGGCAGTAGAAAGCGGAGCATTGGGAGAAGAAGAAGTATCTAAAGACTCCGACTTATTTTATATTAAATTTAATATCTTAGAGTCCGATTTTAGAAACTCAACAACCGCTTCCGATGTGATGAGGTTCCACGGATTTAACCCTTTAGCAATAGAATTAACCGCCCAAGAAGTACCACAAGACTTAATGGAAGAGTATAACGGACAATATATGTGGCAAATAGGAAACACGGAACTGGGAAACGGAATAATTTTTAATTCGGTGGACGAAAAAAATGGGGTAGATTCGGGGGCGATAATCCTTGGAGGTTCCCAAAATATAGTGGAGGCAATGGGACAAATCTTCTTAGGAATACAAAGAACTGCAACCCAGATGTTTGTAAAGGAAAATCTCGCTATGTGGGAGAATTTGAAAGAACAATACAATGAAGTTGAAGACTACAACCATATACCCGTAAACGTACCCACTATTGCCCCTTCAGTTTTAGCGACAGCGCTTACCCTTACCTTTTCGGAAGTGGTGTATTTAGCACAAAAGTTTGCACCAATAATAGCGAACCTACCTAATCCCCTCATAAATATCTCTGCTCCATTTGATTTTTCAATGAGCGAAATGATGAAGGAAAGCCTACAAGATAAAGGAATGATAAAATTTGAAAGCGATGAAATTAATGATTACGGAAGCGATTTTATAATGCAGTTAGCCAATTTTGTATTTCCTAGGGAAACCTTACGTTTTGGTCAATGCTACTATACAGTAGAAGACATATATGGTATGGGAGAGACGTATTATGTTTCAGTTAAAGATGATTTTGGATTTTTTGGTAATGGAACCGTCTGGGAAATTGGAGGAGCTCATTTGGACGTATATACAATAGGGAATCCTCAAAGAACCATAAAGCAAAGAACACAAACCTATGATAATAGCGCCTTTGTTGATAAGTTAATAAATGAGTATTATAAGGATGGCGACCACGCTAATATCGAGTATTTTTCCGAAATAGGATATAAATTCCCCTTTTGGCTCAGAGACCAGAGCCTTGAGTATAGTTTTTCACCGATGGGACTAACAGTTTTTGGTAAAAGAGGAGCCCCACTGAGTCAGGGAGTTGTCATAGACACCTTATTATTCCAATATTTTGAAGAACACTATGGAGGAATAGGTCTTAGAGTTAATAATTTAATGCCAACGCAAGCATTTGTCTGGAGTCGGAAGATGAATAAATTAGTTGGAATCGTGGAGACGTGGACAGAGATGGGATATGATAATAAACTAACTCTCTACCAAGAGGATGAGCCTCTTCCAATGATTTATGCGTATTCTCAAAATGCCTTTATTAAGGATAACGAGCTACAATTACAGAGATTTCCTTTCTCCGAGGTGACAGCGCAATTCAAAAAAGCAGAACCACAAGCGCCAGACACTAGCGGGCTACAAAGGAAGATAGACGCCAGAAAAATGATGGTTGAAGATATGATAGAAGATGGCGATGACGCAGATAAAATAATGGTGGTACAAATGAAAATAGAACTGTACGAAGAACAGTTAGAAGAATTAAATCAATAGATATGGCATTATACGAAATAAGAACAAATACAAAGAAAGTCCTTTATAAAGGAGAGGATTACAGTATTGCTGTGCAATCTTTTTACGAATTTGAAGACGAATCAAAAAATGATGTAGATAGCCCCCTATTTGAACAGACTATTATCGCCTACAAAGACGGGAAAAAAGCGAATAATTTTGCTAAGGGAGGAACCCTAAAAGGAAAGCCCAAGTTTAAGGTTAATGAAATTGTAACCAAAGGCTATACTGATAATTATAAAGTCACTAATGTATTAAGTGATACCAAAGGAAATTTCCACTATAAACTTTCCCACCCTTATCAAGAGCCCATTACGGTTAAGGAGAAAGAAATATCTTCAACGGGAGGCGACATATCCTATAATTTAGCAAGAGCAAAAAGTAAAATGGACAAACTCTACGCCTTAAATGAATACGCAAGGTTTAGTGCCAACGCTGATTCTGGAGGAGAATTAACGGAAAATGATGAAAAAGGAAAAATTTACCTTGGGGAGGTAAAAACATTTCTGAAACGACATAACTATAAAAAGCCCTTATCTATGGCTGTTTTCAAGGAATTGGAGGACAGTAATTACCACGTCTTAAATAATGCGTTAGGGATATTAGGATATTATGGAGGAGATATGAACCACCAATACAGAGAAGGGCATAAAAAAGCGCCAGAATTTTATCTCAATCCAAGCCTAATCAAAGCAGAATATACCGACCTAACATATAGCGAAAAAATCAAGCGTCTTCAATTACTAAAAGAACAGATGGAAAATTCTGGAAAAGCCACCGCAGATGACTTGCTTATCTTAGAATTAAAGATTGACCTTTTGCAAGACGCAAAGGAAGGTAAATACGCGAAGGGTGGAAAATTGCCATACCAAGTCAACTTAAATAAGATACTCTTAGACGATGTTAGCCGAGCAATAGAATTGGAAGGAGACGCCTTATTAAGAAATATCAAGGTAAAACGTAATGGAAAAATGCTGATTGTAAGGGACACCGATAGATTTGACGAGGTTTTACAATTATTATCTACAAACCTATCTCACCGTTGGGTTCAACTTAAATTACCTATTTATGCAAAAGGCGGAAAGACAACAGATGAAGAAGTGTTAAAATTAATGATAAAATTAGCAAACCATAGAGCTGATAAGTCTAACAAGGTATATAATGTATTACAACATAGGCAAGACAAAAGCCTTGAGGTAGTAGAAAGAACTGATTATACCAAAAATTTAGATAGATATGATAATTGGAGAGTAGTGTATAATACCGAAGTAAGAAATTATGCAAAGGGAGGCAGTGTAGATAAGCACGATATACAAATGATGGGCGAAGCATACTACTTAAAATTTGATGATGGGGAAGTATGGCTAACCGAAGTTGTTGGCGATTATGATAGTGATACCCAAAATAAAAGGTTTATTAACGGAACGGGGTCGGGTGCAGACCAAAAAAGTTTTAATGAGTTTGGAGAATATCTTACAAAAAAAGCAAATAGTGGAATAGGATATACAATTCAAAAATTTGCAAAAGGCGGTGCTTTATCAAAAGAATTTAAGTTTGATAAGAATTTTGTAGTATATGTTCCATCAACATCTGACGTGTCCGATAAAATTTCCAAAAAAGAACTAGACGCGAGAGTAAAAGAAGTAAAGGAATATGTAGCCACTGAATTTGGAGGATACACGGAAACTGAAACAGAAGGAGGGTACAGAACGTCTAAGGGAGATATAATAGAAGAAGAAGTAGTAAAAGTATCCGTATTTTCAAAAAATAAAGACTGGAAAGCCAAAGAGAATAAAGTAGTAGAGAGAGTAAAGAAATGGGCAAACGATTGGGGGCAAGAAGCAGTCGGCTTTGAACACGAAGGAGACTTATATTATGTAGACCCTAATGGGGTGAAAAAAAGCGCGGGAGGAACGGTAAAAAGAAAAAAAGACAAAAAAGGCAAAAAGAAAGAGGAAGAGAGAAAGCCAATTAACATAAAAAGAGGTAGAGACCGAAGCGTGGGATTGAGAAAAATGTATGGGTTTGAAAAAGGAGGTAAAACTAAACAATACTATGAGATTAGTTTTACATTTGAGGATGAGGCAGAGCAAAGTATTGGGGGTTATGCTTCAAATGAGCAAGAAGCAAAAGAACTCGCAAAAAAGTGGGTTAAGGAAAGAGGATATAGCAACTTAATGAATGTAGAGGCACAAGTTGTAGAGCCACCAAGGGATTATGAAGATGATGAATGGCAGTTAAAAGCAGAGCAACCTTTTCCTTATTATGCAAAAGGTGGTAAGATTGTTGATTTTCAGTTCTTTGGTGGAGATACTTACAAAGGAGAACTAATAGAAATAAACGGAGTATATTATTTGCTACAAAATGATATAAAAGTAAAGAATAATCTTTTAGGTAAAGAGGGTAGGAAAGGATATGAATACGCTTCTCATATAGGAGATGATTTAAGAAATGCCTATAAGAGTGGTTTTACAATTCAAGGTTATGCAAAAGGTGGAGAAACATCCGAATATGGTTGGGATAGCGGGGAATACTATTGGGATGTGCAGTTAGAGGATAATAATAATAAGTTAAGAAAAATTGCTGAATTTGAAAGTAAAAGTTTTGATGAAATTAGAGGAGAGCATCGGATGAATAGAAACAAATCAGACAAAGAACTCTATGATGAGATGGAAAGATTAAGAGAGATGAAAGGAGAACTCCAAGCCGAAAATTTACATTTATACGACAACTTTGGAGGAGAGAAAGAATATCTGAAATGGAAAAAAGATAAAAAAGCACAAGAAAAAAGCAAAGAACTACCATTTGCAAAAGGCGGTCTTACCCAAGACAAAGCCAAACAAATCTTAAAAGACGGAGAGGCTAACGGAAAAGAGTTAACAGACAAACAAAAAAGATATTTTGGGCACATAGCTGGGGGAGGAAAGTCCTACGCAGAGGGTGGAGGAATTAGAGATTTAGCATTAAGAGATAGGTTTGAATCGTACTCTGACGATGATTTGAAAGAGTATAACAACGAGGTAAATTCAAAAAATTGGAATAGAAAGTCTGCTGTTGACAAAGCAATAAACGACACTATTAAATCAATAAAAATATATCGTGTTACTAAAGAAACTCCAAGTGGCGAGATAGTTTACACAAAAGACTACACCGATTACGGAAAAGCAGTAAGCGATAGTCAAAAACACCTTAAAGGTAAAGATGTTATTCAATCTTTCGTAAAAGGGTATGATGAACAAAATAAATTCGTACAAGCATTAGATGGTTCGTATTTTTTAAGTGAATATCATTTGGAACAAGTCGGTTCTACCTACGCAGAGGGTGGGGGAGTAGATAGGCACACAAACAAACAAGGTTTTACAAGTAAAGGTGGGAAAATAATAGTTTACTATTGGAGTGATGAAGATGCAAGTGAGTTAGGAGAAAGCGAATCATTTGAAACTGAAAAAGAAGCAACATTAGAAGCCGAAAAAGTATTTAACGATGGGGATTACCCATATATAGAAATAATTGCTCCATCGGGTTATTTAATTAAATCATTCGGTTCTACCTACGCAGAGGGTGGAGAGATTACAGTTGATGATGTAGATGAATGGGAAGTAGTTAATGATTGGGCAAGTTGGAAAGAAATTCACCCAAAATACAAAGTATCTTATGGTCAAATAGTTACCGACATAAACGATATGAACGCATTTGACGATTTGTATGGCGAAGATGTAGATTCTTACTATAAAGAATGGAAAGAACAATATGGTCTTAAAAAATGGGATAAAAAAGAGGTAGGAAAAATAGCTGATATTCTATGGAAAGACTTATTAGAAACAGCAAAAAAAGAAAATGCTTTTGAAAAATTTGTTAAGCAACGGAACGCAGAAGCTAAAAAACGAATGGCTGATATTCCCGAAAATTATCGTTTTACAAAGCGTATATATGCCTCTCCACATACGGGGGGTACGGGTAAATATATATTTAAGCATCACCATACGGGCAAAGAATTGGAATTAGATGATTTTACAACGGATAATATTTCTAGTCGTATGGTTCTTATATCTAAAGAACAAGCATTAAAAAACTACTTTAAAAATAAAGGCGGTTCTACCTACGCAGAGGGTGGGGAGGTAGATGCAGAAGTCATTATGGAAGGTCGCATAAAAAAAGAGATACCACCAGAACAATGGGGAGCAGGAGTTTGGAGATGGTTGCATAAAAAAAGTTTTGAATATCCCGATAATCCCACCCAACGAGATAAAACTGAATATGCCTATTACTATAATAATCTTCCTAATGTTTTACCTTGTAAGGAGTGTAGAGAAAACATAGCAACTAACCTAAAAAAATTCCCGCTAACTGATTCTGACTTAAATAACTCACATACCTTATCGTTGTGGGTTTACAAGTTGCACGAAATTGTAAATAAAATGCTCAAAAAAGAATCAGGGTTAAGTTACGCTGATGTCAAGAATCATTATGTTAATGGCTCAACCTACGCAGATGGTGGGGAGATATGGCTGACAGAGGTAGAAAAAGAAGAAATTGAAGAATTATTTACGCAAGGTAAGTCTAATAATGAAATATCTGACGTATTAGATTTAGATAGTGAGATTGTTAAAAAGCATACGGAGAATTTAGAAGACTACGATGAAGATTACGAAAGGGGATGGAAAATGCCAAAAGGAGGCTCAATAGCGGAAAGAGTGAAAAAATACCAGCAAACAAACATATTAATTGATAAGTGGAGGTTTAGAAAAGAATATGATATTTTCTCAAAATATGACGCAAAGAGTCTTATTGAGGAAGGGAAAATGGTATTTGCTCTTGACACCTCTAATGGGGAGTCCTATGGAGTACACGAACTAGAAGATTTGGAAGATTTGGGTGATTGGGAGCAAGGAATTGTTTTTGGGGTAGAAAAATCTTATGCAAAAGGTGGCAGTTTAGAGGAACACATAAAGAAAGTAAGTAAATACCACGACCCAAAATCAAAAGTTTGGACACAAAACAAAATAAAAGCATTTGGTTATTGGGAATATAACGAAAAAAACGACCCTACATTTTGGTTAGATAGAGGGGAATATAATACAAGTGAAATGGTTGAAATGGCGAGTGAGGAATTTGGAATTGATGAAAATATGTTAGAAAAGTATGCAGATGAGTATGTCGCAAAAAGAGAAAGTGTTTATGCAAAAGGTGGGGAGATTTACAAAAACTATACTGATAAAGAGTTAAAAGATTTATTAGACCACACCAAAATAGAATACCAAAGAGCAAGTAGAAATAATTGGTATGATAAAATTTTACAAAGACAAAATAGATTTATAAAAATAAAAGAAGTCCTTGATGAAAGAGGTATTAATTTAACAGAATTTGAAAGAAAACTATTTAACGAGGAAAACCAAGATAAATATGCTAAAGGAGGATGGATTGATTTTAAGTCAAAAAGAGAAATAAATAAGATTAAAAAAGATTTAGAAAAGAAAGGAGACACCTACTCTATTCAATTTGACCCTGATGGAAGCAGATTTGGACTTAAAGGAGGAGGTAGGTATCGTATTACTTCTGGAGAGTATCTATCCACTACTTATGCAAAAGGTGGAAAATTGACTTGGGAACTAATGGGGAACTACCGACAAAAAGAAATGCACACCTACGACCCTAACATAGATTATTTTTCTGAATACACTTTGCTACCTCAAAATGTCGTTCATTTAATAGCCGAGAGTGGAGATTTAGAAAGCTATGAGGACACCGAAAGATTACTTGACAAGCTAAAAGAGGTGGGTTGGACTTTTGAATATGACTTAGGAAATGCGGGTTATGGATTGAGACCGATTGGAACTCATTTTAATAGTTATGCGAAAGGAGGAAAGATAATGCCAACTCACGCTGAAATAATAGAGTGGCTAGAAGACCATCCCGAATTGGATGGATATAATGAAGACGGAACTCCCACCGATGAAACATATCAAGACGCTATTACGGAAATTATGGGAGAAAGAGAGGAAGAAGAGAAAATAAAAACTAAAAAATAAGACAATGGAAAACACACAAGAACAAGTATTTTGTTATCATTTAGGAAGAAAAATTACTCCCCAAGAATTTGAGGAGGCAAAAGAAGTATATTTAGACAGCGTATATCCACCCAAAATTACAAAAGATTGGGGGTTGGAAATACTTACGTCCGACCTTTTAGATGAGGTTATAGATTTAGCCACGCAAAATGGCTACAAGCCATCTATCTTTGAAGACGGCAATAAAGTTCCTAAAAAAGCCATAAGAAGATACAGAAAACAAATAGCGGAAAGAATTGTAGACTATGTTATTACAAGCGATGAGGCAGAAACCTTCACGCCCTCTGATTATGAGAACAAATTAGGCATTTCAGAGGAGTCTATTAATGATTATGATAAAATGTTAGCCGAAGGAGTCCTATATGTATTGGCAAAATATAAAGGGAATGACACTGGCTTATTAGATAAAGAAATACAATTTTACGGAAATTCCGTAATGGCAAAAGATTTTAGACCTGAAACCCCTTCTGAAACCTATCATTCAGCCAAGGAATTTCTCGAAGGTAAAAATTAAATTACTAATTTAGCAACTTAAATAACAGCGCAATGACACAAGAAGAAATCAAAAAACGAATCGAAATGTATGGGTTAATTATAAATGACCCATCCGAAGACCAAGGAACAAAAGACTTGGCTCAAAGCAAAGTGGTAAAATTACAATCCCAACTGGAAGATGAAGTAGTAGTTGAGGAGGTAGTGGAAGAAGAAGTGGAGGAAACCGTGGAGGAAAAACCCGCCAAAAAACCCGCTCCTAAAAAGAAAACCACTAAAGCCAAAGGTAGAGGTAGACCTAAAAAACGGGGAAGACCCGCCAAAAGGAAAAAAGCGCCTACATCTAAACAAAAGGCGACAAAACTTTCTAAAGCCATAGGTTTATCTGAGGAAGAGTGCAGAGAGTTGCTAGAAAAGTACGATTCGGAAGATAAGGCTAGAAAGAAACGTCTGTCCAAACGGAAAAAAGCGGGAAAATCGGCTGACCTTACCGTAACCGAAAGTCTTGAAAAAGAAACCAAGGTAGTTAAACATAAAGTAGCCGATAAAAAGACTCCTACCTCAAAAACTCAAGCTAAAGCCCAAGGGAGTAGGATTACTGCATTAGTAAAAGCTATACTTGAGGGCATAGAGGGAAAGACGGATAAAGTAAAGCAAATAGACGCTATCATTTCTCAACTGGAAGCGGAAAAGAAAAGAATACAAAGTCAAAAAGGAGTAGGTGGTTTTCTCTTCGGTAGCGCTGTCGGAGGGTATACTGGCTATAAAGTAGGAACGCTTCAAGAAAAGAGAAAAGTCGAGGACTTATTTAAGAGCGAAAAGAAATTGGCAAAAGATTTCAAGGACGCAATGAAAGAGCAAAAGAAAAAGAAGAAAGAAGAAGAAAAGTTTGAATATGCGGAATTTGAAGATTATGCAAAAGGAGGTAATATAGATGCGGTCGAAGTCAATGACTATATTGAGGAATTAAATGATTCCGCAATTTCATACAACAAATCCGCAACAGAATGGAATATTGGAGGTAAAAACCGAAGTGATGAATATTTTGAACGATATGGAGAGGCGTTGAAAAAATATGCTCCAAAAGAATTTAGAAAGGGGTTAAAAAAATGGCATAAAGAAAACTCTTATGCAAAAGGAGGACTATTAAAAGGAATTACTGACGGTGAGCCCGCAACAGAAAGACAAATTCTATTATTAAAAAGAAGACTTAATAATAAAGAATACAAGGCATTAGATAAAGAAACGACCGAAACATTAGACTACATCCAAGAGTCTGCCGACAGTGGAGATGATTATGTGAGAATTACACCAGAACAAACGAAAAAAGGTCTGGATTTTCTAAAGAACTTATGGAAAACGCCCGCTGGCAAGGAAAGAAAAAACAATCCTTTTGGATTAAGAGAGCAAGACGCACTAGAAAACTTTGAGTATTTTACATTAGACGGGTTTTATGATGATTATAATGGTTATAGACACTATTACATTCCTATTTATGGGGTAACTGGAACAGATAGTTATTTTCAGTATTACTATGATGGAGAGGTAAACATAATAGGAGCAAAAGGAAAACAACTTGCAAAAGGAGGCACTCTGCAACCTAAAGATGAGGGTGTGTTTGCTCTGTTCCGAAACTCAAGAGAAACTGAAGATAATTCTCTACCAATGATTAGCGTAATGGTTGGAGGTAAATGGAAAAATGTTGCAACCGATGATGTTCAGGCAATATATAATGTTGATGGAAAGGGAGATGATTTTGAGTATTATGTTAATTTAGAAGGAGTTGATGTAATTGAAAAAGGAGAAGATTATGAGTTCACATTTGCAAATGATGAGGCACAAAATAAAGCATATCCAAAAAGAATTACAATGTTCAGAATATATAGAGATGATTATGCAAAAGGAGGGAAATTACCAACCGCAGAAGAAATATATGATGGTGGAGAGTTTTTAGATGAGTTCCCCGTAGATGAAAGTATGACTTGTTCTAATTGTGGAGAAGGAGAGGTACTTAGGTATAAAGGGAAAGTATATCAAATAATAACTTGGAATGAAAGAGCCGAAGACCACGAGCCAGATTCCATTGAAGTAGAAGAAATGGAAGATTATGATTTAGACAATGTATTTCAGTATTGGAAAAATATAGAAATAAATGACCCTACATTTTGGTTAGACAGAGGAGAATATAATACAAGTGCTATGGTTGAATCTGCGAGTTATTCTTTTGATGTTGATGAAAATGTTTTAGAAACCTATGCAGATGAATATGTTGAAAAATCTTATGCAAAAGGAGGAGATACCGATAAAGGTCTTACGGGAACCCAGAGAGATAGGATGACGGATGATATTTATATGTCCGAGCAGACGATGAGCGATAGTATGTTCCAAGCGATAGACGATGAGGTGGATGGAGATTGGGATGTAGGATTATACAGATTGAGTGATAGCCAACTCAAAAAAATGCACACCGATATAAAAGAAGATAGAGCGTCAAGTTATAGAGAATAATGGCAGATTTTTACCAAGCCCAACAGTTCGTTAAAGGAAGAGAGGGCGGGTATCAAGATATGCCCGAGGACACTGGAAATTATACGAGCGGACAACTTATAGGGACAAATTGGGGGATAAGTGCAGATACATTAGCCACCCACTACGGATATACTCCAAGCAAGCAACAAATGATGGATTTGGAGTACCAGACGGCACTACATATCTATAAGACGAGATACTGGGATAGGATAGACGGAGATAACATAAAAAATCAAAGTGTAGCGCTCTTAATATATGATGGGGCAGTAAACCAAGGAGTGGGAGCGATGAGGAGCGTAGTATCCAAGGCTCTGACAGAAAATGGAGTAAACGCAACAACATCGAATGTATTTACGGCTCCACTCACAAGAGAATTAAATAAATTAGACCAAGAAAGTATTTTTAACTCAATTTGGAAAGGAAGAGAAGGAAGATATATGTCGGGAAGCGCTAGATTTAGACAAGGACACTTAAATAGAATAAATAAAATAAAATTTGAAAAAAGGAGAAAAAAAACAGCATTAATAATTGGAATCTCTCTAGTATCGTTAGCGTTATTAGGGGTAGGATATATAATTTACGCCACATTACCAACCGATAAATAAAAAAATTATTATATTTGAAAACTTTTTAATCTTAAATTTAATACTATGGCTATCAATGAAAATCAAGAAAACTTAGAACAAGAACCACAAGAAGTGGTCGAAGAAACACCAACTATGGAAACTCCAGAAAAACCACAAGAAGTGGAGGAAAAAGTTGCCGAAGCACCAAAACCCCAACCCAAAGCACCCCAAAAGACTAAATTTCAATTTCCCCACCAACTTTTAATGGAAAAACACAATCTTACACCAAAAGATTTAACCGAAAAAACTAAAGAATATTTAGGGGACTTTGAGGATTTTATGAAGCACGTAAAGATGGCGAAGACAAGTGCCGAAAGAAAGGGAAATGAATATGTGTTGCCTGAAGCGAAAAAAAATAAACTCATCAGACTTTCTAAATCAGTATGCACGCGCATTACCGATAAGATTGACGCAGACAATGATATAAAAGA
>Ga0209756_1000180_pt1 | contig 61470 bp, 67 predicted proteins | sample ETNvirenome_6_85_FD_184071 | JGI IMG/M metagenome (GOLD analysis project Ga0209756, IMG submission 184071) | Marine viral communities from the Pacific Ocean - ETNP_6_85 (SPAdes) (version 3) | ecosystem: Environmental > Aquatic > Marine > Oceanic | place: Pacific Ocean | collected 2013-06-19 | reverse complement strand
GTCTAGATACCGTATCAATTGGTACCTCGGGCGACGCAACCGACTTTAAGGTTATGACAACCAATACCGACTATGCTCTATATGTATCGGGGGGAGTTGATAGAGTCGGTATATGCACTTCGGCGCCTGCTGTCTCGCTTGATATACATTACACCGGATCTGGGGATCCCACAAACCTTGATAATGACGAAGGAGGCGGCGAGGTGGTATTTTTTGGGACTTCGTCTGCGGGACTCGAAACAGGGGCCCTCTATTATCTTAACAGTGATGGCGGATGGGCATCGGCCTCGGCCGAAGCCACGGGCAGCGGTCACACTCAATTTCTTGGGATTTCAATGGGCGCCAAACCGGCCGAAGATGGAATGTTGATTCGTGGATTTTTTGATGTCCACACTTATTATTCAGGTTCTTTTGTAAAAGGGGGACCGGTTTATGTACATTCCGGAAGCAACGGGTACATAAGCGATCAAGTTCCGTCAGCCAGCGATTCTTATGTAAGGACCGTAGGTTATAGCACGGATACAACAAATGTAATCTATTTTAATCCGGACGCAACATATGTTGAGATAGGTTAAAAAATGGGAGCTACGAGCATACTAGGAGTAGAAATGAGCAGAATAAAAGGCATTAGTGGAGTGGAGTTAGATGGTTCTGTATTATTAACAGAGATTGATTTTACGTCTTTGTCATCGGCTGATTGGACCGGCGAGACTTCGGTTTCCTTGGACGGAAAAACTTGGGATATCCAAAACGGCGGAAATGCAAATACCTTCGGTCCAGATGGCAGCACTCTTGTATTGCACCCCAAAGGAACAGGGGTGTGCGACTGGTATGGGGCCAAACAGGACACGCCTGCGCTAGCGATAGACCTTAGCGACCTAGATAGCAGTCTTACTGATTCATCCAGATATGCAGTGCAAATAATTACCCCCGGTTTTCAAAGCCCCGCCGGGAACTACGCGCGCATGCTCTTTGGATTCTATAATACCGCCGCCAAGACCAAGGGCTATAGCCCGCTTTTTGGAACTTATCATAATGGAGTCGATGCGATTTATTTCTTCTTGGGAGCGGCAGAAGAGACTGGCGACTCCAGCGCCGGCTTTACCGGAAGCGAGCAAACATATTGGGTTTACTTAGAAAGCAGTGGTCTTTGGACCTGTTATACAAGCGACTCACAGGATGCCACTGTAGACGGCGGAACAAAGCGGGGTACGCTCTGGGCTTCTGTTACTGGCCCCAATATGAGAGGCCGCGGCGCAGACCTCTCCACAGGGTTGCTTACAAAGCCGTCAACCGCGCGCGTTGTTCTAACTGCGGCCGGCTACCACGCCGTCTCCACCGGACCTTCAAACAATATCGATTCGTTACGAGTGTGGAGATTGTCTGATAACTAAACGGCCCGGGCCCCCCAATGATCAATAAAACAACTTCTCCCTGCATTGAAATCACAACTATTAGTCATTTCCCTGTCTTACATACTATTTATTTTGATTACCTATCGGAATTGGAGTTAATTCTATGTCTTCGTTGTTAGAAGAAGCAATAATTGATGCGAAAGCACTTAAGGAAGCAGCATTGAAAAATGCTGAGGATGTGGTATTAGAAAAGTATTCGTCCGAAGTGAAAAGTGCACTAACGCGTCTATTAGAGCAAGATGATCTAGGCCTAGGCGATGAGCTGGGCGGCGACCTGGGCGCTGAACCGGCCGGCGGCGGCGCCGAACCTGTTACACCGGGTGATGCCTCATTTTTGGAAGAAACTCCCTTTGCTTTTCAAACTGAAGAGTTGGATGCCCCCGCCGAGGATGAAATCGTAGAGATTAATTTCGATCAATTGAAGGCTCGTCTTGAAGAAGAAGAAGCCGAGGGAATTTCTGCCTCCCCGGATGAGTTAATGGGCTCTGAAGAAACCGCAATGGAACTGCAGGAGGATGGAATTGGCTTTTTGGGGGTTAAAACCCCCGGAGAAGCTAGTCTGGAAGATGACCCGGTCAGCCAAGCGGCCGAGAAAGAGTCACAATCTCAGAGCGATGAAGATATTGAGAAGGCCGCCGTGGAAGAAGGCTTAGATGACGAAATTGATTTGTCTGAAGAGATGCTCGACTCATTAGTTAGCGAACTTCTCAATGTAGACATGTCACCAGAACTCCAGGGATGGTCTTCGCTCGGGTCTGCTTATAATAGCACCGAGGAAGCCAACAACAATGCAATTGCCGCAGCCTCAGCGGCACACCTCAGCGAAGACGGTGAGGAATTAGAAGAGGAGGCGAGTTCAGTTTCGACTGAATCTGACGTCGACCTCTATGAGGGAAGAATCATGAATCTTAATGTTTCTGTTAAAGAGTTAAAATCTTTGTTACAAGAGGCCAAAGTTCAGCTTAGAAAGTTGAACCTGGCAAATGCCAAGCTTGTTTACCAAAACAAGGCATTAGGCAGCACCTCCTTGAATGAGCGACAAAAACACCAAATTGTCGAAGCTGTTAGTCGTGCCAATTCTGTTGAGGAAACTGAAGTATTGTTCGCAACAATTCAAAACGCAGTGGGCGTTTCGCAATCTAGGAATAGTTCGAGACCACAAACACTTCGTGAAGCCATATCGCGTCCTACTTCACTACTCCTTAGCTCACAAAAAGAAAGCAAGGCGCCCAATGATCCAAGAATGGATCGCATGCTGCGTTTAGCAGGATTAGACTAAACTATATTTAGGAGGTTATAAATGTCTATCGTACAAAAATTAACCGAAGGTATCGTTAATCGGGACCTCGCGAAGGAAGGTGCTACACTTATTAATAAGTGGGAAAGTACCGGTCTTCTAGAGGGACTAGGTGATGATACGATTCGGAATGGGATGGCTCGACTGCTTGAAAATCAAGCAAAAGAGTTACTCCGAGAGTCCAGCTCTATGCAAGCTGGCGACGTCGAGGGTTTTGCGGCTGTCGCATTCCCCCTCGTCCGCCGTGTATTCGGCTCACTGATCGCTAACGATCTCGTCAGCGTTCAACCGATGAGTTTGCCTTCGGGCCTCATCTTCTTCCTGGATTTCACCGTTTCTGGTGAGATTGGGGATCGCTCCAGTTCACCTGGACGTCTGGGTTATCCCGCTTCTTCGTCACTGTATGGTGGTGGAGTTGTTGGTGCGCAGATCACCGGTGGTGTGGATCTCGCTTCGGGTGCACTCCCGCAGCAGGGCCCGTATGCCCTTAACAACGGCTATTCGTCTCCAACTGGCTCAAGCGGCCTCGCTGGTAGTCTCTGGCGTGTTGTCGTTTCCGGTACCGCCGGAACTGATAATAACAAGACGGGTAGTACCAGTGGCGTCGACAGTCATGTCACGCTTGGGTCCCTGACCCAGTTCGACCCGGATCTTTCTGGTTCGTCTGTGATTGTTGCCGAGACCTTGGTAACCAACTTCGACGCCGAAGGGCGCCGTCTCAACCTTGATGACCTTGTGGCCATCCAGGTTTCTGGTACTGCAGGCCATGGTGGATTTAACATCCTGAATGCTTCCGGTAGTGCCAATACTGTTACCGGTCGTCTGGTTCGACGCCTTTCGATGTTCGGTTCGTCCTCAAATGGGGCCGCAGTCGGCGATCGAAGTTCGGATTATATACTAATGACGTTTTCGACCACGGATAGTGGGGGTACGAGCCCGCTAGCGATGCAGGTCACTGGCGGCGCCGCAGGTGCCAACACGTGGTCTTATCCCGAGACTGATGACTTTGATAATGGCGGAGCCCTTGGTTCTGTTGTTGGTGGAAGCGAGTGGGGACTAGAGAATAGTCCAAACATTCCTGAGATCGACATCAAGGTCGACAGTGTGGCCGTCACCGCGGTTACCAAGAAGCTCAAGGCTAAGTGGACTCCGGAGTTAGGACAGGATCTTAACGCCTACCACAACCTTGATGCCGAGGTCGAGCTTACTCAGATTCTGTCTGAGCAGATCGCTCTTGAAATCGATCGTGAGATTGTTGAAGATCTCGTTCGTGGCTCTACGGCTGGTACTCGGTACTGGTCCCGTGCAGCTGGACGCTTCGTCAATCGGGAGACCGGTGTGGAAATCGGTGCGTCGACGACGCCTGACTTCACTGGTAACGTTAGTGAGTGGTATGAGACTCTCGTTGAGACAATCAACGATGTTTCTGCCCAGATCCACCGCAAGACTCTACGCGGTGCTGCCAACTTTGTTGTCTGCGGACCTGAAGTTGCCAACATCCTTGAGTTCACGGCTGGCTTCCGCGCTAACGTGACTGCTGATAGCGATCGTGGTGATATCGGAACCGTGAAGGTCGGTTCGCTTTCCAAGAAGTTCGACATTTATGTCGATCCATACTTCCCCCGTAGTTTGATCCTTGTTGGTCGACGCGGAGGTAGTTTCCTCGAAAGCGGCTACGTTTACGCTCCGTACGTGCCACTACAGACTACGCCTACTATCTTCGGTGTTGAAGATTTCGTGCCCCGCAAGGGAGTCATGACTCGATACGCCAAGAAGATGGTGCGTCCAGACATGTATGGTCTTGTGATTGTACAAGATCTAGTCTAAAGCTGACTTCGGTCAACTTTTCTGAAAGCCTCGGCTCGAAAGAGCCGGGGCTTTCTATTTAGTAGAGAAAGAAGAGGTATTCTTAATGGCGATCCCCAATTTAAATCCAGCATCTACTACTACTTCTAATATCTTACCGGTAACTGGAGCTATAGCGAATGTTTCAAGTTCGTTGCCTTTTGGGATCTATGTAACATCGGACCCTTTTCTCTCTGGCGCCGTTGATCAGGTTGCATATACTTATAAAAAGCTGGGCGGAGATGTTTTAGATATTGAATTGAGCGAGGGAAATGTTTATGCGGCCTATGAGGAAGCCGTATTAGAATACTCCTATTTGGTTAATATTCATCAAACCAAAAATAGTTTGACGGACCTTTTAGGAGCCCAAACAGCCTCTTTTAACCAAGATGGACAAATTGTAGGGGGGGACGGCCTCTCCGGTTCCAATATTGAACTTCGATATCCTCGTTTTGATTATGGATATGTGAGACGCATCTCCGAAGGCCTAGCTACCGAAGCGGGCTTTGGGGGCCTTACTCCGATTTATTCTGCCTCCTTAGGAACTGTATCAGGCCGGCAGGACTATGATCTCCAGACGTTAATTTCTTCATCCGCATCCTCAGACACTTCTCTTCCTTATTACGATCAGGTGAAAGGAAACCGTATCGTTGTACGTAAGGTATTTTATGAAACCCCGCGCGCGATGTGGAGATTCTATGGTTATTACGGTGGTTTTTCTGTGGTAGGCAATCTGCGTACTTATGGACAATTTGCGGATGATTCTACATTTGATATTGTGCCGGTCTGGCAAAACAAACTTCAAGCGATGGCTTATGAAGATGCTATTTATACTCGCACGTCTCATTATTCTTATGAGATAAAGGATAATTACTTGCGTATTTATCCCACCCCCGATATGACGAGTCCGGAGAAGTTCTGGATTCAGTTTACTATAGACAACCAATATAATCCGTGGGAGGAAACGGGTCGCGGCGAACAAGGCATTAAAGGGATTAACAATATCAATACTTTGCCATTTAATAATTTACCGTATTCTAGTATTAATTCTATAGGAAAGCAATGGATCCGCCGGTTTGCACTAGCGCTTACAAAAGAAATGTTGGGGCAGATTCGGGGCAAGTTTGCGTCTGTCCCTATTCCGGGAGAGAGCATTACTCTCAATGCTTCGGACTTGCTTTCGCAAGCTGCCACCGAGCAAAGCGCGCTACGAGAGGAACTTAAGACACTTCTCAACGAGCTTACGTATGACAAGCTCGCTGCCGCCGACAGCGCGCTTCAGGACGCTGCCGAAAAGGTATTGCAGAATGTTCCCGCTGGTATCTGGGTAGGTTAGGGGAGTGTGCCATGGCACGTAGTAAAAGAACCCAAAAACAAATTGAAGCGAAAACGCCGGATAAGCGATATGCTCAGGTTCAAGACAAAACGGTGGAGGATAGGCTTGGAGAAATAAAACTTCAACCATCGGGTCTTGAAACAATCGACCGCGCAATGTATAGATTTGTTAATGTAGAGTTGGATCTGCAGATCGGATCTAATGAAGGTTTTAAAAAAGTACCTGTTTTGTGGACGACGACAGAACGCGCCTATCAAGTAAAGGATAATAAGGAAATAAGAGATAAAGAGGGGACCTTGATTCTACCTCTCATCACCATAGCGCGCACTGGGGTTAACAAAGACCCGAGCCAGCGGGGCATTCCGTTTGCCAATCTCTATCCTGTGCACGACGCAAAGGGGGGCACAATAACGATTGCTCGTCAGATCAACCAAAAAAAGACTGCAGAATTTCAGAATGCTATGGCTAATAAAACATATGGTCCCAATGGGCGCATGCGCTCAAGGCGATATAATTCTAATAAAGACTCAATGACCCCCGCAAAAGTGGTTTATGATACGATTACGATGCCATTGCCAACGTGGGTCACCGTCAACTACGAAATTGCAATACGAACGGAGTACCAGCACCAAATGAATGAGCTGCAGCGACCTTTCTTTACAATCGCTGGGAACTCGCGGATGCCTAAAAGAATTACAGCGATGGGTCACGCGTATGAAGTTTTTATTGCTGGTGATTTTGCTGATAATTCGAATCAGACGGCTCTTAGTATGGAACAGCGTAACTATGAGACGATCGTTAGCATTGAGGTTTTGGGTTATTTGATTGGGGAGGGGGAAAACCAAGAACCCCCCGGGATTGTTACGCGCCAAAACGCAGTTGAATTTAGTTTCGGAAGAGAACGCACGGTTTTTGGGGAGATCCCCGGGGAGATTCCAGACACGACAAAAGATGGATGGTATCGTAAATCGTAAAAAATTTAGTTAAATTGTCATTTTCTTCACTTTAAAAGAGAATAGGTCTGTTGCCGATATAAGATACTATTTAATAAGACCATTCAGTCTTAGGAGAGTTACACTAATGTCCGTTAAAAACTTTAGATTTGTTTCGCCGGGAGTTTTTGTTGATGAAATTGACAATTCACAGATTCCAGCATCCCCCGCCGGCATCGGCCCGGTAATCATCGGCCGAGCAGAGAAGGGCCCGGGCTTAAGGCCCATTACTGTCAATTCTTTTGAAGAATTTGTTAATGTTTTTGGCGCCCCCGGCGCCGGCGCTGGCGGCAGCGATGTTTGGCGCACCGGCGCAAGCACAACTGCACCCACCTATGGAGCGTACGCCGCACAGGCCTATCTTCGTAACAGCTCACCACTTAGTTACGTGCGCCTTCTTGGTGCTGAGGGCCCGGGCACCCTGTCGGGCGAAGGAGAAGCCGGCTGGGATGCCGGCACAAGCGGTAAAGCATGGGGTCTCGTAGTCTTTGAGGTTCTTCCTTGGACTGCGGCAAGCGCTTCCTATGCATCTGGATCTAATGGTACTGGTTCAGTAGAAGGAGCTCTTGCGGCTGTATTTTACACCACTAACGCCTCGACCACTCTTCAATTATCTGGCAACATCCTGGCCGCAACAGGGTCCCATGCTACCGAGGGCACGACCGCCACCGGTTCCTCCGTCATCGTGAAGGACACAGGTGTCCCGTACGAATTTAAGATGCTCATCAATAGTTATGACGGATCCGGCACGACTCTTACTTCCTCTTTTAACTTTAACCAGGGCGATTCTAAGTATATTCGCAAGGTTTTCAACACCAACCCTCAGAAAACGAACAGCACGATTTCCAATACGACTGCTAACTATTGGCTGGGAGAGTCGTTTGATCGCCACATGAAGGCGAACATCCCTTCTGGCCGCAGTACATGGGCAGCCGTAGTCGAACTGACCAATACCACAAATGGTGATGCTGACGGCCATCGAGACCCTCTGCAAAGCGCACGGAGTCCCATTGTTATCGGATGCGACACGGCTAACCGGGGCACCGCGGCCAACGCATTCAATGTGGAGCTAATGCCGAGCCTATTTACTATTCATGCTTTAGAAGAGCCGGGCTCCTGGACGAACAAAAACTTGAAAGTATCTGTTCAGGACATTAAGATATCGACCAATGAGTCAAATGCATTTGGATCATTTGCCCTTATTGTTCGAAAGCTGGACGATAGTGATAATGTGGTAAAAATTGTTGAGCAATTTACTAATTGCAACCTTAACCCAGATTCTTTAGATTATGTGGCCCGCAAGGTCGGCGACCGACGCCGCGTGTGGGTTGCAGACGAACGACGCTACCGCGTCGAGGGCAACTATAACAACCGTTCAGACTTTATTCGAGTCCAGGTTGCAAGTGACGTCGAAAATTATGCTGTCGACGCTGCGGTGGTGCCTTTTGGCTTTAAGGGAATCACCAAGTACGCGGACGAAAGCACTCTTACGACCAATGAGTCTGCCGGAAACTGGGTTTCTGCATCCTCCACCATTGGTACCACGGGTCGCTATAGTGCCTCTACTGACACCAATGGACCGCAGGGAAACCAGAACAGTAACACGTCTGTCTTTTCCGTTAGTGGATCGGCCTTAACCGCTTCGGTTCTTTATCCGGCCCCCGAACTTCGAGTGAGTGCTTCGGCAGGCAATCTGCCGTCCGCGACGGATTCGTACTTCGGCCTCCAAACTACGCGAACATCAGGCAGCTCTACCTTTGATTCTTCAACGATTGATCTCCTGTTAGCGCGCGGAGGTATGGTGACAGAGATGTTTAATGGAGCCTCTAGCGGAATCCGCGATGTGTCAATGTTCTTCACTCTCGACGATGTTACGGGCTCAGGCGATTTTGCCTACTGGGTTTCGGGCTCACACGCAGCTGGAACCTCTCTTACTAATCAGAGTGGTGCTATTTCCGGCGTTCTTGGCAAAGGCTTCGATCGCTTTACTGTGCCACTCTATGGTGGATTTGATGGCCTGGACATTACAGAGATGGATCCGTTCAACAGCCGCCTCCTTAACGGGATTTCTAGCATCACTGAGCAGAATAGCTATCAGTTTAACTCAATTAAGAGGGCCATTGATTCTACTGCCGATCCTGAGGTGGTGGAAATGAATCTGGCTTCTATCCCGGGTTTGACCCATGAGGGGCTAACGGGACATCTCATCAATGTTTGTGAAGACCGAGCCGATGCCTTGGCCGTAATTGATCTGAAGGGAGGCTTCCAGCCCCGTGAGGATAGCACCGAAATTCAAAGGAATAATACGGCATCAACTCTTACCACGATTATTAATAATCTTCGTGACCGAGCGCTGAATTCCTCTTATGGTTGTGCTTTCTATCCGTGGGTTCGCGCCCGCGATACGATCGGTGGCAACTTTGTATGGCTGCCTCCCTCGATTGCAGCGCTGGGTACTTTCTCAAGCTCGCAGCGCCGGACACAGGTTTGGTTTGCTCCGGCGGGCTTCAATCGTGGCGGCTTAACAGAAGGCGCAGCCGGCATTCCGGTTGTGGATGTATCGCACCAGCTACGTCGCGTCGACCGAGACGACCTCTACGCTGCCAGCATTAATCCCATTGCGAAGTTCCCTGCGGAGGGCATTGTTATCTTCGGACAGAAGACGCTGCAGGTAACTCCGTCTGCCTTGGATCGTATTAATGTGCGTCGACTTATGATTTTCATCAAGAAGCGTATCTCGCAGATTGCTGCGCGCCTCTTGTTCTCCCCGAATGTGGCGACCACCTGGAACCGTTTCCTGGGGGCAGTTAATCCTTTCTTGGGAGAGGTAAAGACACAATTCGGTCTATCGGAATTTAGGGTCGTTCTTGATGAGACAACGACAACCCCCGATTTGGTGGATCGAAATGTGATGTATGCACAAATCTTCTTGAAGCCTACGCGGTCTATTGAGTTCATTGCCATTGATTTTAATATCACGAGAACGGGAGCTTCCTTCAATGATTAAGAACACAAAGAAAAAGATTTTTCAACAGAGTACTCTAGTTAGTACAGAGTTTATAGGAGACCAGTAAAATGACCTTTTGGAGCGCAGCATCATCAGAACCTAAAAGACAACATAGGTGGATTGTTAATATGTCTTTGGCGGGGGCGTTTGAGTCCTATCTGGCTAAGAGTGTTACGAAGCCCTCATTTGAGGTTTCAGAGACAGAACACAAATTTCTAGGTAACACCTATTATTACCCGGGCAGTCTTACCTGGAACGAGGTCACGCTGACGATCGTTAATTCCGTTAATCCGGACGGCCAGTCCACCCTGTTGAAGGCTCTTGAAGCATCTGGGTATCTCTTTCCACCGAACCAAGATACTGCGCAGGCTCAGGATAAGGTGGGAACTATTAATAAAGTTGACGCGACCAGCGATCAGGGCTTGGGATCAGTTACCATCACCGAAATGGACGGGAACGGTGACAAGGTGGGTCTGTGGACTCTGCACAATGCTTTTATTAAATCGGCTACTTTTGGGGATTTAGACTATGAAGGCGATGATTTACTTAATATCGAGATTGGTATGAGGTATGATTGGGCTCAGTACACCGCCAACAAGAGCCCCACGGGTGACTACGGTAAGCTATAGGCTTGAAAAAGAAAGAAGGTAATGAATGGCACAAAGGAATAATTTAGAACGTGCCCTGACAGGAAAGAAAAAAGTGGAGCCGGACCAAAGTGCCCCGGCAGCCGCACAAGAAAGCAGCCAAGAACTATTTTCATTTGTAACTCCGACGGAGTTTGTTGATCTTCCTAGCCAGGGGAGATTTTATGCGGAGGGCCACCCTCTCCATAATTCTCTAACTGTTGAAATCCGTCATATGACGGCCAAAGAAGAGGATATTCTAACTTCTGAATCTCTTCTGAAAAAGGGCATTGCGGTCGACCGGATGCTCCAGTCCTTGGTGGTAGATAAAAGTCTTAAACTTGGTGAGCTTTTGATCGGCGACAAGAACGCTCTGCTGGTTGCTGCTCGAATCACAGGCTTCGGGCCCCACTACGAAACGAAAGTTGGCTGCCCCTCCTGCGGAGAAACTATTGATAACTCTTTTAATCTTAATGAGTTAGACTTGGTATCAGCCACTGAGTTGCCCCCTAATGTGGAACTCCTTCCTAACGGTAATTTTAAGGCAACTCTGGAGACGATTGATGGATTTACCGTAGAGCTTAGGCTCTTAAAGGGTAACGATGAAAAAGTATTCAGCGCGTCCAGAGAAAAGAAAAAAAAGCTTAAGTTACCCGAAGCTGCGATCACGGGCCAACTTAAGCTGGTGGTTGTGGCGGTTAACGATGTGGATGATGGCGGCCTGATCGCGAAATTTATTGATGCTATCCCCACTACTGCTTCCCGTGAGATTCGCGCCATATATGAGGCTCTGATGCCAAACGTAGACCTTACTCAAGAGATTAGCTGTTCACAGTGTGATCATGAGGGGAGAATTTCTGTCCCTTTGACGGCAGACTTTTTTTGGCCTGAGCTCTAAATACCAAGAAAGCGCCTATGAAGAAATGTTTCTCTTGAAACATCACGGTGGGTGGTCTTTTTTCGAGCTGTACAATCTTCCTATCCAACTGAGGCGCTGGTTTCTTACCCGCCTAGTAAAAGAGTTTGAGAAAGAGGCCAAGGCGATGGAGGCCCAAACTTCCAAAGGTAAGGGGTCCCGCAAATAATGCGCTCCTTTTGGGGTGTCGACTATTTAGTTATATGAGCGACCTCGTACCCATTATAATTGATTTAAATGTCGACAAGAACAAAATAGACGAAAGCTGGCTTAAAATGTTTGGCGGTTGGACCAAACTATTGCTTAAGTATATGTTTGGAGGAATGAGTCCCAAGGCCAAAATTCGAGGCACCCCACCCCAAATTAGTTCGTTTATGGATGCATTGGGTGGAGAGAAAAGATACATGGACTCTTTTCTGCGTCACGGCCTCGATGATGAGCGCACCCTTTCTAGCCGTGCGCGCCTGGGAACGGCGGTTTCTCGCTTTGAAAGAGAGACCGGCCTTCGCTGGCCCTTCACTAATTAGGAGTAGTACCCGTGGCAAACGGTAACGGTAATGGCGACGGCACAGAACTAACTCCGGAGGAGCATGAAGAGAGGCGTAAGCTCCTTCTAGAGCGCATTGAACTTCGAAAGGAAGAGTGGCGCGTTGTTAAGGAAACGGCGGACCTCGACCGCACCGAACACGAGCGAAAGGTCGCCGCCATGGCACTAGAGGCCGAGAACATGCAGGAGCGTCTCACCGAGCGCCAGCGCATGATCCGCGACCTCGAACGCCTCGTACTCGCCAACGAAGACGTCGACGAGCAGCAGCTGGAAAACCTAAAGACCTGGAAGCTTGAAGTCAAGGCGCTGAAACTTAAAACAAAATTGCACGGCCGTGCCGCGGCCGAAACCAAAAAGCACGGAGACGCCCTCGAAGAGCTAAATGCTGAGGGCGCAGAATTCTCTCACAATTTGCTGGGTGTCAACTCTAAATTAGGCGACTTTACAAAGAAGCTGTTTGAGACCAAAGGCGGTTTCAAGGCATTTATGAAGGGCGTTGTGAGTGCCCTTAACCCCCTGAAGCTGTTGGCGAAGCTTCTTACCACCATTTTTGAGTCATCGGTGATGTTGCATGGCCAACTCGACTCAGCTCGTATGTCGTTTATGGCCGCCACCGGGGCGTCGAAGGCCTTCGGAGACGAAGTCTTCGAGAACGCGAAAGCCCTCAAGGGTACTGGCATCCGGATGGCAGAATATGAGCAATCATTCAGAGCCCTCTACAGGGGCGCCGTAGATTTTACGAAGCAATCGCCGGCGGTGCGTCGTGAATTAGCGGAGATGACCGCCTACTTGCGGGAGCTAGGCGTTGCGGAGGGGGATGTTGCTGAGATTACCAACGAAGCGACGCGTAGTTTGGGATTTGGTTTTACCGAAGTAAAGGGCGTTTTGGAAGAGGTCGCCGGCGTAGCCAATTCCTTGAAGATGCCCTTCGATGTGGTAATGAAAGACTTTGCCAATGTTTCGAAAAAGTTAGCCTTCTATGGTAAGAATGTAATCGGAGTGTTTGCAAAACTCGAACAGCAAGCGAAGGCGACAGGACTATCTATCGATCAGCTTCTTGGATTTGTAACTCAGTTTGATACTTTTGAAGGCGCCGGCAAAGCGGTTGGCAAACTTAATGCGATTATGGGTGGCCCATACCTCAACTCCATTGATATGTTAAATGCCACGGAAGAGGAAAGAATTGAAATCCTCCAGCGATCAATGAAGCAGGCTGGTATGAACTTTAAACAGATGGGTAAGTATGAACAGCAGATGATCGCGCAGTCATTGGGCGTTGAAGTTGCTGAAGCTCGTAAGTTATTTGGCGCCGAGACCGAAGAAGATAAAATTCAGGCGATGGAAGAAGATGAGATTAAGCGTCGCCAAAATAGCATGCTGACCTTAACAGAACGTCTTCTTAATATTATGGAGCAGTTCGCGAGCGACAAATTTATCGAATGGATGGAGAGCCTACATTCCGTCTTGAAGTCAATTCAGGGCCTCGTCAAGAAGTTTATGGGCTTCTTTGACAAACACACCAAGCCGGCCCTCGCCGTCTCGGCCGCGGCTCTCATTGGGGGCCCCGCGGCCATGAGGGGACTGAGGAGCCAACTCGCGCTGCGCACACGTATGGGCCAACGCGCCACCGAGGCCGCCCGCGGCGCCGGGTCAGTCCGATGGAGGAATCTTCTTAGAGGGAAGAGTCCTTGGTCGGCTGGTAAGGCCTCAAGAGATTCTATAAATGCCGCAAGGTCTGCGCGCGGCGCCAGCGCGATAGCGCGCTCCGGTACAGGTGGCTCCTATGAGCGGCTAGCCCAGATGCGCGCAAGAAATGTTACGCCCGGACAAAAACCAGGCATCATAAGGCGAGTCTTGCGTATATTTAATCCTCTAAGATGGAAGTCCATGTTTAAGGGCGCATTCAAGTGGTTCACGTCCGGCAAGTGGAAGCAGATCTTCCAAAAACCCGAATGGATTTCCAAGATCTTCCAAAAACCCGAATGGATTTCCAAGATGTTCCCCTTAAAAAGGCCTCCATGGTTGAACTGGAAGGCTTTAAAACTTAAGATAGGGAACTTCCTGGGCCCCCTAAGGGACGTGTTCAAAAGAGGCGGCGGTGGCAAAGGCCTCGCGTTGAAGTCATTTGCCGGAATAAAGGGCTTTCTTAAGCGCTTTGCTCCCGTTGCATTCTTTCTAGCAATATTTGAAGGTCTTATTGGGTGGATTAAGGACCTAAGTGTCGTATTCGAAAGCTCACTGACTCCCCTGCAGAAGATCGGTGCTATTTTCAGCACCCTTGGTATGCGCATCATCGAAGTTTGTCGATTATTTGTTGGCTCTTTTGTTGACTTTATTGATATGATTGTAGGCGCGTTCGATTGGCTGAGCATCAAGATTTCTAAGATTCCGGGGATGGGCTGGCTCCGCGATGAGGGAGCTCAAGCGAACTGGGGGAGGCTTGGGAAATGGACCGGAATGGGTACCGAGCAAGTCCGCGACGAGCACGGAATGATGACTGAACAGATGGCCCCCCATCTGGCGTCGCTCGGTGTGGGAGAGGGTGCTCTTAGTAAATTCGGAACACGGCAAAAGGCTTACGGAAAGATCGGGGGCGGATCCGGGGGGGCCTTTGACCCCGGGGAAGACCTTCTGTCTCCGGCAAATATGGAGGCCCTCGCCCGGGAACAGGGGCGCCTGAAGGTCGACGACTTTATCTACCGCGGCAAGGGAGAGCTGGGCCCAGGCACCATAACTCCGATTAATTCGGAGGATGAGTTGTTCGGTGCGAAGGCAGGGGGATCCATCGAGGCAGCGCTCGCCAAGACTCTCACAGGTGTCCTCGCGACCACCCTCAGGGGCAAAGGAGCAGAAGGAACCGCGGCAGCCGGTAAGCAGCCTGTTGAAATAAAGCTTTATTTGAGCGAAAATGGCCCGCTGCTTCAAAAGTTTGTGGTGGACGCGATGGATAGTGACTACGCAAAGAAGAAGTGGGGCCCGCTAGCGCGGCGCTAAGGAGGTATAAATGTTGGTACCGGGACTAGAAAGAAATTATAATATTCGCTTTGAGCATATTGCTACGGGGCACGACGTCACCTTTCCCGGATGGGTCACGGGCTTCAGCGACTCGTTTATGTCAACCTGGAATGATGTGCCGGTTTACGGACGAATGGACCCTCTCACTACTTTTCAAAGTACCACCCGAAAAATTAATTTAACTTTTGATATAGTGGCCGCCAGCCAGGAAGAGGCTTACACAAATGATCGCAAGATCAACAGACTAATTCAGTTTTTATATCCCGTTTATGATAATAGGGAGAGGGCCGACGAACAGATTATTTCGGCTGCCCCCCTCTTGAAGCTTCAATGGGCCAATGAGTTGCAGAGCAACCTCGACCAGGGGGGCCTTGTGGGGTATTTGGAGGGCGTAGATTATGCGCCGGATATCAACAGCGGCCAGTTTTTTGGGGGCGCCGAACCCAATAGTAAGGACTCGGGTTTTTATAAAGGCGGTGGCGACGTGGGCTCGATCTATTATCAGCTTATAAGCCTTAATTTAAGCTTTACGGTGCTGCATACTCATATGACAGGGTGGGTTGAAGGGGGAGAGAATACATATTATTTTGGAAAGTCGAGCGAGAACGCGGCCCAGCGTGCTGAGAGCACCACCGCCAATCTCGATAATTTTCCCCATGGTGGCACCAATCGCTTTGCCCCCGCTGACGGCTTCGCCGCCCCAGCGCCGGTGCAGGTTAACCCTGACCCCACCGGGAAGGGCGCCAACGCCGACCAGGAGGCGGCTGCAGTCCAGGAGGTCGAAGAGAAATGAGCAACAGATACGACGATCGCAAGGTATATAAAAACGACAACGAGATGTATGATAATCTTCTTGAGCGTCGTGATGTTAAATTTATTCGTCAATATGGCACCCCGAATATGAAGTACCCCACCATAGCACAGCTGCGGGAGCTTACTCGCGTTCAGCATGTGTGGAGAGTCGGGGATAGATTCTATAAATTGGCAGCGAGGTACTACAGTGCTCCTGAATATTGGTGGGTGATCGCCCAGTACAACAAGCGCCCCACTGAATCGGACTTAAGCGCTGGGGATGTAATTTATATTCCTTTGCCCTTGTCCATAGTGTTGGGATTTTACCTAAGGTAAATTATGAGTAGTGACCAGCCTCCCGGCTTTGACCCAGATGATGCATTAGGTTGGATTAGTACAGGCCTCATTGGTAACAAAAGCAAGAAGTGGGCGAAGTGGTGGTTCGAGCGGTTCTTGCCAGCCTGCGGCCGGTATGCAGCTCAGTACTATTTTTCACACGGAGATTTCCGTTACAACGGCTATAAAAATAGTGAAAGGCAGAATCCCCAGAAGGATTCGACCACCAATGATTGGAAGGGCGACGGAACCTCCCAGCAGCTGCTGATCGGGATGGCGCTGAACGAGGGGCGCTATTCCTGGAACCCCCTTATGGGCGACAGATCAAGCTCGGTCGACGGCATGGGCGACACGATCGATGTCGACCCTCCCTATCCTAAGCACGGAATTTTCAAGACCGGATCCGATGGCCGCGGCAGCGAGAAAATCCTTAACATACGAGATGCATTTATGGATTATCAGGGTGGCCCGGGCTCCAATCAAAGCCACTCCAGCTACAAAGATGTTATCAGAGACGACCAAGGCTACGGCGGGAATATTAAGTACTGGCAGAGCCGCCAGTATGATTATAAAAAATTAGCGAAGTCTGAAATTGCTGAGGTTTGTCGGGAGCTTGTGAGCGGCGATATGACGTCCTGGTTTCCGGATATGCGGACATCCAAGAATGAGGGAGTTTGGATTTGCTCAAGCCAACAGAAGTTTTTTGTGAAACAGGGCGGCGTCGACCCTACCAAGAGTCTGGGGTGGGTTACCAAGACCGGGAAGCATAACAATGATACCATTAATGACTATGTACGCTTTAACCTTGTAATGAATAGTATGTTTGGCAACTCGAGCTACGGCTCTAAATTTACCGCAGACGCCCTGGACGGCCCGGAAGATCCAACGAAGATGAATGCGGCTGGCTGGAAAATCATAAAACACAAGAACAAGAATACAGCCCCTCTGATTGCGGCATTTATGAGCGGCCCCTACAAGACCGTCACGGAGAAGGAAATAATTGATTACGGCTGGGACAAGAGCTGGGACGGCAAACAATTTAATCTGGGCGGGAAACTGACCCAAAAGAATATCAAGGATCAGGGTTATAAGTGGGGCTGCACCCCCATTAATACTGATGAAAAAGGCCTCCAGGGGGGCAGTGTAGGTCCCAATATTCCCTCTTATGCACGTCAGGTCATGAACGGCGCTAATAATTTTATATACTATGATCGTCTAAAGTCAAAGTTCAACAAAGGTGGTGGGCACTCTGGTGGCTTCCCTACCTACATGGCTATAACTTCTTACGGCCACTACGGCAAGCACCACGGCCTCACCCGGTGGGGCGCGGGAAACCTAGTGCTTATGGGCTATAAGGCGGCGGAAGATAACCAGTGGGGAGGGCGCCCGCAGCCTCAGTATTTGTATATTGATTATCTTTCGTTGTTCTGGGAATGGCAACGCACCATATTGGCCTTCGGTGCATCGCTCCAAAACCCGGCCTTCGTGAATGCTGTTCGCGAGGTGATGAAAGGCGACGAGGGAGTTCCCGGCAAGGGAGGCCCAGACCTCGGCGGCCGCCCCTCACGCACTGGCACCTCCACCCCCCCTGTTCCAGAGCCCTTAGCACCCCAAGATAAAAGAGCATTACGTGAGGGCGAAGTATACGCGGTGGATGTTCAATGCTATCTCCTTGAGCATCTTAGAAAGCTAGCAGTTGCGCATGCTGGGGATTCTTACACTCACATTGGAAAAATGGGGATGGCCCAGCCTGGCAATATTATATCTAAGATCAATCACGGCCAGGGCCTCTTTAACGATGATAAAATTTTAGCGCTCCAAGCATTGTGTCCCGATGTGTGGGCCCTATTGGTTCCCCACATTGAATTGTTCCGGGTGGATTATAAACCGATCCGTCCTGGAAGTGATCAATACGTTCCTTATCAAGAGTTACGTATTCCTTTTTCTAACTTTATAGACCCTAACGATGTTTCTCAAATAACAAAGGGGAAATATGGACGTATCGGGGGCGCGGGGATTAAGTCGTTTACATGGAGTTTGGATGGTGTACAGCCCGCGGAAGTGGATAACATCATCTCAGCTAATTTGGTTCTCCATTTTCAAAGCGTATTTGATCTTTTTAGATTTAACAAAAATGCCGCCGGCGGCTACCAGGGAGGTATTCCGGATCAACCCGGATACCTTGATTTAATAATTGGCTCCGGCACTACGGTTACGCAGGCCGAACGAGAAGCCCAAGAGGAAGAGGGGAAAATCGGAGCTAAACTTGATGACGAACCTGATCTAAGCCCTCCTTGTAATATTGATGCACAGGTATATGAAGGCGCCGCCTATCGTATTAAGGCATTGGTGGGGTGGAGCACGCCTCCTGATTTTGGCCAGCTAGATATTCTTGATCAGGATCAAATAAAAATCTCAATGGTACAAAAGGCGATCGATGAAAGCCGAATAGCCCTTCATCTGCAGATTGTTAGTCACGAGCTGCGCTTTGAACAGAATGGCACCATTGAACTATCGATTGATTATCAGGCATCGTTATCTGGTATAATGAGATCACCGAGTGCTGATATCTTTATTGCTAAAGAATTAAATTCCGAGGACGTAAAAAAGCTAGAAGAGGAAATAGCGGCTCTCGAAAAGAAACAACGACAAGGGAAGGGGGATCCGACCTTCGATGACAAGATTCGAGAGAAGCAGCAAAAGGTTATTTCTTTGATGAAGTTGGATCGCTTGCGTAAGTATAATAAATTTTTACAATCTCTGTATGATCGCGATCAGATTTATGGTATTAGGATACCGTCGGAGCAACTACTCAATCCACTTGGTAAGATGACTCCTGCCATGCGCGCCGAAGAGGCTAAGAAAAGATCACAGATGACTTTGAGCCCCGAGCCGGTCCCAGCTGCGGAGGTGGCTTCGACCGAAGAGGTGACCACGGTAGTTACAGAGGTCTCAAAGGACGAAACAACCCCTCCGAAGGAGGAAGATACAGATACCCGAAGCGCCGAACTCAAGGAAATGGCAGACAATGTGGGTATTTTTGCGACAGGCGGTCAAGACAATGTTCTTATTCCTTATATGTATTTGGGCGACTTATTTGATGCGGTCTTTGATATTCAGTTACAACACCTTGTCCAAGAAAACGGCGCTGACGCCGCTCAAATGCAAATGGTATTGGGGAGGATTGAGTTAATAGACCCTCTTGCGGCCTATCAAATCAAGCAAGTCACTTACGAGTGCCCCGGCAAAAGCGAAACAGCACTTAAGAGACTGCGCGATATTGACCCCCTCCGTTTCAAAAAATTAGCCGGGATCACCACTCATATGGACATTGGAAGTATTCCCATTTCTCTTGACAAGTTTAATGAATGGTTCTTAGACACAGTGATTCGCAAAAAAAAGGACTCTTATTTTTTGTTGAACTTTATTAAAGACGTATGTGCAGGGCTGCTTGGAACGGCATTTAATGAGGCGTGCTTTGAAGACCTTAGCTTTAATTTGCGTTTTGACACTGCCAACTTTAGGTTAAACAAAAGTTTTAAAGGGAAGAATAATATTCCCCTTGATGGCAAAGAGGGCCTCGCCGCAGCCCATATCGCCGCCAGAAAGTTGGATCAGTTCAGCCTTCACGCTCAGCGTGCTAACACACTCATACCCACCACCGTTTTATATAGCGTGGATTCGCGACCCGACACCGGCGATCGTATGTCTGATCTTAAAGAAGGTATTTACCATTATTTCTTGGGCGGCCGCTGTGGTTTGGCCAAGGAGATTGTATTTAACCGAGAGGATATGCCCGGCTATCGCGAGGCCCGGATTGACAAGGACGGTTCTCTCGGCGCCCAGCAGTTAAAAGAACTATATAGCGTAAATATGAATATGATAGGAAACAACTTTCATAAGAACGGTACGTTTGTTTACATTGATCCTATTGCAATCGGCGCCGGATCTGCTAAAGCCATTGGGGGCATTCCCAACATCGCGCGCCTGATTGGTTTGGGGGGCTATTTCTTGGTCACAGGTGTGAATCATCAATTAGGTCCCGAGGGCTATACTACATCAGTTAAGGCGATCCAACAAATGGTTCCCTTCGATACGAACTTCAACGAGAAGGTGGTTAAGATAGAAAGCTTCACTGCCGCAGAGCTACTAGGGGAGACTATTGAGCCTCTCAACCTTAACCCGGCCGAAGAGCACGCTGCAGAAGAGATAGAGAAAAAGCAAAGCCTGGTGCCTGCTACGGCCCCAGAAACAGATGCTATTCTAGCCCCAGCGCCTGAAAAGTTTAGCACCGACATAGATGATCTAACCTTAATCGTAGGAACGGGAGAGGATTCGCGGGATCTTGCCGCAGAGATGGCAGCGAATGGGTACACCCAAGATGAAATTCGTCTCTTCATGGGGTTCGTACAATCGAGCGATATCTCCCAAGAGAAAGCGATTGCGATGGCCGAAGCGCCTCCCGAAGAAGCGCGCCTACTCGGCGGGTTCTAGAATGACAGTTAAAATAAGTGATAGCCAAGGTTATTTTTTCAGCGAGCGCGAGCTGCGCAACCCCGATGGCCGCAATAACTTAACCGCTTTTGCGTCGTCGTTCCAGCGCAGCCTCTATCGGGATCGTATATTCCCCACCCGCTCAGAAGGTATCCCCGCACCCTTGGACACATGGTACCAAAAAGGGTACTTTGGAAAAGTAGATGTTCAACAGAATACTGTGATCCCGGCCGCAGCGGCCCTCACTCAAGTACAGGAAGCAACGTTTCCCCTTTTTGCGTTGGCTTTTGTTACAAATTCTTTTAGCGCATTCGTTAACCATATGTCGGAGGCGTATTTAGTGGGGGCTGTGTCTAAGACGGGCAACAAAGAAATCTTGTTTCCGCAGGCGAAAGGAGGCTACGAAGACCCGAGCCAACGCTATACTCGATTTCATGATATGCTCGCGGAGGCTTTTGTAACGAGCTTTAAGGCGCCATCCTCGCGACCAATTGATAATTTTAAAACCTTTATTTATTATTACAGTCGTTTCTTAAAAAGAATGGCGGCCTTCTTTCCAGTAACTAAAACAAATTTAGTTTTATCTTATCGGATGGGGCTAATGGGAACGGGCCTATCTATTAGCCTATCAGATAGTGATCCTGCCGACGATAAACTAAAGTATGAGGCGTGGATTCAAGATCCTAATTTCCTGTTTTATAATAATGCGGCCAAAAAATTTGGGCTACGCGTAGCTAAGAATCGACCGTGGGTTTTAACGGCAGACCTTTTTACTGATGCGGCGATGGAGGAAATTCAAATGTATTTGGATCCTATAACTTATGATCCCGTTACAAAAGATAATTTTTTTAAAGTGTTTTATAAACAAACCTATCTTACTGACTTCGATGATCTGCTGGCTATTTTCTTGCGGGCCTATAGATTTCTTTCGACATCTGCCCCGCTCTATCAGAAGCATAAAATTTGCAAAGACGGAGGGTTTGACTATACGACCCATATCCGTGAACAGTATAATCTAAAAGCAATGACTGGGCGCCTCGACCCTAAAGAAATGATCGATCTTTATATTGACTTGAGACAAGTAGAATCTCAACACGCCGTGAAAAAGATCGACCTTCTGCGCATCCGCAACCGCGCATACGAACTGTACACCCTTCGGGCCCCCACGGTGATGACACCATACCAGCGCGCCGCCAAGGAGATCAATAAGGAATATAGAAAATATATTTATCCCTCTACATTGCCCCTATTAGCCGGAAAGCCCGTGAGCGTTCTGATGCGCGAAAGTCATATAGCAGGCTCCTTACCGAAGAAAAAGACAAAATCTTCTTGACGGGCGCCCTCTCTAATGATACAGTAGTGTAGATGGATGAAGCGCCCCTCTTTCAAGTTCTGGATAGCAACGCCGATTGTGTGGGATATTTTGCCAACAACATGATTAATCCTCGTTCGCCGCTCCCTCGTATTGGCAAAACGTGGGACTACTCATCTCACCTAACGGGCGATGGGTATGAGATCGCGCGCATCTATAGCAACGGAGCCACGCTCACAGAGATGTGCCCCGAAAATCTTCAAGAAGAGTGGGAGGCTATCAAACAACGAGTACGTGCATGCCTTCGCGCTTTTGAAAAGGCGCAACTTTCTCTACAACATAATTGTTTTTACGATGTAGTCCCCGAATACTTCTTATTCCAGTTTCTTAGCGCCAAGAATAGTATTACTCAACATGTTCTTAACACCATCCGTCGCCCCGAGAACTATAAACAGATGTATCAGTTGTTGGAGATGCTTACCGCGATTCGAGAACGCTCTCTGAATATTGATGTGAGGCCCATTCAGCATCTTCTAGGTTCGGTCCGCGGTAAAAACTTTATAAAGACGCTCCAAACTGTACGCCCGACGTGCGACTATAATCCGTGGGGCACCATCACGGGTCGCCTCGCAACCCAGCCGCACACCTTTCCCATCCTTACAATGAACAAAGAATTTCGCCAATGCATCAGGCCTCATAATGATTGGCTTCTTGAGTTAGATTTTAATGCCGCCGAACTGCGGACCCTGTTAGCCTTGGCGGGCAAGAGCCAGCCCACCAATGATATCCACGCGTGGAACGCCCAGAATGTCTTTGGCGGCAACTTAAGCCGCGAGAAAGCAAAGACTAAGACATTTGCGTGGCTGTATTCTGACCGTCCGCATGCGGCCCTAGAGGAGATGTACAACAAGGAAGTGGTGCGAGAAAAATACTGGGACGGTAGCACGATTAAGACAGAGTATGGTCGCATAATTGAAAACGTGGACGAACATCACGCCTTGAATTATATAATTCAGAGTACAACCATTGATATGGTACATGAGCAAGCCTATAAAGTGTATCAAGCACTTAGGGGGAGAAAAAGTTATATTTCCTTTTTAATTCACGATGCGGTCTACATTGATTTGGCCGAAGAAGATCGATATGAAATTTTAAATTTGCTTGACACCTTCAAAAAAACACGGTATGATATCTTTAAGGTAAACGTTGCTGCCGGGAAGAATCTGGGCGACCTTAAGGATCTCAAGTTATGAAACAACATTACGACAAGCTCGTTCGGGATAAGATTCCGGAACTTATCGAAGAAGCCCAGAAGGTCGCCCGGGTTCACCAGGTAGACCCCCATACTTTGCGCGCCTACGCGTTGAAAAAATTACGTGAAGAGGTAGAAGAGTTTATTGATAATCCATGTGCCGAAGAAGCAGGAGATATCCAGGAAGTTTTGAATTTTATTTGCGAACGCGAAGGCATTCGCTCCTCCGAGGTGGAGGCAGCTCGCCTTTCCAAATGGGTAACAAAGGGGTCGTTTGATATGGGCTTCATTTTAGAATGGGTTGAAGACAAGTGATTGTAGTGGGGCTCGGTAAAGTGGGACACAACGTCACCAGGGTATTTTCTAAATTCCCCCAGTACACAACCTATAGTATTGATGTGACCAAAGACGCAGACATCACCATTAAAAAAAGAGATAGTCATGAAGAATATGAGAAGCATTTCCCTTCTTTAAAAAAGAAGCTCAACTTTAACAAGGAGGATGTATTGGTCATTATCGGAGGGAGCGGCCAGATATCGGGAGCCACCCTTCGTCTCCTTGAGCAACTAAAAACTAATACCATAACTGTCCTGTATGTTCAGCCCGACTTGGCCCTTTTGAGCGAAACCCAAAAGATGCAGGAGAAAATTGTAAGGAACGTTGTACAGGAGTACGCGCGTTCCGGGCTCCTAGAGTGTGTCTATCTCATCGATAATTTATTGGTGGAGAGTGGCGTAGGGAATGTTTCCATTTTGGGATACTTTGATGTAGTCAATCAGGCGATCGTTAACACCGTACATATGATTAATGTTTTTAAGAATTCAGAGCCCATCATTGGCAACTTCATTAAGCCCTCGGACCTCAGTCGCATCGGAACCTTCGGCGTTCTCAGTGTAGATGATGATGAAGAAAAGTGGTTTTATGACTTGAAATGTGCGCGCGATGTGGTATACTACTATGGTATTAATGAGAACGACCTAATGGAAGAGGGTGCACTATACCGCAAGATTACTGATTATGTAAAGTCCAAGCTCGATGAGGGGACCAACATTTCGTACGGAGTCTTTAAGACAACATACGATCAGAAATTTTGTTATTGCATTAAGTATTCATCTGTGGTACAATCATATACAGAACTAGACGATCAGGATATTGGCTGATCGTACTTTAACCCAACTATAAGGAGATAAAAATGGGTATCAATTTAGACAAGATGAGAGAAAAGCTCTCGTCACTACGTGGAGACGGCAACTCAAATGACACATTCTGGCGTCCTGATGACGGCGACCAGACTATTCGAATCGTTCCGACGGCAGACGGCGATCCCTTCAAGGAGATGTGGTTTCACTACAACATCGAGAAGGGTGGTTTCCTCTGCCCCAAGCGCAACTACAGTGACGAGTGTCCTGTATGTGAGTTCGCCTCACAACTTTGGCGAGAGGGAGTCGACAACAACGACGACCACAGCAAGAAGACTGCAAAGTCTCTCTTTGTGCGACAGCGTTTCTTCAGCCCCGTGATGGTTCGTGGAGAGGAAGAGAAGGGTGTGCGCGTGTGGGGCTATGGTAAGACCGCCTACGAGAATCTTCTGACTCTCGTGCTGAATCCGGAGTATGGTGATATCACCGACACCGAGACAGGCACCGACCTGCAGATGACCTACGGAAAGCCTCCGGGCGCTTCCTTCCCACAGACGAAGCTTGTGCCTCGCCGCCGGTCCTCCCCGCTTTGCGAGGAACTGACGCCCGAGAAGTGCGCAGAGCTTCTCGATAGCATTCCAGATTTCACTGGACTGTTCGAGCGAAAGGCGACCAGCGATGTCCAGACTATTCTCGACACTTTCGTCAACGCACAGGTTGACGATCCCGAGACGGTTAGTAGCGAAACCGAGAAGTATGGGAAGACCACAGAGGGCGACGGCAATGCTGTTGACGCTGCTTTCGCAGAGCTCGGCGCTCTTTAATATCCCCCCCGCAGGGAGGCCCGGGGTTATAGGGGTCTCACACTTATACACACACAAAGGAGATATTATGAGTGATACAAACAAAAGCGGATACGAACTCCGCACCGATTTGCTAGGAATGGCAATTGGAATTGTCGGCGAGCGCAACCAGCGCTGTGTTGATAATGAATTTCTAAAGCCGGAGGGCCAGCGCGAGGCTGTTGCTCCTTACACGACTGAGGAAATTTTAACGGAAGCTGAAAAGCTTTACGCCTTCGTTCAAAAGAAGTAAAGCCTTGACCCACAGGGAGGCACAGGGTTATCAGGTGCCTCACATTATAAAGGAGCAGTTATATGAGTACTGAAAATAATTATCTTGAGAAGCTAATCACCCTTCTGGAGAATACCCGAGAAGATCATGAGAAGTTTTTCAGCCGCAGCAACAATGCCGCTGGCACCCGCGTACGCAAGACCATGCAAGAAGTAAAGAACCTTGCACAAGAACTACGCACACATATTCAAGACACCAAGAACTCACAATAAGTTCGAAACATATTGTAGAAAAGAGAAAATCAAAAATGGGAAATATCGTGGAAACACTTCAGGACCTTAATATTACAGATAAAGATTTTGTTTATTTAAACTATGAAGATGCTGCCAGTGTATGGCACATCTCGGACGATTATGTTGAGAACGCATTGGAGCAAACGGATACAGCGGAGCGATTGGCTAAGTTATTGGCCACGCCTTACATCACAGTGTATTCACGCTACGAGGAAGATATTTTAGACACGATGCGCGATGGCGGGTTGTTAGAAAAGTATGATCGAGCACACTGGTTCGAAGAGTATCTTACGCAAACACTCAAAAAAGAAGCATATGAATATGATCTTTTGACCATTTCTACAGAGCGCCACGATCATAAGCGTGGCACGTGCGAGATCGCGGCCAATGTAAAAGTGCATGCCAGAGATCTTTACAGTCTAAACGGAGGCGCCGACGAGTTTGTTGACGGCTTCGATGTGATAGTACAGACATCGAATGGTCTATTGACTTTGGACTTGACTTAGATGGCAAAAAGTAAATCCACAGCTGGAAAAATTTCTATTGATGGATTGCGCACCTTAATCAATAAGACTTCCGGTCTGGAAGTAGCGCATAACCTCAACCACGCCAACCCAACAGAGGTAAAAGAATGGATTCCAACCGGCTCGCGCTGGTTGGATTCTATTGTTTGTCGCGGCCAATTGGCTGGAGTACCGGTGGGTAAGTTTACTGAGATTGCCGGACTAGAATCCACAGGGAAGTCCTTTATGGCTGCCCAGATTGCCGGGAATGCCCAACGTATGGGAATGACTGTTATCTATATGGATTCGGAGTCTGCTATCGACCCCGGGTTCCTGGAGCGCGCTGGCTGTGATATAGGTGAACTTATTTACGTGCAAGCACAATCAGTTGAGCACGTGTTAGAAACTGTTGAGAACGTCTTAAAGTCAGGAGCGGAAAGAACCTTGTTTATCTGGGACTCGCTGGCTATGACTCCGACTATTACCGACGTGGAAGGAGACTTCAATCCGCAATCCACGATGGCTATGAAGGCGCGCATTTTATCAAAGGGAATGTCTAAGCTGACTATTCCGATCGCCAACACCAAGTCTGCCTTCCTGGTTCTCAACCAGTTGAAGACCAATATTCCACAGGGCCCAAACGCACGCATCGTCGCAATGACGACTCCGTTCATCACCCCCGGCGGGAAGGCTATGCATTATGTATATTCCCTTCGGGTATGGTTGACGGGGCGCAAAGCCAAGTCTGCTTTTATCGAAGATGAAAGTGGTTTCCGTATTGGTTCAGAGGTGAAGGTTAAGCTTGAGAAGTCTCGCTTCGGTACACAGGGGCGCAACTGCGCCTTCAAGATTCTGTGGGGAACCGACAAGGTTGGTATCCAGGACCAAGAGAGTTGGCTGGAAGCAATCAAGGGCTCCGACAATCTCAAGCAAGCCGGCGCTTGGTTCTCCCTGGTCTATAAAGATGGAACGGAAGAGAAGTTCCAGAGCGCTCATTGGATTGAAAAACTTAAAGACAAGAAGTTCAAAACCCGGGTGCTTGAGATTATGGATGAACAGATCATTCGTAAGTTTGATACGCGCGAGGGGAATGCCGAAGATTTCTACGACGTAGATAAAAAATAAGACTATTTATTATATATTCCACGGAGATATAAGATGAGCAAATGGTCAAGTTACCCAAAAGCCCAGTTGATTACAGAGAACTGGCGCAAGTTTGTAAATGAAAAAGCCAACGCGGCCGAACTTGATACAAAGATGTTTCCAATTGCTTTATCGGCAGTTGATCCAAATCAGGCCAAAACTAATGCAACTAGTGGCCCCGCGGCATTCGACGGCGACGCAAAAGACGATGTTATCCCTGTTAACCTAAACGGTAAGTGGGCCGCGCGCGACTTGTTCCCGTCACAAACTTCTATGAATTTAGGCAAGGCTGCTTGGTTTGCTTTGGGAATGTTAAATGGTACTATGTTTGGCTCTGGAGGCCCAGGAGGAAACATCGCCGCGTTTGTCTCAAAGGACAACTTTCTAATGGATGGCCACCATCGTTGGCTCGCAACAGCCATGGCCGACCCCAGCGCGGCAATTAGTGGATACGAAGTAGATTTCCCGGGCACTCAATTGGTTGCCATTCTTAATACAATTACGAAGGGTATCTTGGGGGTAAACAAGGGCAAGCCCGGCACAGGTAACTTCAAGCAGTTCCACGATGTGGGCGCCGTAGAGAAGGTTTTAGCTGCCTTGGCCGTTGACAAACAGCCTGATGGAAAAGGCAAATTCTTTAGTGGCGTGCCCAACGCGTTCGACAAGGGCAAAGCATTAGAAGTAATGCAAGCAAAAACCGGAAAAGAGGGCGCCGAGGCTATTAAAGCCATGGCCAACTTTATGGTGAACAATGTTAAAGGGGTTCCGGGCGTCAGCGATGGGGCCGTATTAACGAGCAACCCTCGCTCCGATATGCCAGTGATCGATGACAAGGATGGTCCGGTCCAGCCGGCATCGAAATTGGCCATTAAAGCGCTCCAAGGGGGAGAGGTTAATGTTAACCCTCCCTATAACAAGGCCGGAGCACAGCCGAAAGTCAAATAAACTCAAACTAAACCCTTGACTCTGAAGCTCCTGTGAGGTATACTCATAGGAGCTTCATACGTTAGGGGATACAGTTGAAGAACAAGAGATATATAGAGTTCGCCAAGAGGGTGGCGGAACAATCAGATTATGGAAAGTTTAGGCACGGCGCCGTCCTTGTGAAGGGCAGTTCCGTTCGTAATATTTCCTGCAACAAGCACCGGCATTGTAGTTTCGGTGCGAGATTTCGTAAAGAGGGCCGTGGCGAAGCCACCCTCCATGCAGAGTTGGGAGCCATTTTAGGAGTGGACCGTTCTACCACACGCGGGTCCACAGTTTACGTAGCCCGTATTAACAGAGAGGGAGAGGCCCGTATCAGCAAGCCTTGTCCTATGTGTGAGAGCGCGCTGCGTCACGTTGGTGTCAAGCGCGTGGTCTATACAGATAAGAACGGCAAGATTGAGAGTATGAGACTATGAAAAGAGTAATGATTGTCGACGCCCTGAACGCTTACTACAGGGCTTTCATCGTCAACCCTAGCCTCTCGGTCCACGGCCACCCCATCGGAGGCCTCAAGGGCTTCCTGGGCATCTTACAGAAGCTCTGTCGAGACATTAAGCCCGACACGGTGATGATCATCTGGGATGGCCCGGGCGGTAGCCGCAAAAGGCGAGAGCAAAACAAGAATTATAAGGCCGGCCGTAAGCCCATTCGCGTCAACCGCCAGACGGACTTGACTGACGAGCAACAGCGCGCCAACATGGCGTGGCAGCAGCTGCGCCTGATGGAGTATCTTAATGAGCTGCCCGTGATTCAATTGCGCTTCGATGAGGTAGAGGCCGACGACGTTATTGCTTTTGCAACTCAGACCGAACAATTCAAGGGCTGGCAAAAGGTAGTTATCTCCAGTGATAAAGATTTCCTTCAGCTGTGCGACGACGAAACCGTTTTGTTCCGCCCCATTCAAAAGAAGATTCATAATAAGTTAAACATTGTGGAAGATTTTGATATCCATCCTCGCAATTTTGCGATGGCGAGAGCCATCGCTGGGGACCCATCGGACAATCTCAAAGGGGTACCTCGCGCCGGCCTAAAAAGTATTTCAAAAAACTTAAAATTTCTTAGGGAAGATAAGGATGTAACATTGCAGGAGATTTTTGATTTCTGCCTCGCTAGCGACTCTAAGGCTAAGTTTTTCACGAACGTTTTGGAGTACAGAGATGTAATTATAGAGAACTATAAATTGATGCAGTTGTACGCTCCGGCGCTATCTTTGCATTGCCGCGAGAAAGTGCACTATGCCTTGGATAACTTTGAGTACGACTATAATAAAACCGAGGTTATCCGAATGATGAATCAAGATGGGTTTGGTGTATTCAACTGGGACGATCTACACGCCACAATGAATCGGATTTGTCTTGACAAGGCACTTGCAAAGTAGTAATATTAGTCATGAGGGAAGCTATGAAATTAAATGGTGAGCGTGGTAGCTTCTCCAAGTACGGTAAGTCGTTCCAAGAGAAATTATGTATGGTGATTTTGGATGACCGCTCCTTCGCCGATCAGATTGAAGAAGTATTAGATGTTAGCTTTCTAGAGCTTAACTATCTTAAGCTTTTTCTCAATAAAATTTTTAACTATCGTAAAAAGTATGGAGTCCACCCTTCACGCGATATTGTCAAAACAATTCTCCGGTCCGAACTTGACAACGAGAACGAACTAACAGCCAAACAAGCGCGAGAGTTTTACGTTCGCAGTCAGGTTACCGCTGTTACCGACACAGAGTATATCAAAGACACCTCTTTAGACTTTTGTAAGAAACAGAATCTTAAGTCCGCGATGGTGAAGTCGATAGGCCTCCTTCAGAACTCCTCCTTTGATGAGATTTCGCAGGTTATTAATGACTCGCTTAAGTTAGGGGTGGACAACGACAGCGGCTACGACTATAAAAAAGATTTTGAAGAAAGATTTAAGCCACGGTTTCGCAACCCAGTCTCCACTGGGTGGGATCTTATTGACGGCATTTGTAAGGGGGGCCTAGGCCAGAAGGAGTTAGGCGTTGTTATCGCCCCAACGGGCGCCGGGAAGTCTATGGCTTTGGTACACCTGGGGGCCCACGCTTTGCGCGAAGGCAAGACCGTTGTTCATTATACTCTCGAACTCCAGGATACGGTGGTAGCTTCGCGCTATGATGCGTGTCTTACCAAGATACCCCTTGAAAATTTATCATCCTTTAAGGAAAAAATCTACGAAGAGGTTCAAGATATCGAGGGTACTCTTATTGTGAAAGAGTATCCCACCAAAACAGCATCCACCCAGACAGTACGCGCCCACCTGGAAAAATTGAAGATGCGAAATATTGTAGTTGACATTATTATTATTGACTATGGGGATTTATTACGACCTGTTCGATATCTTAAAGAGAAGAGAAACGAATTAGAATCTATTTATGAAGAGCTGCGCGCTATCGCTGCAGAGTATGAGGTACCAGTGTGGACAGCATCGCAGACTAATCGGTCGGGGCTTAACGCCGAAGTTATCACAATGGAATCTATTTCTGAGGCATTCAATAAATGTTTCATCGCAGATTTTATTTTTAGTATTTCCCGTACAGTAGAAGACAAGAACGCTAATGGGGGGCGCCTTTTTGTAGCCAAGAATAGGAACGGCCCGGACGGGATTGTGTTTCCCTTATTTATGGACACATCCAATGTGCACATTAAGGTGCTCGACCCCTACGGGGAGGACGAACTGGTGGAAGTAAGCGTTAGGAAACAAAAAGAGAATTTGGTTGAGAAGTATAAGAAATTTAAAAAGAATAACGGAGGCTGAGCCATGTTCGAGGAGACTGAAGTACGAGAAGCCACTCTGGAATATTTTGATGATGATGAATTAGCTACCAATGTTTTTATAACAAAGTACTGTTTGCGCGACGAGAAAGGTAATTTTCTTGAAAAGACACCCGATGATATGCACCATCGCCTCGCACGAGAGTTCGCGAGAATGGAAGATAAGTTCATCACACGTAAATCTAATCATCTTACAGAGACAGAGATCTATTCTTTCCTCAAAAATTTTAAATACATTGTACCCCAAGGCTCTCCCATGATGGGGATAGGAAATAATTATGTTAATGTGTCTCTCTCTAATTGTGTTGTTGTTGATAATCCCGCCGATTCCGTATCGAGTATTATGGATGCTGGCAAAGATCTTGCGAATCTTTTTAAACGTCGGTGCGGTGTTGGGGTTGATATATCTAGTTTGCGTCCTGAAGGGGCCCCTGTTAATAATTCCGCTCGGACTACTACTGGTGCGTGGTCTTTTGCTGATTTCTACTCGTACGTCTGCCGAATGATCGGACAGAATGGACGCCGCGGAGCGCTAATGGTATCAATGGATGTGCGCCACCCAGATATTGCAAAGTTTGTTACGATGAAGCAAGACATCAACAAGGTTACGGGAGCGAACATCTCAGTAAAGATTAGCGACAGCTTTATGGAAGCGGTAGAGAACAACCAATCATTCACTTTACAGTTTCCAGTTGATGCTGAGCAGCCAGAATATACTGCGGAGGTAGACGCATCGACTCTTTGGGATAGCATCGTGGAGTGCGCCACGAAGACTGCGGAGCCTGGTCTTCTTATGTGGGACAATATTACTAAGAACCTGCCTGCTCATGAGTACGACGACTTTAAAACCAAGACCACTAATCCGTGCGGGGAGATTCCCCTTTCGGCCTACGATAGCTGTAGGCTCATTTCTTTGAATTTAAAAAGTCTCGTAAAAAATTCTTTCCAAAAAAATGCAGACTTTGACTTCGGTAAGTTAAGAGAAGTTGCTGCTATTGGTATGCGCTTGTCCGATGATCTGGTAGAACTTGAGCTTGAGAAGCTGGAAAACATTCGACAGTGGGCAGATACGGAGGACGAGCAAGAGCTATGGAGTAAGCTATTTAAAGCTGCTTACAATGGGCGTCGGACTGGTTTGGGTACTCACGGCTTGGCTGATGCTATGGCGTGCTTAAATTTAGCATACGATAGCCCCGAAGCTCTTGTAATTATTGAGAAAATCTATCGTACCTTGCGCGATGCAGCGTACGAAGAGAGTGTCTATCTTGCTCAAGAACGCGGCGCATTTCCTGCATTTGAGTGGAGCGTCGAAGAAAACAACAACTTTATTCAAAGACTGCCGGCAAGACTTAGAGACTTAATTGCCAAACACGGCCGCCGGAACATCTCAATCCTTACGAACGCGCCAACTGGCTCGGTTTCTATAATGTCTCAGACTTCGTCCGGTCTGGAGCCTGTATTCAGGAACTCGTATGTTCGCCGGCGAAAACTTTCTCATGATGAGCAACACCTAGACGCCGATCACGTGGACGCCCTAGGCGACCGCTGGGTAGAGTATGAGGTGTTCCACCACAACATCAAGACGTGGATGGAAACACAAACACTTCAAGACTCGGCTCCCCTTCCTGCATTTTTTGTAGAATCAAACAGCATTGATTGGGAAGCTCGTATTGCTGTACAAGCAGCCATTCAACAAAGCATTGATCACAGCATCAGTTCGACGATCAATCTCCCAAAGAATACGGCTCCTGAGTTGGTGGGCAGACTTTATATGGAAGGCTGGCGCCAAGGATTAAAAGGACTCACTGTGTATGTGGACGGTAGTCGGTCTGGAGTTTTGCTGACGGAAGATGACCATTTCCCACAGCACAAGGCACCCAAACGTCCTATTGAGCTAGCGTGCAACATCCACCACACTACGATTAAGGGAGAGCGCTGGTTAATAGTGGTGGGTCTAATGGACCAAAAGCCATATGAAGTTATGGGGGGACTCTCAAACCTAATTGAGATTCCAAAAGATAAAGTCGAAGGCATTCTGGTGAAACACCCTAGGAAGACCATGAACTCTGTTTATGATTTGCAAGTTGGGAAGAACGGCGACACCGTAATTATCAAGGATCTCGTTAAGGCTTTCGATAATCCTAACCACTCCGCATTCACTCGTATGATTTCACTTGGGATGCGTCATGGAGCGAACATTCAATATGTAGTAGAACAACTCCAGAAGGATCGGGACTCAGATATGTTTAGCTTTGCTAAGTGTATTGCACGAATTTTAAAGAACTACATCCCGGATGGTCAAGAGGCAACTGAACATACTTGTAGCGAGTGTGGAACCGAGGGCCTCATATATGTTGAGGGCTGCGTTACTTGTAAAAACTGCGGTTTTGCCAAGTGCGGATAGTAGACAACCAATGTTTTGAGTGCGGGTACAAAGGCACCGAGTTACACCGCCATCACGTAGTGCCCCGCAGCCGCTCGGGCACTCAAACAGTGCCGCTTTGCGGGATATGTCACGCGTACGCACACCACAGAAACAAAAACATGACTACATCAGCACTTGTTAAGGAGTCATTTCGCCGCCGCAGAGAAGAGGACCCCGATTTGAAGTTTGGCAATCCCAATCTCTATGCTGAGCAAGGCGCTAAGGCTATTGCCGTTAGACAATCAAATGCCGAGAAATTTAACTTTCATATTAAAGCTGTTAGTGAAAAGTTGAAGAATGAAGGGTACAACACCGTTGCAGCGCAAGTTCTCAGGCTCAATGAACTCAATTTTAGATCTCGCCGCGGCGAAGAATTTAACTATCAGTCCCTATATCGCGTTTTATATAGAACAGATTAAAAAAACAAAAACAGAAAGGAACAAAATGAATTTTACACCAGTCAATAACTACCTCTACGTGAAGACTGTAGAAGACACAGGCACAGAAGAGAGTGCAATTCTCTTGCCCCAGGATTACCGCGCAGTAGAAAGCCCATTTGCGGTGGTTGAAGTAGTCAACTGCTCGGGCGAGAACGGAACCATATGGAGCACCGGATTGCAGATTATTGTGGAAGCACAAATGCTCCGCGATATCCAGCACAACGGCGAGACCTTCACCGTCATCAAGGAAAACCACGTAATCGGTATTTTGGCGAAATAAATTTCTTGACTTGGGAGTCATTGGGTGCTAGAATGACACTATGACCTTCTTGTCTCCTATTCGCTTTAAATTTTCGGACGTTGTTATTGGCTGGCGCGAAGAGGCCGTGGAATTTGCTCGCGCAAATTGCTACCACCTGATTGTCAACAGCGAACAACGACCTTTTCATTATCTGGTGGGCCACCAAGATGTTAAAAGCAAATGGTTAGATAGCATTTATGATTTAGGAATGAACGCCCGCTTGCCGGTTCCGTTTGAAGTTCGAACGATTGCCTTCGAGGATGGAGACCTAAAAATTATAACCGAGGGAAATACAAAGGTTCTTATTGACTTTAAAACGTTACATATTTTTGACACCGACAATTTTGAAACCCTTGAAGTAGAAGAGATCATCAAAGATCATCTGGTGTATGACTTGTTTGATGTAACACAGGGGTCGCGACTGGGAGAGGACTTTACCCTCCTTTGCAATGAGGAGTTGCTTCAAAGTATTAAATTTGTTCCCTCCAATCGAATAGACCAGAATCATCACGGCGAATTTAAAGATATTATTGTACGCAGTTGTATTAGCGACTGTGACTTGAGGAGTTTTGATTTTTCGGAGACCATAGTGAGAATCAAGCTTGAGCGTAAGCTAAAAGAACATAACATTCAAACAGAAAATGGGCTTCCTCTTAAGGTGCGACACGCAGAGCGGCAGGCCATTAAAAGGGATTTTTATTTTGAGATAGTGGGCGAGCTAGACCCGCGGATTGTTTTGTATGGCTAAGAAACTTAATATGCCTGCTATCATCCCGGTAGCTGGGATGCAGACAGAGTTTGGGATGGAATGGGATTCCTCCCTTGTACCGGTGGCTCCCAACTATACTGCACTAGAAGCCACTGTCTATGAGTGCTTACACGCCGGGTGTACCTCCATATGGATTGTGGCGAACGATGATGTGGCACCACTATTGCGCCATAGGCTTGGCGTGTATGCCACAGACATTGACAGTATTCAAAGAGGCGTGTTTGCTATGTTTGGGAATACCAAGCATATAGAAGTTCCTATTTACTACGTTCCTATCCACCCTAAACATCGAGGCAAGGTAGACAACTATGCGTGGTCTGCGATTTATGGCGCCAACGTGGCCTACTGGATTCAAACAAAGTTTTCGCGGTGGACCCAGCCACACCATTATTATGTTTCTTTTCCGTTGGGGATGATGGACCCCAAGGAAGTGTTGGCTAGTCGCTCTGTATTACGCAAGAACGTTCCTTTTTATTTTTCTCACAAGGGCAAGACAGTAAAAGATGGCCTTCCCTTGAGTTTCGTAATGGACGCCGACGAGTGGCGCCGCGCGAAGCATACTATCACCACGAATGCTTCTTACTACAAGGCCCCTCCCCCCGGGGAGATGCCCTCGGAGTTGCTGCCCATCGATGAGCGACACCTCTCTTTAGAGTACGGGCTGCAAGATGTTTTTGGAGGCGGCCCGGAGGGCACCACTCAAGAGTTAAAAGAGTTTTATGACTTGACTTCGTGGGCTGGATATGTTAAATTTATATCATCGGAACTTGGGCAGAAAACCAAACGTCCGAACACAAACACTATGTATAGAGGGAGAAACAAATGAGCGAGAAAAAGATTCCTTTCGTAGGCCTGCATGCACACAGCGTAGCCGGCTCAATTTTTGATGCCATCGGATATCCAGATGAGCATATGGATTTTTGCTATGAGAACGGGGGCGAAGCACTTGCCCTCACAGACCACGGGAACATGAATGGGTTCTCGCACCAATTTTTACACTGGCAGAAGATGAAGTCTGAGGGGAAGGAATTTAAGCCCATCTTCGGAGTAGAAGCATACTTCCTTCCGTCCATTGACGAATGGCGTGATGATTACAATCGCATCAAGGAAGACGCCAAGCAGGCGAAATCATTGGCAAAAGAAGGGGACACTTCTGGCGCGACTGTTGAGGACGAAGAGGCTTCTAAGAAGGCCATCAAGTCTGTGATCAATCGTCGACGACATTTGATTCTGCTGGCACAAAACCAGACCGGATTAAATAATCTCTTTAAGATTGTGTCGGAGTCTTATAAGGAAGAGAACTTCTACCGTTACCCGCGTGTGGATTATGATATGCTTGACCGTCACTCCGAAGGGGTGATCGCCGCGTCGGCATGCTTGGGCGGACCTTACGCTGGAAACTACTGGGCTAACCGAGAGGAAGGGCCCGATGCTGTGAGGGAAGCAATGAGGGAAACTACCCGGCGCTTTGTGGACATCTTCGGAGACCGCTGGTACGGAGAACTGCAGTGGAACAACATTGCAGAACAACACGAACTCAATCAATACATCATCGAAGTGTGCGAGGAATTTGGGGTTACACTTATTTCCACAGCTGATAGTCACTACCCCAATGGTGATGCTTGGAAGGACCGCGAGTTGTACAAGCGACTTGGTTGGCTTGGGAAGGGAGCCCCCGCCTGGGCCGAGGATAACACAGAACTGCCCGCCGGCGTAGAAGAGATCGGATATGAGTTGTATCCTAAGAACGGAAACCAGATGTGGGATTCCTATAAATATTACTCCAAGACCTGTGGGGTTGAGTATGATGATCAGCTTGTAATGGACTCAATTACTGAAACGCACAATATTGCATTCAATAGAATCGAAGACTTCACACCAAACACAACTGTTAAACTTCCAGACTTTGTAGTTCCGGCCGGGTTCACTGATAGTGAGGCGTTGGTGCACTACGCGCTTGAGGGGCTGCGAGGCCTCATGCGACACGAAGATGATATGTATGCTGAACGTCTCCAGCAGGAGTTGGACGTTATCGAGGACCGAGGATTTAGTAAATACTTTTTGACGATGAAAGCAATTTCGGACAAGGCTAACGCTGCTCAGTTGACGGGCCCCGGCCGAGGTTCCGCGGCGGGCTCCCTAGTCGCGTACGCTCTGGGAATCACACAGATTGATCCCATTAAATATGGGCTACTGTTCGAGAGGTTCTTGCGGAAGGACGCCACAGACTATCCTGATATCGATTATGATGTCGCAGAGCCGATGGAATTAAAGGAAATGCTGATGGAGGACTGGGGAAAGAACTCGGTCATCCCAATTTCAAACTGGAACACACTTCAGTTAAAGTCTTTGATTAAGGATATTTCAAAGTTTTACGGTGTGGAGTTTGGAGAAGTTAATAAGGTAACGTCAACGATGATTGCGGAAGCAACTCCCGCAGCGAAGATGAAGCACGGTATTAAGGCTGGAGTGTATGCTCCCACGTGGGAAGAAGTTATGGAACTCTCCCCCTCCTTGCGCGGCTACCTAATAAAGTACCCGCACATTAAGACACACGTCGAGGCGCTGGTTGGACAGGTTCGCTCCTGTTCCCGTCACGCGGGGGGCGTCTTGATTGCCGACAACTTGAACGAGCACATGCCGATCATCAGTTCGGGAGGCGTGCGACAGGCACCGTGGGCCGAGGGGCAGCACGTTCGACACTTGGAGCCGTTAGGGTTTATTAAGTTTGACTTGCTGGGACTCTCGACACTTCGAATGATTGAGGGTGCGATTCGACATATTTTGAAACGACACCACAACCACCCTGAGCCGACGTTCGAGGATGTAAAAGAGTTTTATAATACACACCTCCATCCCGACGTGATAGATTTTAAGGATCCAAGCGTTTATAGGAATGTTTTTCAGAAGGGAAACTTCGCGGGAATTTTTCAATTTACGGAGCAGCGCGCACAGGAGTTCTGTGCGAACGCAAAGCCCAAGTCGTTGATTGATCTCTCTGCCATCACTTCGATCTATCGACCGGGCCCCCTATCGGCCAATGTGCACGAGCAATACATTCAAGCCAAGGCGAACCCCGGTGACATCGATTATCTTAATGAGCACGTGAGGGAGGTTACAAAGGAAACCTACGGGTTCCTTATCTTCCAGGAGCAGATTGCTCTGCTTGCTCACAAGTTAGGCAAGGACCTAACTCTAGATGAGGGAAACTTACTAAGGAAGGTGCTCACCAAGAAGGGGACGGGGAAGGAAGCGAGAGTTAAGAGAACCCTCCGCACTAAGTTCGTCGACGGTTGCGTAGAGAAAGGCATCAGCCATAGTGAAGCAGAGGATATGTGGGAGAGGTTCGAGTACTTCTCGGGTTATGGTTTCAATAAGTCGCATGCAGTTTCATACTCGGCAATCTCATTCCAGTGCGCGTGGCTATACAATTACTACCCAGTGGAGTGGATGGCTTCATTCCTTGATAAGGAGCCGGAGAAGCGCAAGGAGCGCGCCATCAATATTGCAAAGTCGAACGGCTTTGAGATTGTGGAAGCAGACATCAACACGTCGTCATTCGTCTGGGAGATTGATCCCAATGATGAGCACCGCCTTTACCAGCCGCTAAGTGGCCTCAAGGGATTGGGGGATGCAGCCATTGAACAAATTGTAGCCAACCGTCCATTTAATGACATTGAGGAATTCCTTTTCCACGATGAGATTGTATACAGTAAGCTAAACAAGAAAGCATTAGATGTGCTAGTGCGGTCGGGGGCTATGAATAGCCTGATGGACGTACGGTTCAGCGGCCGCAAGCACTACTGGTCAGCAGTCGCTGTTGACCGCGTGTATAGTAAGAAGAAGTTTTTAGAGAACATCGAAACCTATCGGGATGAAGGGGAGTTCACCAATGAGGAAGAGATTGATAATCTTACCACTCTCACCGGCATCTTTCCGATGCACTTGGTGATGACAGAGACTGTCCGGAATAGATTGGAGTCCTATTATGTGCCTCCCATTTCTGATTATGATCCCGAGCTGCAACTTGTGTGGTTTATTCCTCGTGAGGTTATTAAAAAGAAAACCAAACACGGCAAAGTTTATTGGATTGTATCTGTAATAGATTCAAATTCGATGTTGACAAAGTTTAGATGCTGGGGTATAGTAGAAGGTAAGGACAGAATTCATTTGAACCACCCCTACATGGGACGCCTCGACTATGACCCTGCGTGGGGATTCTCCACGCGCTCCATTCGAAGAAATTTGAGATTATTAGGTTGACAGCTACAGAAGAAAGTGGTAATATAAGAATATGATTAATTCAATACGGTTTGTTTCACAGCTCGTGACTGAGCCCGGGTATGTTGAGAATATGACACCCCAACAAAGAGCGGACGCCTTTATCCTTTTCTTTAAAACCTTTGGGGACTTTGCTGGGGTGCTAAAACTGGGCGACATTTTCAGTTATGCCCGGAGCAGGGAAGCTCTGATGGCATTGACTCTGGGCCACACGTTGGCTCCTAAGCTAGCCGGCGCAGATGCAACGAGGCCAGACGGCATAGAGGCGGAATATAAAACGACTATCCAGAAGAGGATCGCCGCGCTATACTCGGGCCTCTCTAATAAGGCAACCTGGGCCGAACAGCTAGCGTATTTGAAGAACGAAAAGATTGGGTGTTATCCCTTTCACTATATCGCACGGTTTGAGGGGTCTGAGATCGCAGAGATTTGGGAACTCTCAGCCGACTGTGTTCTCGAAGTTCTAACCAAGAAGCTGCACAAAACATATCACGACCCTAAGCACAGGGCTGACCCGCGGCTGAGCGCGACACTCTGTATGACAGAGATTAAACAACACGGGATCCAAGTTTACCCCCTCAGAAGACAGAATAGATGACCGACTTCGAACTCAAAAATTGCGAAGGCTTAGATTTCCTTCAAACCATTAACAACAAGACGGTTGATTTGATTTTAACCGACCCTCCTTACATTACTTCGCGCGACAGCGGGATGGATCGATGGGTAGACCATTGTGCTAGCGTGCAAAAGACTCACGCACTGGTGCGTACCGAAGCAGAGTGGCGCGCCTTTAAGACCGCCGAAGAGTGGAAGACGTGGACACGAACGGGGGGATATTCTCCCGGCAAACAACGACTCGGAGCGCTGCGGAACGCCAAAAAGAATTATCTTAAGTATGGTTCGATTTATGGCGAGAAGTATGCGGTGCGCACTGACTACGGAAAGTGGGACTCCGAGTTTACAATGGAAGAGATGGAAGACTTTGTTAAAGAATTCTATCGCGTTCTAAGGCCCGGGGGGACGTGCATCATCTTCTTTGACATCTGGAAAATTTCCTATCTCAAAGAAATAATGGAGAGGCATAAGTTTAAGCAGATCAGATTTATTGAATGGGTAAAGACGAACCCGCAGCCCCTTAACAGCAGTAGGAATTATCTCACTAATTGTCGAGAGATTGCATTGCTGGGGGTGAAGAAAGGCAGCCCTACTTTTAATAGTAAGTACGACAACGCTGTCTATCGTTACCCTATCCAGGGAGGGAAGTGGCGTATAATGCCTACCCAAAAAAGCCTGGGACTCTGCGAAGATTTAATTATAAAACACTCTAATGAGGGGGATCTCATTGTGGATCCTTTCTTAGGGGCCGGCACCACTGCTGTGGCGGCGATCAATACGAGTCGCAGCTTTAGGGGGTGCGAACTTCGTAAAAAGATGTATGATCAAATGATGGAAAGAATTGAAGGTGAAACAAATGGCTAAGAAGAACGCCGCACGAAAACGTGAGACGAAGAAAAAGAAGACTAGTATCGGGCACAGTAAGTTTACAAAGACTAGTCACCCGGGCCCCCACGGGGGGAACAAGCGGTACAAGAAGCCCTATCGAGGACAAGGAAAATGATATTACAATACTATATGGTGCACGGCAATGTGCACGCACCGGTTCGCTCTAACCCGAGCGACGCAGGGCTCGACCTAAGGTGGAGTCCAGAAGATGCATCGGTCCGCGGCGTGCGGATTGAGCCTGGAGAAAGCAAAGTACTACCTACGGGGTGTAAGTTTGCTATTCCTCATGGCTATATGCTAGAGATTAAGAATCGCTCAAGTATGGCAGCGAAGCAGCACCTGCTTGTCGGCGCCTCTGTGGTAGACAGTGGTTACGAGGGGGAGGTCTTTGTGAACCTCCATAACGTAGGCACCATCAGCCAGATGTTGTCACCGGGCGATAAGATAGCTCAGGCCGTAGTGGTGCCTGTCGTGCATGCACGATTTGTGGCCTCCGCGTCGCCCGACATTTATGAATGGTATCCTATTACCATTTCTGACCGAGGCGACGGTGCGCTTGGGTCGACCGGAAAGTGAAAAAGCTGCGCAAGGTTGTCACCAAAAAAGGAAAGACAGCCAAAGCAGCCCAGCGCCGGGTGGCAGAACAAGCTGCGCTGATGATGAAGCAGCCAACCGAGTGTTGTCTCTGTCGGGCACCCTTTGAACGAACACAAGAAACAGTTAAAACGTGGCACGTAACGGTGCTACAAGAAAAGAAGGTGGTGCGCCTCACGTGTCCTACCTGTTGGAAGACAGTAAATGAGGTTACAAATGAACATTAAAGAAGGACTAGCCTACGGTGACGTATTGCTCGTGCCCCAGTATTCTGAGATTAAAAGTCGCGCCAGCATCTCCCTCGAATCATATCTGGGAGATTTATTATTTAAACTTCCTATCATCGCCAGCCCAATGGATACCGTAACGACGTCGCCAATGGCCGCGGCTATGGATGCAGCCGGAGGTCTGGGGATTATACACAGGTATAATTCCATAGACACTCAGTGTAACCATGTCGGGAGCCTCCCGGCAGACGCTATGGTGGGAGCGGCGATCGGGACTTCTGGAGACTATTTAGAGAGAGCAACGGCGCTTGTTAATACGGGCGTTGCCCTCTTATGTATCGATGTAGCGCACGGTCATCATATATTGATGAAGGAAGCGTTAAGAAAACTTCGTATAGTATTGGGTAACAAAGTTCATATTATGGCAGGAAACATTGCCACTAAGGAGGGTTATAATGACTTGGTCAACTGGGGAGCCGATAGTGTGCGCTGCAATATTGGCGGCGGTTCTATTTGTTCAACTAGGATTCAGACTGGGCACGGTGTCCCGGGTCTTCAAACAGTATTGGACTGCGCGGAAGCAGGACGGCAAGTACCAATTATTGCCGACGGAGGAATCCGGAGCGCCGGCGATATTGTCAAAGCTCTGGCGGCTGGGGCTGACTTCGTTATGCTTGGGTCTATGCTTGCAGGTACTGATGAAACTCCTGGCGACGTAGTTAACGCGCTGGATGGCAAATTCAAATCATACCGGGGGATGGCCAGCGAGAAGGCCCAGATAGAGTGGCGCGACCGGACCGCGTCGTTGGAGGGCATCTCGACTACAGTTAGGTGTAAGGGCCCCGTAGCTACCGTGTTACAAAATCTAGAAAAAGGAATTCGAAGTGGGTTTTCATACTCCGGAGCCCGAACTCTTCACGAACTTCAAATGAATGCTCAATTCGTACGTCAAACTGCAAGCGGGCAGCTGGAAAGTTCTACCCACATACTTAAATTATGAGGCAACTCACCAACGAACAGTCGGTATTAAGTTTTTACTTGGATGCTAAATTGCACGAGGATTTTCGTATACGTTTATACTATGACCAGGTAAAAAATCAAAGTGAATTTTTTCGGATGTGTGTGGAGTCATACCTGGCACAGAACAACTTGTTTATGAAGTTCTTCGATGAGGAAAAGGTCGCGCGACAGGTTCAGTCCAAGGCGCGCACCAGCAAGTCGAAGCTGCTCAGGGACAAAGGCAAACAACTTATGGACGAACTGGCACTCACCCACGACGAGGTGCAGAATATATTCGATATACTAGAAGAGGATTTACCAGAGTTATGAAAGAATGCGCAAAAGATTGTTATTTAGCGCGCACCCCGTGCGCACAGGGAGAATGTCGCCTCCACATTGAGTATGAAGAAGACCTTAACTGTACGTTGATCGCTCTAGGGCGCCACGGCCCAATGACGTTGGAACAAATAGGGTTGAGACACCAGATAAGTACCGTCCGCGTTAAACAAATCTTGGATGCCACCCTCGTCAAATTAAAAAAGACATTAGTGAAAGAAAATACTATTTAAAAGTAGCATACTGCAGTATGTTGTAGGAGAAATAAATTATGTCAGGCAAAAAGAACCTTCTGAATGAAGCGCAAGTTCGAAAGTTTATGAAGCTTGCTAACTTGAGGCCGTTTGCTAGCAGCTTTGTTAATGAGATGGATTATCGGGATGACGATGATAACTTAGACGAACTGCGAACCGGGCGCACGGGAGCACTAGGTCCCAAGTCGGGCCGAGCGAACCCCGGCCACGGCCGCGGACAAGGTGAGGCAGCCGATGGCTCTCTGTTTCAAGAGGCCGAGGCTGATCCCGGCGCTCTAGAAGATTATGCTGCGGGCGACCTTGAGCGAGGCCACCCCGGCGAAGCTGCCGACGATGAGCTTGAAGCCGGCGGCGAGTTAGAGGCTGACATCGAGATGGAGCCCGAGGTGGGAGCCGACGAAGGTCGTATGGTTTCTGTTGACGATTTCCTAGCTGCGCTAGAGACTGCACTTGAAGATGCGATCGGTGATGAAGTTGAGATTGACTCTGACGAGGTGGAAGCCGAGGAAGAGGTCGACGATTTTGCCCCCGAGGGCGAAGAGGTCGTAGCCGATGTTGAAATGGGCGACGAAGAAGCGATGCAGGAAGGCTGGGAGCATCCCAAGTCTGCCACTGGCGCCGCCAACACCCATAAGGGTTCCAAGCAGCACCCGGACCACCGCAACAAGAAGAACTCCAAGGGCGGACTCGCCTCGCAGGGCCCCGGCCTCGTGAAGGAAGAGGACGACGATGATGATGAAGGCAGCAAGAAGGGTGAGTATAAGCGCCGCGGCAAGAGCGCGGAGCATCCCGAAGGCAAGAAGGCCGGCGACGTTGGAGGTCATTATAAAGCATACGAGAAGAAAGACGAATCTGTTGGATCCACTAACGATCTGGTTGAAGAGATTACTAAGCGTGTTGCTGCGCGTATCCTTAAGAGTGCGCTACGAAAATAATACTTGATCATTAGATCATATTCTGATAGAATAAGGCTGTGAGAGATCACGGCCTTTTCTATTTGGAGGTTATATGTATGAGGTAAGCACGCAAGAGCTTGCAGTGTTTGTGGTGTTGGGGTTTTGCTCTGGAGTATTCGCCACTTTTTATTTGGCGCGCCTGCTAGAGTTGGTGCATATGTGGCGCTTGGTGAGACAGGTCATCGCCCATTTGTTGTTTATGTGTTTGAGTATCGTGGAGAACGTAGAGTTTTTAAATACTCTTAAAGTTAAAGCAATGCATGAAGCTGAGTTTAACGACAAACAAATTCGAGAATTTGAAAACGTTTGGGAACACACCTTGACAAACTGGAAAGACTCCGCTATACTGTCTATAGTAAGTAAAGCTCCCCCTTCGTTTCGTACGCTAATGCCGTTCGACGATTGGACCGGGGCGATGAAATTTTTAAAGGCAGAGAGACGAGGCGATAATGATTAAGAACGAAGACCAGGAAAGTCCGCGCGAAGAAGAGGCGGAAGGCTCCGACGGCGTGGTTGTGCCCGAAGAGGACAGTGAAACCCCAGCCTTGGTTGGTTTGTGCGGGGAGATAAACGAGGAGAGCCTCCAAGATTTATCTGCTGCCTTTATTGCTGCCAACCACAACAGAATACTTAATGTAGATCCAGATGATTTTGAAGATGAAGAAGATTTAGAATTTTTTATCTCTTCCAACGGGGGATCGGTGGGAGATATGTTTGCTGTGTATGATTTGATGCGCGTGGTGAAGAAGAACCGCGACGTCCGTACTTACGCGTTCGGAAAAGTAGCGTCTGCTGCAGTGGTACTCCTCGCCGCAGGCACTCCCGGGAAGCGGTTTATCTCTAGAAATACACGACTGATGATTCATCACTGCTCGGCCGCAGAGTCGGGGCCCGTACCCAATCTTAAAACGGTTTATAAAGAGGCCACCCACGTGGAGGAAATGATGATTCAAGCACTCGCTGACAACTCCAAGTTGACAGTGGGAGAAATTTATAATATCTTTTCCCAAAACACGGATGAATATTTCTCGGCCGAGGAAGCACTTGAAATGGGTTTTGTTGATGAAATCATCTAATTAGTATTGGCCAAAGAGGATTGATCATGAATATTGATACACTTGTAGAGAGATTTTATAAGCAGGCGCAGGACGCAAACCTGATAAATGAGGTGATGAACTTTCTGCTCAAGGAGGAAGAGACCAAGAAAAAAAAGACCAAGGACCCCTTCCCTTCGGGACCTGGGAAACCCCGCCGGGAGCGCATGCTGCGCTTTCCTCTTATGATTCCTACAGAGCAGAGCGTAGGACAGTATACTGCCGAACAAGGCAGCGAAGATCGGGCAACATTCGAAGCTTGGATGTCGAAGATAGCCCCCACCGGAGGCCTTAAAGAGAAGATAGCCTCCATTCAGCAATTCATCGATGCTCCACCGGAAGGGATGACTGTTGCAACTACTCTTTCTTACTTAATGTTTTTACAAACGTTCTCTTTTATGATCAGGGAGTTTAATGCTTCTGTTGCGGGCTTTTTATGGGAGCCTTTCCTGGCTGCTATGTTTGGAGGGAAGTCGACTCAGGTCCATACCGAAGAGGGGGACATTGCGGATGTTAAATTGGAATACAGTATCCTGGTGGACCAACCCGGCGGCGGTGGCCTGCAGCGCGTAAGCCTTAAGATTTTAAGCCCTACCGGCGCGGTGGGGGGCAGCTTTATTGATCTCGTGAACCATTTTGCAAAAAACCCAGACCAGCCGATGGTGTATGTGGTGATTAGAAAAATGCCCGGCAAAACTAAAGCCGGCGAGGATATCAAAGAAGCCAGTATGGTGTTTTGGCAATTCACGATTTCACAGGAATCATTTTTTAAGTGGATTGGCCCTCCCAAGCTCGCGATTCAAAGGAAGACAATAGAGTATGAACATGCGGAAGACGCCGGACCACCCCCAACCCGAGACAAAGAGACCGCGCCGGACGCCCCTTCACATTGGGGGCGCAAGGACTTAGAAATGTATCTTGCTTCCGACAAGAGCCCTCTTGAAAGCGGATGGGTCGTTACGAGGGTTGAGAAAAACGGGGCTCTAGTTCCATTAAGGGGCGACGGGTCGATAATTGTTCCCGGGGAAACATATGAAATACAAATGAAAACCGCAACGAAAATCCCCGGCGCCCCTGGCGAGAAACGCCACGCCGAAAGGCAGGGCGCGGCGGGGAGGATATGGGGCACCCCAGATCAGTACGCCGAGTGGTATGCACTCTGGAAATCAATGCCTAATGATCCTAAGTTTTGGCAGTATGTCCGCGGGCCACAACTCCTTCGAATCAAAGACGAAGATGCCGCGGGGCCGCCAGCGCTCAGCGAAGAAGAGATGCTAAGAGAAGTGCCCTTTGCCCCCAAAGGAGCCCACGGCTATTGGGGCAAAGAACAATTTGAAATTGGTTCCACCTACCAGGCGGCAGCTTCATCAGGAGACATCGGCTCTATAAACATCCTTCCTTCGGCGATGGACGAAACTTTTGCACGAGGCGCCGAAATGATTGGCGGCGAATTAACTGAAATGTTTAACGCTTTAAGCGCATTGATAGATAATGTGGGTCGCTTCTTCTTAATTGATTGTGGTGATCCGCAGGAAGAAGCTCAAACGTGTGATGAAAAAGATTCTTCTATGCGTTCGACAGCGGGCCACGACGCAATCAAAGATGCTGCCACCCTCAAGAGGGTAGTGGATGAGAAAATTGCGACCGTTCTCCCGGACCGGGAATAGAAAAAGATTGACAATTTGAATATTTGTGTTATAATAGACATAATTGAAAGAGAGGTGACGTGTGCCCAAATGTAAATTTGAGTCCCGTTCTGAATTAACTACCAAAACCTTAAGAGGCGTCAATGTGCTGGCTGATAACGTCGCCGCCACACTGGGGCCTAAAGGCCGCAATGTGCTTTTGCAACAGCAGGGCAAAGACCCCTTTATTACTAAGGACGGCGTCACGGTTGCTGCCTTTGTACATTTAGATGATGAGTTCGAGAATGCTGCAGCGCAGATACTTAAACAAGCTACCCAAGAAACCAACAACACAGCGGGGGACGGCACGACTACGGCTACCGTTCTGGCCCGCGCCATAATGGTAAAGGCCCAACGTTACATCGCTGCCGGATCTTCGCCGGTTGAAATTAAACGCGGAATGGATTTAGGAGTGGACGCAATCGTCCACAATCTCAAGGAGATGGCGCAGCATATTGAAACGCTCGACGACGTAGAGAATGTGGCCACCATCTCAGCCAACAATGATCGCACAATAGGCAAGCTGATTGCTACGGCCGTCGATAAAGCTGGCAAAGATGGAGCCATCACTATTGAGGAATCTAAAACAGTAGATACCACCCTGGACATCATCGAGGGCTTTAGGTTGGAGGCAGGCTATGCTGCGACAGCTTTTGTGACAGATGAAAGGCGGGGAGCTGTTCATTATGACACGCCCCTCATTCTTGTGACAGACCAAAAGATAGATACCGTTGATCAGATTCTTCCCGCTCTCGAATTAGTGTCACGCGACGCGCGCCCCTTGATTATTGTTGCCGAGGAGATAGAGGGCCAAGCCCTCGCAGCTTTGATTATGAACACGGTTCGAGGATCAATGAAAATTGTTGCTGTGAAGGCACCTTTTTATGGCGATCGCCGAAGAAATATTCTTGCCGATCTTGCCCTCTCCACAGGAGCTGAATTCTTATCGCAGGAATCCGCAGTCCCCTTGCGCCAAGCAAAGCTTAAGCACTTTGGGCAGGCGCGCTCCATTGATATTACCAAGAGCACTACCACCGTTATTGGCGGTCGAGGAGATCCCGCCGAGGTGGATAAGCGTATCGAGTTACTAAAAGTAGAACTTAAGAACACCGATGAGCTGGGAGAGTGTGATAAACTTCAGGAACGTATCACTAAGTTGGCCGCGGGAGTCGCAGTAATTAATGTGGGCGCCGCCACCGAAGTAGAGATGATCGAAAAGAAACATCGGGTTGAAGATGCCCTAGAAGCAGTTAAATCAGCGCAGCAGGAAGGTGTCGTGCCGGGAGGCGGCGTCGCCCTTCTACGTGCCGCTGAAAACATAGTGGTGGAAGTCGAGAATGAGGACCAACAGTATGGAGTAGATATCATCACGGCCGCGGCAATAGCTCCGCTACGACAAATGGCGGAGAATTGCGGCCTGTCCGCCGATCTTATCGAAGCTCAAACCCGAAAGGCGCCTGAAAATTACGGTCACAATTTTCGAGACTTTTGCGAGGTAGATATGTATGAGGCGGGCATTATTGACCCCCTGAAGGTCACCAGGACAGCTTTGGAGAATGCGGCTTCTGCGGCTGGTACTTTAATTACTACTTCTCATGCTATTCTAGAAGTATAGTCCTATTTAGTTGAGCAATGGAGAATTAAAAATGCCCGATCCCGACGTCGCGACCCAAAATCTTACTGTAATGATGGCAGAGATAGCTACCAAGATGCAAGTTCTTCTTGATAAGCAAGACGAGCTAGCAGAAAATATTTCTAAAATCAAGGAAGCCGTTTACGATCCAGACAATGGTCTGTACGCTCGTTTGAGTAGTCTTGGCTCCCGCCTCGACGCTTTAGAAACGTGGAAAAACAACAACACTAAAATTTTATGGATTGTAGTGGCGGCGGTTGTAGGCTTGATGGCTAAAACGATGTGGGCAACTCTGTTCTAAGAAAGGAAAAAAGATGCAATTTCAATTATTTTACACGGTCGATGAAGAGAACGTGTTTGAAGAGGCGGGTAAGCTTCTCGGGCTTAAAGCCCCCACAGTTCAAAAACTTATCGATCTCTTTCAAAATATTCAACAAGCGCTCAGTCCGGGGGATGAGCCTGTTAACAGCACCAAAGTGGGAGAACTGGTAGGTGATTTTAGGGAGGCTCTGGTAGAACTCGATGTTCGCGCCGGAGAGATAACCCAAATTTTGACAGCCTACGAGAAGCGCCCCCTTCCGGCTCGGGACTCTTCGCTCGTTGCTCCCGCTGACCTCCCGTCTGAGTCCTCCGAATAATGAAAGACACATATCAAATCGGGGACCTAGTACACGTTCCCCAAGCAGTGCATCTAATAGATTGTCCTATCGAAGCCGACCCACAGCTTACTATCCCGCTCAGAGTGGAACAAACTCAACGCCCCCGGGTAGGAATTGTGACATATGTCTCGTCGGGAGGGTATGTTCGCATTTTTTGCGATGGTGCCTACTGGGCGGTAAAGGATAGTAAAGTATATAAATTAGGATAGAAAATGATTAAGTTTATTGAAGTAATCAATGAAACCAACTTTAATCCGCGGATGGAACGAACAGCGATTCCTCAATTTTCGCTGGGAGAACTCTGGATTAACGAGGACTCAGTTGTAAAGATACGAAACGCAACGGGCTATAAACAGCTCTTGCGTGATGGTTTAATGGGAGAAGAGTTGAACGCAGAGCATAATTTTACCTCTATTACTCTTAATAATTGCGGGGTGATGGAGACCCACGTGGTGGTGGGGGCCCCTGACATTGTGGCCGGGCGCCTAAACCGAGATAGTCGAACTCTGCTGAAAGGATAAAGATGTTAAAAAAAGCTACAATCGTTGACAAACCGTGGGGCCACGAAGAACTGTGGGCCCAAAGCTCTCGCGGATACGTCGGAAAGATCTTATTTATTAAAAAAGGCCATCGTCTTTCACGTCAATATCATCGAGTAAAAGAAGAAACCATTATGGTCCTAGAGGGTACCTTGATATGTGAAGCGGGCCCCTATTTTGATGGAGACACTATTCACTCGCATATAATGCATCCCGGAGAGATATTTCATGTTCCGCCGGGGACGATCCACCGATTTAGTGCGGAGGGGGGCGATGTGCGCCTTGTGGAAGTCAGCACCCCGGAGACCCACGACATAGTCCGCCTTGAGGACGACTATAAACGTATTTCTCATATCCCCACTCCTCCACCTACTAGTGGAAAATAATTTACTTTTTCGCTTGACACTCCAGCACAGAGTGTTATAATATGAAGCGAAGGAGGTTAGAACACCTATGAATCCAGTTCTACGCAACAGCGCGAGGTCTCCGCGCAGCTTACTCTTTGAGACCATCTTTGGAGATGACTTTATTAATTTTGGCAATCAACTTGTTGATGATTATTCGGTAAAGACCAATGTGTCCAGTACTGATGAGGAATACAAGATTGATGTTATTGCCCCGGGACTCGACAAGGACGACCTAGGCGTGAAGGTAGAAAACAATCACCTTTATGTAACTTATAATAGTGAGAACAATACTGATACGACCGTTCAGTATAAATCTTTTAGTCGTTTTTGGAAGCTTCCCACCGATGCTGACTATAATACTATCCGTGCCGAATACAAGCAGGGCATTTTGGCCGTTTTCGTTCCCCGCGAAACCCCTGCGACCAACTCCATTACAATTGACATTAAGTAATATACACAACTATTTATAGTTGATGTATCTATGTCAATCCAACAAATGGAACGACTATCTACTCGCGGAGGCGATCGAAAATATCGGTCTCCCTTCGCGGGTAGTTACGTTTATTAGGCGTAAAGCAGCGTCCACTGTTCATAGTGACGCGCACGCCGCCACGCTTGCCAATCAACGTGGCGTGGAACTCCAAAAGATAGACGAAAAACACCTTACATGGTTGGGTCAGCTTCTTAAAAAGTTTGACATGAAACTTTTTGATGTCACTGACGCGAGAAACCTGGCGCACTTTATTAAAAAAGCAGTCCGCGAGACCAGCGGTGTGGATGCTTCATCCTCAGAGGAAGAACGAGAAGCCTTAGGAGAGCGCATAATCGACGCCATTGGCCCTATTATAGATTGGGCTATGGGCGTCCACAGCGACTCACCGGAAGATCTCCAAACTCTGGCTGATATGAAGGCGCTGAGAAAACGTATGACGCGGGCCCTCCAACGAGTGGGCCTTCCCGACGGCGAGATACAGACTGCGCAAACTATTTTTGACCACAGCCTCCTCTCACGTCTTACAGACAGTGATGATCTCCGGCTTAGACTGCGGCGGATTATGACCGTCCTTGCGCTGGATCCTGTTTATTATGACGAGGAGCTTAAGGGCGCCGAGACTTTCAGAGAAGCGTATCGCATAGCCCAAATATTCCTCGACAATCCCACGAAGGATCCCGACAAAGTCATTCACACTTTTGATAACGGCTACTTCTGGTATGATATCCAGAGCCATGCTTGTGATTTTGAAGCAAAGGAAATGGCCCACTGTGGACGCGGCGAATCTGGCACTCTTTATTCCTTGCGCTCCGGCGAGAAACGCAAAATGAAGCCGTTTGTAACGATAGAGTTTGACGGGACCACCATTTATCAAATTAAAGGCAAAGCGAACAGTGCTCCCGGGCCTGATCTGTGGTCTTACATTGATTGGTTTATTGAGAACATGGGGGTTGAAAAGGTGGTAGAGAAGGGCGGCGGGTGGCATCCCTTCACCGATGATGGTGCTGGCATATTAGAGTACCTTGAGGAGAAACATCCAGACGTGAAGTTTAAGGATGTGTGGGTCGCTGAGGCGACCGAGCTGCTGGAACAATGGGAATCCAGCATTGAAACCGATAGTCAAACCTTTTTGGAAATTGAGTGGCCCGGTGCACCGGACGATGCCGGATCCGCCGGCGTGGGCTTGCGCCATCAAGCGTTCTGGCCCGTCAAAGATATTATTGTTGATGAGGATACTCACCGACTGCGTTGGGAGATCCGTCAGGATGCCCAGTCGATTGCGGACGATACTCTTTATCCCAACCCGCGGATCCGCACTGCCGAGGTATTCGCGAGAGGCGTTCAAGATTCCGAAGCCGCGATGCTCCGTGTTGAGATGGTGTGGGAGGATGACTTCCAGCCCAATGACGATGACGAAGAAACCGTAAAGAGCGAGCTTGAACGGCTCGACAGCTATCTATCGGAGATTGCCGAGATATCGGGTTACCTCGTCAGCGTCGAAGCCGCACCCGAAGACGCAGAGTTTGACTACAATGGTTTTTGGAAAGGTGTCGAGGAAAGATTAGAAGCATATGGTGTCTATCGTGACATTGCGGCCGAGATCGATGCAGAGGACGAACGCGATCGCGAGGACCAGCTGGACCTCCCCCTCCGCCAGTCAGCAGGAGAAATGGACCTCGACTATGGGCTATCCGAATCGCGCATTATACAGCGTTGGCAACAAATTATTAAATAATTCCAGGAAAGCCTTATTCCTTTCTAATTACTAATAGACAAACAAGGGTTAGAAAGGACTCAAGGTTGTATGCAATTTGGCATCCCTAGGGAGTATGCAGGTATAAATACACTTATGTAGTGGTAAAGTAACCTCACACGGAGGATTGTTCGTGCGTAGGTGGATTAAAAATTTTATAGTTATTGCATCACTGCTTTTAGTAAGTTGTACCACTCCCCCCCTCTCCTTTACTTCTGAGTCCGCTCAGCCCTTCCTTTCCACCCAAGGCACAGTTGAAGTACAGACTGCCTTTGGTGATGTGCTCGAAATTTTGGATGCGTCCAATCTTTCGCTCTCGGAACAACGAGCCCGCGCCGCCGCCGTAAAAGTTAGATCTCTTTTACAAGGTGGCCATGGTTCGGGAACTTATATGGTTGCCCACGACCGCCGCGTCGTTGTTACTGCCGCTCACGTTGTCCGGAGCGAGAGCGTCATGGCCATCGATGGCCGAAACGGCGAGACGGTTGTGGGCCAAGTTGTCTTTGTTGACACAGAAAATGATTTGGCATTTCTGGTTGTTCCAGAGATGGAAACTCGCACCGCTATACGGTACCGTCCGCTAAAATCGTATGACGAGCGGCTGCTCGGCACTAACCTTACGTATACGGGCTTCCCCTCGCATCACGATTTGCTCACTATCCGGGGATATGTTGCGTCCCTGGAGCACGAAATGGTTGTAACCAATATGTTCGGATGGTTTGGATCATCTGGTTCGGGCGCCTTTGACCGCCGCGGCAGACTAGTCGGAGTAGTTTCGGGCATAGACGTAGGAAACATCGGAGTTATGGGGTACCGCATTCCTCTTGAGTCTATTGTATGGGTCGCGCCTGTCAGCCACATAGATCACGAGATGCTTAAAATCAGAATAATGACCGCAACAGTGCCCGATACTATTAACGCATTTCCGGGGGCGAGGGCTCCCCGCCGCGGCGGCACCCGGGATTAGAAAAATGAAACGGGTAGTTGCTTTTATCATTCTAGCCGCTTTTGCCGTGACCGGATGCGAAGGCGATTATACAATTTATGATATGCACCCCCCGGAGATTGTTGAGGTAGAAGTCCCCGTCGAAGTACCGGTAGAGGTGATTGTAGAAGTCCCGGTAGAAGTGATTGTAGAAGTCCCCGGCGAAGGCGGCGATGTTTGGGTTGACTCATTCGATCAGCCTTATACCATTGACGGCATTGATATTGTTTGGCTGATTGATAAGTCGGGCTCTATGAATTCTCACTCTCAATCAGTGGTAGATGGTATTGAGCAGATGATGTTGTCCCTTCCTCCCTCGGGTTGGAGACTTGGTATTACTACAATGGGTTGGCCGAATGCAGCCAACACTCAAGAGTTTCCCTTAGTTCCGGGCGACACCGTACAAGATGCTTGGGACGCTTACAACAATACCGGCAGCTCCGGATATGAAGCCGGGTTCGACGCGCTCTATGCTTACCTGGTAGAGAATTCATATAATCAATCATGGCTGCGCCCGGACGCCGGATTATTAGTAGTATTTGTAAGCGACGAGGAGGAACAGAGCAGCCGCGACTTTACCTCTACCAACGCAGGGTTGCTAGATTTCATTAACTGGTACGGTAACCAGCGACCCTCCGTGTTTGTGGCCAGCATTGTAAATCTCCCAGCTCCTGAGTCACTTTGTAATAGTAATCCTCACGGTACCTATGTCGGTGAGCGCTATATTGATGCGACCAATGCGTTCGGCGGCGTTGTAGTAGATATCTGCGCAGAAGACTGGGCCCCCGGTGTACAGGCAGCCACCACCCAGGTGGAACCCTACGAAGAGTGGGAGCTAACCCACACACCTATTGAGGAAACGTTGATTGTTTTTGTAGATTTTGTGGAGTTCCACGATTGGTCTTACAATCCTCTAACTAATAGTGTAGAATTCGCGACTATTCCACCTGAGGGATCTCACGTGGAGATAGGATATGTTATAGATCATAGTAGTGGCGACGACGATGACAGTGCAGGAGACGACGACGATTCGGCCGGCAGCTAACTATTTACAGTATGAGAAATCAAACAGAACTAGAAATGACCGAGGTAACTGAAGCTAACTTTGTGCATTCCCCCTTCCCCATTTCTTTAGACGCACAAAAAAGATTATTAGAATTAATCTATAACCGAAAGTCAGGTATAATTACTAGACAGGAGTTAATAGATGTTCTCTTTAATCCGGAAAATACTAACAAGGGCACAATCATTAAGTGCCGCCTGTGATCGCCTAGATCACATCGAAGCAAAATTAGAAAGATTTGAAAAACTCGCAGACGAGAATGAAGCGCTGTGGCAATTTCTTGACGAACAAAAAGAAAATGACAACATTTTCGTGACCTGTGGGGATGAGCTGCAGCAAGAGTTTAGCGACGTCATGCTGCGGAACCTCAAACCCTACGGCGATGCCTGACCGCGTTTATCTTTTTGATGTCGACGGCACTCTAACATCTCCTCTTACCGAGGTCGACGAAGACTTTGCCTATGTCTTTCTGACGTGGGCAGCTCATCCGCACCGATATATTTATTTAGCGACGGGATCCGATATACAGAAAACCAAAAGGCAACTTTTTAGCTCCTTTATAGATCAATGCAATGGTATTTTTACGTGTTCGGGGAATGTTTATTACTCGAAAGGAAGGCAAATCTATAAAAAAGAGCTGCAGCTTCCTGATGGCTTCATAGAGGACCTACAGTTGTACTTGGAGCAGGGAAGTCAGTGGCAACGTCGGACGGGTCAGCACATTGAAATTCGACCTGGTATGGTAAACTTTAGCACGGTGGGGCGCAATGCCTCCCCCAACTTACGCGAGGCCTATCAGAAGTGGGACACGATCACCCGGGAGCGCGAAGATATTGTAGAATATATTACGGGGTTGTATCCCCAGTTCGAAGTTGCTATCGGCGGCACGATTTCCGTGGACATATATCCAATTGGTAAAAACAAAGCTCAGGTGGTGGACAAAATTCAAGAACTTCACGGGCCCGATGTGTCGATAGTCTTCGTGGGAGACCGTAACATTCCGGGAGGTAATGACTGGCCTTTGGCACAACGTCTGGACACGCTAGAAGGGTGCCATTGGTTCCAAGTAGGATCTTACGAGGAAACCGAGGCCTTAATAGAGCACAACGAACTATTTAGTTAGATGAAGAACTACTTGCGCCATTTCGATGCTTTTCTACGGGAAGCCGAGGATCCTAGTTATTATCAGGAAACATTTTATTTTAATGTTTTACTGTCCCTCTTGAAAGAGCGGGGAGGATCCCGCGACGAAACCAAAAATGATATCCGCGCCCTTCCGGAAGTTTTAACGGTGACGCTCATTGAGCCCGAGAAAGGAGGGGTGCAGCGAGACATAGGAACCAAGTACCTGACCTCTCTTAAGTTGCACGTGCGCCTTCCCAAAGGAATTGATAAAAGTAATTTAATGAAAGCTGTTGTAAATAAAATACAGGGATTGACAGGAGTGAGTGTGCTCCGGTATCAGGAACGAAAACCGCGGCCTCGCCGAACACCATTCCGAGGGAGCCTTAGTATTACGGAAGGCGATTATTATCAATCGTCCGCCCACGCCAAGGATGTAATGGACGACGCGTCGGAGCTGATAGGCCGCGGGCCACAGGACACAGGTGGCGATCCCTTTAAGCGCAAAAGTAAAAAGAAAAAGTGGAAATCAGCTCCCCCTCTCGCACCCGGTGGCGGTCCCCCTCCCATCGCTGGGCTCGAAGAAGAAATTAAAATACGTTTGCGCCCTCATATAGATAAAATGCTAGCATTTGATATTCAGCCTCAACTAAATCAGCATATTTGGGAAGGGGACGAGAAACTTCACCCCGATGTGCGCGAAGCGCTTCTAGGGATTGCCCAGCAATTTATTGATGAAACCGAACTAGAAGAAGAGGTAACAGATATAATATTTACAGGATCACTGGCCAATTATAATTGGTCCCGGTTTTCGGATATAGATATGCATATCCTGGTGGATTTTGCAGAAATTAGTGACAATACCTCGCTTGTGCGTAAGTTTTTTGATGCGGTTAAGTCTAACTGGAATAAGTTACACGATATCACCATCAAAGATCACGAGGTGGAAATCTATGTACAAGATGAAGAGGAGCCGCACGTTTCTACAGGAGTGTATTCTATTCTTAAAAAGTCGTGGGTAGTAAAACCAAAAAGGATAGAGCCTCATATAGATAAGCCCACAGCGGTTAAAAAAGCGCGAGATATTCAAAGAGAGATTGACAAAATCACTGCGTTACACTATAATAATAGACACGAGGAGGTATTGGAGCGGTCTTATATTCTTAAAGACAAGATCAAGAGAATGCGCCGTGCAGGGTTGGCTCGCACTGGACTTTTTTCGCCGGAAAATTTAGCTTTTAAGATGTTACGTCGTTCGGGCCATATTCAAAAACTCTTCGATGCTTTTACTTCGTCCTATGATGCTGCACTTAGCCTCGACGAAGGGGAAGATGATACGAATCAAAATGAAGCGAAGTAAAGGAATACAGGGGGCGGTGATGGTACTGTTGGATAGAGGAAATCGTACCCTTTTGTTGGAACGACACCCATCGTCCAATTTTGCCCCCAACAAATGGGGCTTTCCCGGCGGTAAAATTGAAGAGGGGGAGTCTCCCCTCACTGCAGCCGTCCGAGAAACCCAGGAGGAAACGAGCATCGAGGTGCAGGATGTAGTCGAACTGGGACGCTTCAGTCGTGTCCAAGCCTTCTTGAGCCGGAATTATACAGGCGCCGTCATTCTTGACCATGAACACACAGCGTGGGCGTGGGTGTCAACCAATGAAATGGCGCAATATGATATTGCTCCTAACGTGTGGGAGATATATACGGAGGCTGTGAAAGATGGAAAGTAACGAAGAAACCACAGAAGGAGAGCAGGAGAAAATAGCTGAAACCCTCAAGCCCAAGAAGCCTCCTCGCCTAGCGCCGGAGGGAATCAGAACTTTCACTGTTGCGCGCCAGTATGATGAAACTGGCGTTTCCGGTGAGGGGGTTGTAATTGAAGGAGTCACACTCGCAACGGGCCAATGTGTGGCTCACTGGCTGTTCCCCCCTCCGCGAGGATCTATCGCTGTGTTTGATTCGATGAGCGACTTTATTACTGTCCACATCCGCCCTCATCCGGGCAACCGAACAATTATTACTTATGATGATGGCGAACAAGAGCGCTTTGGACTATTTAGTGAAGAGGACAAGGTTGACGATGACAAAGAAACTGACCGAAGCACGTCTGTGTGAACTAGCAGGCGTCCGGCACGACGCCATAACGCGGAATTCGAATTCGAGACCGAGCTTCCGCGACGACGACGAGGGTCCCTACGGCCGCTATAAGCACGGCCCGAAGGTAGGGCAGATTCGTACGGAGCCCCCCACGGTTGATATGCATGCGGTCCGGGCTGCCGAAAAGAAGAAAGCACAACGCGCAAGCGAAGAGGAGTTTTTTGGCGGCGGCGATCCCCTCCTTAGCGGCGAGCAGGAGCCTGCCGAATTGCCCACATCCGCCGTTAGCCCGCTGGACCCTGATGATGAATCAGACGAAGAACTGGCTAGACTGCAGAGAGATCCACAAGCTGGCGAACGGGCCCAGACGCCGCCGCCATCTTCAGCGGCAGCCACCACCGGCGCTGCCGCGGTTGGCGGCCCAGAAGACGTTCCTTCTTCACCGAGTAAATATGTTGAAGCGGAACGTCTTTATCGTCATTTCTTTGGAGACTATGATGAGGATGCCGTTGAAATTATGATGCATCACGATAGTCAGCTCGAAGATATTATCAAACAATTATATGGATGGCAATTGCCTGAGTGGAAAAAGTATCTTGATGCCCCCGGCACGGATGTTATGAAGATAGCGCAGGACTTTGAAAAGGAAGGGAAGGAAATCATCGACAATGAAGATGAATTCTTCGAACGCTTGGAGGACTTTCAATATAAGGGCGCTAAGGCCGAGTTTGCTCGTCTGATCCCCGACGCCGATGAGGATGCCGCAAGGTTTCATGCGCTCCGCCGCCTGGTTAAAGAGAAGGGAATGCCTCCTCCTGATACAGTTCGTCCTAACCTTGCGAAGCAGTATGAAGACTATGTTATTGAAAAGTTTCCGGAGGAATATCAATCCTATTTCGAGGGGTACCTGCAGACCATAAAGTCTTAAAATGTTACTTGACAATGCGGCCGCGTGCTGCTATAGTGGAGATAGTCGGAGGTAATATGGTTTTCCACGGGGACTATGAGGTAGAGTTTGAAATATACAAAGTGGAAGAAGGCTCTATTCGGAGCGAGCTTCTTGGGCATATGGCTGGAATCACTGCGGACGATGCGAAAGCACGGTGGGCTGAAGCGCAAAAATTGTGCGAGAGTGAAGAAGCCAAAATCATAGCAGTGGTGCCCGTCCTCCTATGAAGATAGATGTGGGGGATCTTGTCCGTGTTCGAGGGAAGGATTGGCTTGGGAAGCCCCTCGGAATTGTTACAGAGGTCAAGCGCCTCGTCCACGATCAATCGGGGGTAGAATATACAGCCATCACGGCTGTCGTGGGAGGCTCGGCTTTTACGTTTTCTGAGCGCGACTTTGAACTTGTAAACTCCGCAGAAAGAAAAAAGAATTGAGAAGTATTATTTTTATTGGGGCACTGATGTTGGGCGGTTGCGCCCACCTGAGTCTGCCAAATCTAAACGGCACGTGCCCCACAGACTACCCCGTCAAGGGGAATACCGACTCTAGTATCTACCATACGCCCAGCAGTCCTTATTATTTCAAAACGAATGCAGAAATTTGTTTTGATTCTGCCAGTGTGGCGCGCCGACATGGCTTTGTGGCACCAAAAAAATGATTTTTCTCTTGACGTGGACGATTTCCCCTGCTACACTAAGAGAGTAGGAGGCTATGTTATGGATAGTCACAAGACGAATGAGCTTTATGAAAAGTTTCCTCACCTATATCGCGAACGAACAGCGCCGCTGGAGAGTTCGGGGATGGGGTGGGGATTCCAGTGTGAAAGTGGATGGTATAAAATAATTTATGAAATGTCTAAAAAGATTGATAAGATTTCCACGAGGGGAGAGCACGCCCCCGCCGTTACACAGGTTTCTAAACACGAAGACGGCACACTGCGCGTGGCGGTGCGCAATATAACGCCCCCCGTCGCAGATATTGTTACGAGTGCCACGGAGCAGTCACGCCTGACTTGCGAATTGTGTAGTTATTCGCCTGCGTTTTTGCGCGGAGTAGCGAATAATTTAGAGGGCCACATCGCTTGTGGGCGATGTGTAGCGAAAAACAGTACCAAAACAAAGGGAAAGACCCGGGGTCGTCGCAAAAAGCCGCTGCGCGCGCCTGACACCATTATAGTGAAGAGATAATGGAAGAGCTTGCCGTGGGAGACCTCGTGAGAGACAAACTCAACATAGATGATAGGGCCTATGGACTAGGTGTCGTGGTCTCCACGGAAAGTACTGGGCTGATAGGAGAGGTTGCAGCGCTCCATCGAGAGTCTGGACGCGACGTTTATTCGCCCGCGGACGCGGACATTCCGGGTAAGCGTTACGACGTTTATTTTACCAAATTTGAGAGAACAATAACATTTCACGGAGATTATCTTGAAAAAGTTTGACATTGGTGCCTATACTACGCGGCGAATGAAGGAGCTGCGCGGGGAGAAGGTTTACAGCGAAGACCCGTGCGAGGAGGAGACCTGGTATATAAAACAGCGTATGGATGAGCTACGAGAAACCACCGAAGTCAAAAGAGACCTTGACAAGAGCGTCCTGGGGTGCTACACTGTAGGTACGATGGGAGATCGCGATGGCGAGACGTAAGTATGTACCGGGTGCTCTAGTAGAGGCCCGAAACTCAAGATATGGAAAGGGGTTCGGGATTATTATCTCGGGACCCACTATGGACACAAAGGCGGCGTCAATGTACACCGACCTTGTTAATCCCCAGGAGTGGTTCAATGTTCATTGGTTTACAAAGCCCGGAAATGTGGATAGCTATTATCTGCGCCGCGGCAACGGACGTGTCGATATGACAAAGAACCAGATTAAGGTTGTGAGAAAGCGATGACGAAACTACAGGAATACTCCGGAGACGAAGACCCCTATCCCGCACGTCATGGATTCCGAAACTTTACGTGGATCCATTCGGCTATAGCCGAGTGGGAACTCGTATGGAATGCTCTGTGGCGCATCGGAATAAAGTGGGAGTGGCAAAACTCAGATAGGTATGCCCGACGTAGAGGTGAAATTTACAATCTTTTTGCGTGTCACAATGATGCGATGCGCCTGGATATGGCTATTCCCCTCCCTGGCATTGAAGTTATTCTGGGAATACACGAATATCTCCTGGATCTCCCTACAGACGATCATCAGGTAGATAAAGCAACTAATTTAATTAGGAAATGGATCAAGAATTATGTATGAGAGAATAAAAAGCTTGTTGTCCCACTGTATAAATATAGTGGCGGCTGTCGTTTTGCTGGGCGCGTGTTTGTCTTATGTGGCAATCAATACGGTTATTATGACACATGTCATCAACTCTTGGCGCCTTGATACTTACGTAACTTTGGACACCGGCTTAGGAATAGTATTGCTCGTCCTCCTGTTGGGCTGGGGACCTGTCTGGATTGCCCGGGCCTTTAAACAACAGCGGTGACCAAATGTTGGAAGGGGCCGCTAGCTCAACGGGTAGAGCAAAAGACTTTTAATCTTTAGGTTCAGGGTTCGAGTCCCTGGTGGCTCACCAACTAATATATTATGATTGATGTAGTTGAAATTATTGGGCTTTCGATCTTCCTCGTGGGGATGGGTATGTGGGCTTACTTTCAGATGAAAGACGTATAACGAGGCGCGGTGGTGGAATCGGCATACACAGCAGACTTAAAATCTGCCGGTCTTAGACCTTGCGGGTTCGAGTCCCGCCCGCGCTACCAAACTAGGAAAGAAAATGAACACAAATAACCTTGAAAATATGA
>Ga0209756_1000178_pt1 | contig 61539 bp, 45 predicted proteins | sample ETNvirenome_6_85_FD_184071 | JGI IMG/M metagenome (GOLD analysis project Ga0209756, IMG submission 184071) | Marine viral communities from the Pacific Ocean - ETNP_6_85 (SPAdes) (version 3) | ecosystem: Environmental > Aquatic > Marine > Oceanic | place: Pacific Ocean | collected 2013-06-19 | reverse complement strand
TGGTGATAGTAGTACGGAAGAAGATACAGACGCACTCTCATATTTTGAAAAGTTAGCGAACGAGTAAACTGATTTTTATCTTCTATTGAAAAAGGAGTCCTTCGGGACTCCTTTTCTTTTTAACCCACTTTCCACATCCAAGGCGGATATTGGTTATATGAACGAATTTCTTGAATTATGATTGAACTGGTTGAAGGTGGCCTGGCCGGTGGTGCTTTTGTGTATGCTGGAGTCATTCCTCTTGATGGTGTTGAACCGTCTGTGGAGTGGATTTGCCCTTTATTCTTAGGGACCCGCGGTTTCTTTGTATCATGTGCAGGAACTTCACCAGAAAACATGTCTATAATCGGCTGCAAATAAGAAATTGCACCTTGGATTTCCCATTGGGAGTCTTTGTTTTTATCATCACCGTTCCATGTTGCTTTTTCTTCGATGGGCTCAGTCATCCCATAAGCAGACTCTATATTTGCTAATATACTTTGAGTTGTGGTGTCTATAGAAGATAATGTTTCATTAGATATGTTTCCTGCACCTTTTGCTTCTGCTTCTGCTTTTGCTTCTACATCTGATGCTGTATCAAATCCAAAAAGGTCCCCTACACCTTCCCATATACCACCTGCAACATCTTTACCACCTTCCCAAAGTCCACCTACAACATCTTTACCACCTTCCCATATTCCACTAATCCCTTCTCCTATACCACTAACTACATCCTTACCACCTTCCCATAAAGCACCAATCCCTTCTCCTATACCACTAACTACATCCTTACCACCTTCCCATAAAGCACCAATCCCTTCTCTTATACCACTAACTACATCCTTACCACCTTCCCATAAAGCACCAATCCCTTCTCCTATACCACTAACTACATCCTTACCACCTTCCCATAAAGCACCAATCCCTTCTCCTATAAGTTCCAGTGGCATTAACATGGCGTTCATGGTATCAGACATGAAACCTCCACCACCACCGCCACCACCAATTGCATCTTTAATATCTTCCCAATTAAATCCTGGACCTTCTTCGGGTGTTGCAAGAGTTTCACTGATACTACCCAATTCACTAGTCATTTCACTTGCATCCATAGTAAGGTCTGCAAACGAACCACCACTTGATTCACCACCACCCAAAATATTAGTCATCCCCTCAGATGATTCTGTCAGTGTTTCTACATTAGGGAGAAACTTATCCTCTTTATTGTTATTTGCTTTTGGTGGTTCGATAGTTTCTTCATTATTAAAGATATTGGTAGTTGAGTCTGCTGTTCCTTCAGCTGATAAACTTTCGGGTAATGATGTTCCTTCAGCTGATAAACTTTCGGGTAATGCTGCTGTTCCTTCAGCTGATAAACTTTCGGGTAATGCTGCTGTTCCTTCAGCTGATAAACTTTCGGGTACAGTGTCAGAATCTTCAGATAATCCAGAAAATAGATTATCTTGCGTTTCTTGTTGTTCTTTTTGTTGTTCTTTTTGTTCTTTAGCGTCTAATTTTTCATTATCGGTTTTATTGTCGTCAGTTTTTCCAAGGTCTTTTGAATCAATTACCAATTTATCAATTTTGGCAGTGTCAACTTCTAGAGTGTCAATCTCTAAATTGTCGATTGTCATTGTATCGTAATTTTTCTCGTCTTCGTCATCACCAAACAGAAAATCTCCTACTGCACCAAGGCCTTTTTCTGCTAGTCCACCAACGCCCTTTCCTAAACCTCCTGCGGCCGACCCAATTCCACCGCCCACACCAGATGCAATAGAACCTGCACCTTTACCAAGACCACTAAATGCACTTCCCACTCCTTTCCCATAACCGCTGGCAGCACTACCAATACCTTTACCTATGCCTGCAATTCCCGCACCCAAACCCGGTATAAGACCTGGAATCATTGTTGCTGCCAGCAATGCAAGTGGTAGTGGCATTTTATTTTATTTCTCTATTTTCTTTTTGCATTTCTTTCTTTGATTTTCTCATTCTCTGCTTTAATGAATTCTAGGAGTTGAGTCACATAAATTTCTTTTTCCCAAGGTATCATCATTTCTATTTCTGTTAAACTGTATTTGTGGTGTTGCATTAACTGAAAGTTGAGTGTATAGTAACTAAACAGGCTCATGTGACTGAGCCCTACCTGAAAAAAGAGAGTAGTCCTTGTAATTTAAATGTTCGGTTTTCTCCATCTTTCGTTTTATATTTTACTTCATATTCTAGTTTTGGAGAAGTTGTGTAGAAATTTATTATTTTTTCATATTGTTCTTTTGTAAGATTACCTACAAATTCTCCCATTTCCTCAGTCGAAATTATATCACCGTCAATGGTTTCTTCTTTTGTTTCTATTGTATCGATTGTATTGACGATTAAATTGTAAAGTGGAACTTGATTCTCTTTTTTATTTTGTCTATTTAAATTTTCCATAACAGCAATGTTAGGATATTTCATGTGTAATATCAAATCGTCTGATATTTTAACTTTGTTTGTGTGGTTTTTTGTTTTTGTAACTTCGATATCGTTGATATTAATTTTTGTTTGTATGATTTCGTTTGTTTTTGGACAAGTAAATTTTGGAGTTACTGTTTCTCCAATAGATTTAGCACGAAGTTGTAAATACATGTATTCGATATCGAACATGGGTAAATTAATGATATCTTCCATTTCTTCTACGCACGATTCAATTAATTCCTGAACTGCATGGATGACTTCAATTTCTTCTGATGATTCTTTTGCCATCAGCAGAATTTTTTCTTCTTTTACTAAAAATGGCCTGAATTTTAAAATTTCACCATTAGAAGGTAATGTCAATTCATATTTTGGAGTCGATGCTTTTAAAATGTCTACTATACTACTCATTATTTAAATTCCTTTTTGTTTGTAGTGTTTTATATTATTATATGGTTTATGCCCAATAATAGTATTTGTAATAATTAAAAGTTACTTGTAATTTAGCAACTTCGTTTTGCATTCCATATCCATAGTTGGATGGAATGATTGATGATGGGTATGCGCCAAATAATCCAAATGATCCGTTGCCACCGCCACTCGGTCCTTCTGTTATTATTCCTACACTCCATTCACGAATATTTATCATGTTTAAATTTGCTGTATTGTTGAAATAAACAACATTATCCATCCATCTTTCAAAGTATTCTCTTTCAAAGTTTTGCGAACTAAGGTTAAGAGTCATAACAACTTCATCATTGTATTGTTGTTTGTATGGAAATTGTTTATGTGTTCCATATATTGTATCAGTATATACTTGAAAACCCCGTGATGGTAGAGTTATAGATTCGGGAAACCACTCGGCCTCGCTCCAACCTTCTCCCGGTGGTTTTGTAAGCACTTTATATTTGGTGGGGGTAGAAAATCCCGCTGAATAATATGATTTGAAGCTGTCAATACTGTTGTCCATATGGATTTACCTTTGTGTGTTTTCCTTATTATATTTATGAGAGAATATCGTCTTCTGTTAAAATAATAAACTTCCAACCCTTATTTTCGCAAAATTTCTTTGCAGAATCCCATTTTTCTTGATTTATAGTATATCGGACACATTCATTTATGTAATTTTTTGATTTTCTTTTTGGTTTCTTTGGGGGTTTAGTTTGTTTTTTGGGTTTTACTTCTATAATAGATACTTTTTCATTGCTTTTTATGATAAAATCTGGATAATATTTGTGCATTTTTTTATCTGTTGTGGAATAATATGGAATAGCAATTTCTTCACTACCCCATTTGGAAATATTTATGTTTTCGTCAAGGTATTTGCAAACCCTTCTTTCCCATAAAGATCTGCATATAATATTCGATGAATCACCTATGTACTTATTTTCATTTTTTATTTTGTATTTTGTTTTATATGCCATATTTCTTAAAAAACTCAATATATGTATATTTTGAAGTATAAATAATATAGTAACCGAATGCAATATAATATAAGGAATTAATCAATGGTTGCATCAATAGGAACTACTTATCCAATAGTAGGTGATCAGGAGCCGATGTGGGGATCTGCGGGGGGATATCTTAATTTTTTCGCACAATCATTTCATCTAAGTTCTGATGATAGGTCAGAATCTACAGGGGAAGGGGGAGGATGGGCAGGTGCTGGTGGAATGATACACAATATCACCTTACCATATACCAATGTTTCCACAACAGAAACTGCAACATGGGATAGTGGAAAAAATCAGACGGGGTACTCAGATGCAAGTACTGGCCTGTGGGACAAGGGTAAAGATTGGTGGAGAGATTTTTGGGAGTTGTTCGGTCGCGCCGCGACATACAATAATGTAAACATGGAATTAAGTAGTGCTGGATTTAAAGGTCCAGTTTTAAGACAAAGACATTATAGTTGGAATTTGGTAAATAGAACTGGTTCAGAAAGGGAAGGAATGGTAATTGCAAGTATTTGTAGAAAATTCCAAGCATCTGTGTATCCTACGATGGATCCATACCGAACAGGCGACAATATTGTCCGGCCACCACCAATGTGGACCACAACATATTTTCCGCCTGGAGATGCCGGCGATAATATTGGTAGCAATCCAGTATCAGGAGCGATGAGAGACAGGGCTGCTGCGGGGAAGTATGACATGACGGATAAGGGTCTCCGCGGAGACCACCCCGTTGCAACTCCGGGAGCATGGAGATGGTCTATGGATCCTTTCACTTCTGTTCTTTTAAATGTTAATATATCTCCTACTGAAGGCACAGAAGGTGTTATGACAATGACGCAAAGTGGATGGCCATTAGTAACTACATTAAAGTGTTCATTTTTAGAAGTTGATCAATGCGTTGCAAAACAAGACCACAGTAGTATAATTCCATATAGTTGGGCCTCGAACGAACAATCGGTACAATTCGCGGGCGGTGGTGGCGACTATTCAGACCTGTAATCGGTTATAAATAATATATGTTTGAACATTATCCAAAAATTGATTATAAGTTTATAAATGAAGACGGAAAGATTACTAATTTAGAAATTGTTGATATTTTTAGAAATGTTTCTATTAAAAAAGAAACATTAAACAATTCTTCAAATTTTAAATACCATCTAGTAGGCGATGGTGACACTCCCGAACAAATTGCGTTTGAATTATATAATGATTCTTTTTTGTGGTGGGTAGTGTTGATGATAAACGGAATAATTGATAAAGACCAAGAATGGCCTAAAAATACTCAAGAAATAAATAGAATATTTGATGAGTTCTTAGACGGTAGTGTTTATTTTATAGTAGAAAATCCGGCTATACAAAAAGATGATATTATGATTAAACGAGACGTTGATGATACGGGTTCAGTTGATATAAATACTTTTGGTATTATTGATGAATATGATAAACATCTTCATAAAATTAAAATAAAAACTGATAGGTCTGAAGGAACATTTGAAGAGAATGATGAATTTTATCTTTTTCGCCGGGATGAATATTCAGCAATTCCACAGCAATGGTATCCCGTTGATGGAATGGGACTTACCGCGTGCGCGAAGCAAACATTAGGATCTACCGCGGGGTGTTCACAAATTATTGGGCCAACGACCGGTAACGGTACTAATGCATATGGAATTTGGTGTGCAACTGCTGGGAGTACTTTTGGAATTATTAGGAAAAAATCAACATTTAAAAGTGCAGTAAAACATTTTGAAATTGGTGGTGTTCCCATCGATCCATATGCTGTTCCAAATTCTATAGGCGGAGCAACAGGAAGTTATTATAGTGGTGCTGGGCAAAACATATGTGGTTTAACAAATACGGTTTTATATCATTATATCAATGATGATATTCAAAGACTTTATCCATCAATTAAAGTAATAGGAGAAGGTGCAGATATTATTAGAAAAAATGATGATAGACGAACAATTAAAGTTCTTACTCCAAATATTGTGCAAAAAATTGTAGGAGAAGTAAAGGCAATTATGAACTCTAGTGTTCCTCCCGGCACTACAAAATATATTGAATATGATTTCTGATGTATAAAGGAATGAATATAATATGAGTCCGGCAGCACTCACACACAATCGTGGATATAGTATCGATGTATCGAGTATATACATAAGAAAAATGAGTTCGGGTGAAAAATTCTATATTGTAGATGATGGTGAGGAAACCGGCAATATGGGATCTTTACTTTTATCCTTGCGTATAGATGAAAGTATATTAAATTCGGCAATTACAGGAAATGTAGTAATAAAAAATCCAGGAAAGGCCATTGATAATTTTAAAATTTCTGGCCAAGATGAAATAATTCACATCGAAATGAAAACACCACACCTTGAAGATTCTGAGCAAATATTAGAATTTTGTATAGTATCAATAAATGAATTTGGTGTAGGTGGTGCAGACGCTACAGGCAAACTGGGCGGAAGCATTAAAGATAACAAAATGCAACTTCATTTTATGTCATGTGAACCAATGTATCTTGATATTTCTGATTGGAAAGGTGGGGAAGGTGAAATTTTTAATCAAGATTTGTTTTTAAAAATTGATGAAATGGTAAATATGATTGCACCAAAATATTTTGAAGGGGAAAATGGATGGGTGTGTGGTAAACAAAATGAAGGTATGGATATAGAACCCAAGGTCCATAATGGAATATGGTTAAAAACAAATCCTCAATTATATCCGTGGGGCAAAGAAACAAATTCTATGACTCTTATGCAACTTATGAAAAATATGGCAGAAAATGCAATAGATGAAGATGAAACTTGGTGTAATTATGTTTTTTATCATGATTTTGATAAATGGCATTTTAAATCGATAAAGAAGATGGTTGAGGAAAATAAAAACGATGTTCCGCGGGGGGGAGAAGCAGGAGATATTCAAACCACTTCTAGAGCAGTATATGCTATAAAAGATGGAATAAGTTCTTTAGAAGAAACCAATACAGGTGATCCAAAAATAATGACGAGCAAGAGTATGATTGCTTCACCAAATCATTTAAAATTGTGGAAAAGTGGGGCATATGCTTCATATTATTATCATGTGGAGCCAGATTATTCAGATCCATATAATTATTATATGGATACTGCTGCTGTGCATAAAAATAAATTTGTAGATTATCAATATCATAGAGAATGGGATGAAAAGTCATGGAATACTTTTACGGTAGAAAAATATAAATTTTTACCTGAAGATATTGAGACGGAAATTGATACAGAGAAACCAAATAAAAATTTAAAATTTAGAAACATACCAGAAATATATGGATATTTTGATACTGCATATAATAGCAATAACCCACACAATAAATATGATTTTCTTTCTAGTAGAATGGGGGATGGGTCTCTTGGTAGGCGAAATAATATTATGTGGCAAACAATGTCTGATCAAACAAATTTAAAATTGGAAACTATCAAAACAATTCAACGAAGCATTGTTGAACCAACAAGAGAAAATTATTTGGAATATATTTTTAAAAATAATCTTAAAGAAAAGTGGAACGTATATCGACATACAATATGCTGTGATAAGATTGATGACAAACGACAATTCTTAGCAATTATTGATGATGCAAAATTAATACAAGAAAACGGTAAGGGTGGCATATATGAATATTCATGGAGAGAAGTGGAAATATGGCCTAAAGAATATATTAATGAGGGAGAAGAAGGAGAAGAAGGAGAAGAAGGAGAAGAAGGAGAAGTTCAAGCAGAAATTGTATCTCATCCAGATGCACCCATAACCATTGCTGTTGTTCCAGAGTCTAGAGGTGGATTAAAAGGCGTTATGAGTGATGAAGAAAATAATATAACAGGTAAAGATGGTGCATATAATATTAATGAATTGTTAAATCATCAAGTAGGGGATGATGTATATACTGGTCCTGGTATCAATGCGGCCGAGATTGAAGAATCATTTCCAGATGGAAATGATTATCCAGAAGGCCATCAAATGATGCCAGTAGGAGGGTATTGGAAAATTGAAAATGATCCCTGTGAAATGCGTGGAGAAGGTGAGATGTATGGGGAATTTTGGAAACATATTGTAGAGATGAATGTTATACCGGCAGATATGCTAGAAACAATTTCTCCTATTGAACCTGATCCCGAAGAAGATACGGAAAATGAAATTCCAGATAGAATATATTTCTTTGATGTTCAAAATGCACACGATGGATTATGTAGTTGTCCAAACTAACATAAATATTATATAATGTATAGTGGTAAATCATGTTGTTGTGACTGTGGGGATAAATTCTGTAAAGGAACTGAATATTTCTATGATGATACCAGTATAGATTGCCCTGTTTGTGCAGTTGGAATGAGTAGTGCAGTTGGAATGAGTAGTGGGGAATGGCCGGGCATAGAACCAAAACATAAAATGCCTGATTCCGACCCGTGGGAAGGAGATGATCTTTTTATAGGAGAACCCTGTTGGTCGTCTGATGTGTGTGAGGATTATCATGAATGCGTTGATGATATGTTCCCCCCACATTATTATCAACTTCTTTCTCCTATGGGACCTCTTCCTTGGACTCCCCAAGCATTTGAAGATTGGATAAAGAACTATCACGGTCCATTAGTTCCAAAGGGCGACTGTACAATGCACTGTACAGAAGAAAATATTGGATGTCATACTTTAGCGTTTGTTGGTGCATTGGGTTATCAAGATGGGATTGATGCCAATAATAATCCTTATTTAACCATACCGCCTTATCCTAGTAGTACTGAAAATGTTTATGATAATTGCGAAAATTGGAAATGGATAAGAAATTGGGTCATTGATGGTGGAAAATTAGTGATAATGATTGATCCAACTTATGGAAGTTGGCACAATCCGTGGTGTCTTAATCAAGACAGTGGAAAGGATTTGGGATGTTGGTTAGATTGTGTAGAATACTCCGATGATTGTTTATGTGATGATTGCGGTTGGCCTTCTTCAGAAAACGAAGTTACTGATGTTGTCGAAGAAGATTTTCGGAGGTTTGCTCATTTCTGTGCAACATCAGAGGAAGAATGGCAAGCAGGATGTGAGGCACACGATGAGCATGGGTGTATCAACATACCCATAGGAGATGGTCCCTTTAATATTGTTCCTGAAACTGAATTTTATCATTCATCTGTAAATTATATGGAAGATTACATGAACCTTCCTGAAGATTTAACTCCCGATGATGAACATATTAACTTTAATATTCCTTGTTGTCAACAAACAATTAAGCCGTTTGTTAAAGCCGGTGAAGATAGTGGGGGCAATTCGACTGGTAATCTTCCACTTTCTTTTAGAACTAATGCAGCTGCACCACTTTATCCTGTCAATGAAGGTGTTGGAGTGGTGGGATCATGCGGTAAATCGGGCCAGCATTCCAACCCATGGCCTAACGCATGCACGGTTGCATATAAACAACACGGTAAAGGTGCAGTTATTGTTATTTATGATTATACGGTGTGGGGCACCTATCAGATGAATTCGAGTGTGTCCCCACCGCGAGATGATTTTGATAATGGACTTAATGAAGAAGACAATAAATTAATGGCATGCAACAACGATTTCTGGACATTTTTGTGTCAAGATTTTTTGATAGAAGAAGGATATTCGCCTTCTAGTTGTGCAGAACCTATGTTCTGGGACAATAAAGGTCCCGAATATGAAGGTAATGAATGTTTACCAAAAGCGGCATGTTGTAAATCAGACGGTACATGCGCTGATTTGAATGTGTGGGAGTGTGAAAAAGATCCGCTGTCAACTTATCATGGTTGGCAAGCAAAGAGTGGTTGTTTGCCCGATAGTTGTACTGGTTGTGATGGTGAAGGGGGAGGGAGCTCTTGCAATACATGTGCAGATATTGGTGGGTGTGAAGAAATGAAGATGGGTGCATGTTGTCATTGTGAAGACGGAAGTTGTCCAGAACCTTCTGACGATGATGATGAACAACCATTTGAATATTGTGAACAGTTATTTGGAAATATATGTGTAGAGGGCGAATCGAAATGTTGTTATAGTGGACAGTGTGTTCCACTTAGTGTGTCATGCGAAGAGTTCTATTACGATGATGCAATTTGTTGGCCTAAACAGGAGTGTTCGTTATATGAACCCTGTGAACCAACCAATAACAACGTATGGGGTTGGCCTCTTTGTGATAACGATGATTGTTGTGAATTTATTTGTAGAGGTTGGTATTGGAATTATACTGTTCCTGAAGATAATCCAGAGTATGGTCCACAGCACACATATGTGCCGATGGATATACCAGATGGAATAAATCCACAGTTTCAAGAACACATTGGGTGGATGAAAATATTATGTGAAGATGGTGGAGAGTTGTTATATAATGATGATAACATACTTATAGGAGTAACTTGGGAGGGGGGAGATGATGCTGTAGGTAAACAAAAATATGGCGTCTTGGAAATGGAGCCGTGTGATTATGATAATGGTGGATTTAGTCATGAATATCCCTGGCCGGGATGGACTGGAGATTATGAAAACATCTCATGGAGAGAAATAAAAAAAGGATTGGTGGAACAAGATTCCCGTACGCGCGCGCCTATTTATACTTGTGGGTATTGGTCATCATGGAATACAACATGTAAACCGCCCGAAGAACACCCCGATTGGAATACAGTGACACATGGCCATGCACCAACGGTAAAATATGTAAACGGTGAAACAATCTCCTGTAATGGGGTTGATTTCGTTGATAATGAATATATATTCCAACCGCCTTGTGGATATCCATTTGATTATGCCAATTGGGGATGTGATGGTTGTTGTACTCCATATGGTATGTGTTGTACTGGATATTGGAAGGCATATGATCCCCATGTGGGTGGTGAATCGCCAGAATATGAAATCGGAATAGGAAGTACCGCAGATGGACATGTGTATAAAGACGGTTGCGGAATACGAAGACAGTTTGATTGTGATACTTATATGCCGGAATCGAACTGGATAGTAAAGGTTAAAAATGGAATAACATACGAACATGGCACTAAATGGACTGCATCACTCAACGATGATGGGGAAGAAGTACATTTATATCAAAGGAAATCTTGCTGTCAATTTGATGGTTGTCGCGACAACCCGGGTTCGTGCGATTATCCTGAGCTCACAACATGGGATGCATGGATTGTGAATGAATGGCATGGTATTACTGAAGGTTCTCCACGATGTGATGATGGTATGAGTTGGTTGCCTTATGAAAAGGTTGATAATATTGTGCGAGGGGACCGCGGTGAAGTAGGCGCGACAGGCAGTATCTGTCATCACTGTGAATTAAATAAAGATTGTCCAGAAGGTGAATGTTGCACAGGGGTGGAAAATAGCTATCATCCATTGAATCCTAATCATCAGAAGATTATACATCCTAGAATGTGCATGCCGTGTGATAACTCTATGGTCCCTGATAAGAAGAGATGTGATGACAATCACAACAGCAGCAATCCGAATCGGTTCTCTTTTAAAGAACATAATCCATATGGTTGTGCGTGTTTAGGAGGCCACATGGATTGCTGTCAGTGTCAAAGCACAGACCCAGATGGCGTTGGAATGACTGGCGCTAATAATTATGATCCAGATTGTGATTGTCATTGCATGTGTCAAGCATCTGACCCAGCTGGAGAAAATTATGAACCACACTGTAATTGTGAAGGCCCGACCGGAGAAGGAAGACCATACTGTGGAAGAACAAGATATTCTGATTATAAATGTGTTGAGTGTTTATTAGATTCTCATTGTCCAGAAGATAAATGTTGTAAGTTTGGATATTGTATATACCCAGAAGAAGTAAAGTGTTGGAGTGATGATGATTGTTGTTTATTAGCACCACTTTGTTCCGTGTATCCATCTCCATGTGATGGAATAGATGAGTTTGAAGGCACTTGTTCGGTTCGTCAAGAATGTGATAGAAATGAAGATTGTTTTGATCATCACTGTTGTAATAATGGAACGTGTGGTGGTTGCATTTCTTGTGCGCCGGGTGTTTCGGGTGGATGCCTTCCGGGTAGAGGATGGAATGAATCGTGCCAAGAGAATGAACAATGTGCTGGTGATTTGTGTTGTCGTTCTAATATTGTTCCTGGAGAGGTACATGGTAGATGTTGGGATTGTGATGGGATTACTCCATATACACAACCTTGCGAACCATGTGGATTTACAGGTCCTTGTTGTGTAAGAGGATTAACAGGTCCTACATCAATTGAGCCAACGTGGGAATGTTACGACAAAGATGGAGAAGGATTGAGATGGTTAGAGTGTCGTAATATGGAAGTATTACATTGGAATGATGGTGTTTCCGCATACGGTCCATCCGATAGTGATTATGATTATAAGTGGACTAGTCAAATTGACAGATGTGAAGATGAATTAATTATTGACATTGGTGGAGAACCCATCGGATACACATGCGGAATGGAAAGTGATGACTTTTCGGAAATTTGGTATAAACCAGGACGACTTAATTGGGAGGGGGATTGTTTACCCTGTCAATCAAATTGTCCATATGGATTCTATTGTTCTATGTTTGGTCCTACAGGGAATTATCCTGCTTCTGGTTTAACATCAGACCCCAGAGTTTGCCGGCCATATGATGATTTTTGTTGGGGGTCTACTGCTGAAGGAATGACGGCCGACCTCGCTTGTTCCTCTTGCAACACAGAAGTTATTCCAGGCAATTATGATTGTGTACAATGTAACGGTGAATATGATTTTGATGAGTATGATGGAACTACTGGTGCTTGTCAACTTGGTTGTTCGACTTCTGGTTATGTAATGGTTGATGGAACTACTGGTGCTTGTTGTATTCGTGGATATAATCATCCCCATGTCGGCGCGTGTGAAGATTTAACCTATGATGCATGCCTTGCAAAAGGCATAATAGAAGAAGAATATGGAGAAGCTGATATTGCATGGTATGGGAAGAACAAAAAATGTAATGATGTTACTCCAGAAGAAGGTAAATTGTGTCCAGAAGGATATTGTTGTGATTGCGATACACCTGAACACAATCATCCACCCGCGCCGGAATTTGGGTGGGGTTCAGGTGGCCATGGACCCCTTTGGAACGGTGGTGTATTTACTTGTGATATGCGTAGTGACTGGCATTATGATTATGGACCTGATGGTTATCCATGGCGGTTTACACACAGAGGCGGCATGGATTATCCATCGACCTACTGGCTTGATGGCATCGCAGTAATAGGAGAATGTGGATATTTTTGTTGTGGACTAGAGGGCAAGTATGAGGAAAATTGCGCGCACTGGGCCCCGGATCTCTGCGACGACCTCGATTGGCCGTACGACTTGCCGGATTGTTTCTGTGCTGATGGTTGGAAGATTGAGGAATATGGTGATGATGGAATATTATATTGTGGGGATTATGTTTCACCATTACACCTCAGTGATATTGCAGATTGGAGTTGTGAATGCGGCAATGCGGTGGTGAGGAGGTGGCAGGGTGAGACTGTCACACTTATAGAAGACACAATGGATTGTTTGTGCAATCAACTCAATTGCCTTGAAAACGTTGCAAATCCAAATCCGTGTGATGGTTGGGGTTCAGGTCCATGCGAAAATGAATGGGAAAATTATTCGTTCACCTGCGGAGGTGCATGTAGTACTCCTCTTGGTGCATGTTGCCATGTCAAAAATCAATATCCTGGCCATGGTGATGAAATACTCGAATGTGAGGATGGTGATCATAATTCGTCAATTAATTATTGTAATAGCATGAGAACATGTAGGATAATGTCACAAGCAGACTGTGAAGAATTGTCTATAGTGTCGTGGGAGTATTATTTCAACGAAGAGAATAATTGGCCAAGGATGCCAGATACACGAAAAGGGGGCACACACGATAAGCAAATAACATATTTCTATGAAGGATTATGGTGCGATGAAATTCCAGAAGGTTCTCCTTGCATGGATTATGCTGAAAATAGAAAATGTCATGAATGCAATCACGATGGTGATTGTGTGAGGAAAAAGTTGAACGAACTTTTTGAAACGGATGCTCCATCGTGTCGAGAAAATGAATTTGGTATTCGTAAATGTCAACGTGCCGTGGGTTGTAATCAGCCTGAGGCGACTGACCTTGATTGGTGCGCGAGTAATGGCAATGTATGCGTAGAAGGAGAAAAATGTTGCAAAGATAATTGGGAGTGTGTTCCGATAGGGCAAGATTGTGAATGCCAACCAGATTGTTATATAGATGGTTTGGAATGTTGCGGTGAAAATGGTAAATGTGGGGGGTGTGATGACTGTGAGCAATATGATAAATGTTGTGGGAATATCATATGGGAAAGAAACCCTGGCAACTGCACCAGAGAAGAACGACTAGCGGGTGAGTGTTGTACAGGGGATAGGACGGATGGGGGAGATGGATGTGGAGACAACGAACATATGGCGGCAATTAAAATATTTCCTAATGTGTGTACCGATTGTCTAGGTGAATGTTATGCATCTGGAATGCATACTGGTTCAGTGATTAAACCAAACACTACAATGTATGATGAAGAATATTTGTTTGTGAAGGATGTGAACCCTGATTGTGATTGGCGGGAAATTCCATATGATGTGTCGCATTGTGTGGATGATTGTCCAGCTGGCTTGAGTCATGATTGTAGATGTAATTGCTTTCCTACGGCTGTATTCACAGATCGGTTAGAAAATGGTATATGTGATAATGGAATATGGAAGCCTGCTGACAATGGTTATCCGTGCCCACCTTTTAATGATCCCAAATATCATTACTCATGCAATAACTACCTTTATTTGGATTGTGATACATTTAATTGTGGTGGAGATGATTGCGTTGGAGTGACAGACTGCCGCGGGGGTTGTACGGATAAAGATAATATATATGATTGCTGTTGGAAATGTGAAGGCGAAAAACCGTTTCTCAATCTTTGGTATCTACAAGAATATGATAATATTGTCACATGTGATTCATGGGTAGTCAACACGTCGCCGGATCCGCCGTACGAATGTCCGTGCAATGATAGTGGAGTTCCATATGGTGAGCCGGAATGCTTCCCTAGTTGTTGTCAGAATCCAGCGGATGGAGATGACCAAACTTGTTGCCCAAATTGGTGTACAAGATGGGTTTGCGATGAATGGCATGTGCCAACCTGTGACGAATTGTGTATAGATACAGATCACCACAGTTATAATCCAAGCCATGATGCTTGCCTTAGTTGTGAATGTCAGTATGCTAAGGCAGAACATCTTGGTGTAGATTTATGTCAAGATACGGGAACATGTTTTGATCATACTTGTTATCCAAAATGGTATGGAGATGTGGATGAAAGATCACAATGCGATGGCGGTGGGTGTGCAGTAAATGAAGAATGTCTTCCCGCATCATATTTAACATATGAACGGTTTGATGTCGGTGAAATTGCAGAAGAAGCGCCTGTTGCTTGGTGTGCCAATATGTTTGGAAATATATGCGCGACAGGTGATGAAGGGATATTCGATGATGAAAAATGTTGCTATAGGGATGGAAAATGTATTCCGGCCGGTGAAACTTGCCCAGGTTTTCCCTCAGAAACTTGGATATTTTCTCCCGATTGCGAGGTAGATGGTTCTTGTGATCATTATGAAATGAATAACCTCGATGGGACTACTGGACCGTATGCATGGCTAGATAACAATTTACCAGATTTGAATGGTAGTATATGTAAGGAAATCAATCCTGTTCCTATAATGCCTTGTGATGATTGTGATATCCTTAAAAAATATGATCCTTGTTATTCTAATGGACCAACAGCAGGGTTTTACGGCAATTATCCATACCTAGACGACCATGGATATGGTGATTTCGGACATTGGGCGGCTGGTATGTGTCTTCAACCTGATGGTGAATGTGGACCTTGTCCTGATTTTTGTGGGGGATGTGGACCCTGTGAATGTGAATCAGATAGTGAGTGTCCAGAAGGTATGATTTGCACTGATGTTGGTGTATGTAAAATTAAGGATTTGTATTGTGAAGTAGATGATGATTGTGATAATGATTGCGAGGGCGAAGAATCTTGTCCAGAGATGTGCTGTTTATACGAAGAATGTGTTGAGTGTGATTCTCTTTGTGAAACTCATGAGGATTGCGAAGATGGTATGGTTTGTATAGGCGAACAATGTGTTGAAGGAATATTATGCGAAACAGATGAAGATTGTTGGGAACATGGATTATGTTGCAATGGTTATGTTGGAGAAGAGAAAGTTTGCGAAGAATGTGATATAGAGTGTATTGAAAATTGGGACTGTCCCTCTGGATTGTGTTGTAGTCCCGATAATGCAACTGGACTAATGAAGTGCATGGACTGTACAGATGTAGAAGATGGATGTGATTGTTTAGGAAAAATGTATGAATATGAATGTTGTATGCAATCAGATGATGTCTCTGGTGATATGTGTTGGAAAGAAGATGAAGATTGTAGCGCATGCACACCATAATACCCGAAAGAAAAGTTATGGTTTCAGATACGGAAAATAATTTTTTAGTAATATATAATAGAAATCATCCAAAAACATATGGGTTATATACTACACTCTTAATAGTTAAATGTAAAAAAACAGATGATGTTGTTATAGATTTCTATAATAATTATCGTCAAAACAGAACAGGAAACGAGTCTGTTGGAACGGCTATGACGATGATGAAAGGCATATTTGAAGATGTATTAGAATACATTGAAACATATAGTCCGTCTAACATGTCTTTTGTTTTAGATTCCACTAAATATAAAAAGAATGAAAAAAAGAATCAAAACAAATTTGCCAAAGAACAGATATTCACAATAATAGCAAATAGATTTAAAAATAAGACAGGACATTCTTATGATAAAATTATCACACAAAAATCCCGTAAGAGATATCAAGTTAAATTTAACATAATATACAACGATTCATTATAGATATAAAGACACATGGATAAAAAAATATTAATATCAAGATTGTCCGATTATGCAAATAAGACATGGTCGGTCAGAAAGCAAATATCTCATGGCCATGATGGTATATGGGACAAATATCCATGTGCAAATCCAGAAGGGCCTGTAGACAATTCTGATTGTGAGAAAGATGAACCGTTATGTAATTGTCCTTGCCAAGAATTGATGCCAGATTCTGAAGAACAGATTGAAAGAATCAATAGTTCTATAGAAAAAAATGATGGTAGTTTCTGGAATAATCTTTTCGGGGAAGGCCTTGGTGGGTTTTTTGGTGGGGTTTTTGGTGGATTGTTTGGTGAGGATGGTGATGGGGGAATAACCAAAGAAAAGTTGGCTGAACCAACAAATGAAGAACTTGAAGAAGTAAAACAAAGTATAAAAGAATGTGATTACATTAAAGAAGCATTTGAGGACGGTGAAGATTGGTTGGGGTGTATATGGCATGACGATGATCATCCAAGTAGTTGTAATTGTCCGTGCATCGGCCCAAAATTTGAAAAATATCTTCAATATACAAGAATGCAATCAACATATTGGGATACTCCTCCACAACAACCACTATGGCGAAATGCTCAAATGAATTTAATAACTTCTAATATACTGGGTATAATGGTTCATGGTGATTTGACAATAAGACCTGGAACTATGGTTTTTGTTAGAGATTTTAGTGGTGATGGCACCGAATTATCTAAAATTGGTGGAAGGTGGTTAATAGAATCAATTACTCATAATATAGGTGCATTTCCTGTTGCACACGAAATGCATTTAACTTTGATAAGAGATACGTCACCAGTTGATTTAAGTGGATCTTCCACATGGAGTGGTATGGTGGATTATATTAAAAAACTTATAGGCTCATAGGATAATGTCTGCTCTTTTTATACATACAATAAGAGAAATCGAAACACAACTAAGGATTATGGAATATGGCTATCGAAAGTATACATACCGATTTAAACATTCATTTTAGTAAAAATCAGTTTACTAGTGATATTTCTTTGGTGAAAGATGTATATTCGATAAGGCAATCTTTAATCAATATCATCATGACGATTCCAGGTGAAAAGCCATTTAAAAGAAATTTTGGTACAATAATAAATGATTCTTTGTTTGATAATTTTAATTATGTTGATAGTATTCCCATCATGCAACAAATAAAATTTACTATCAATCGATATGAACCCAGAGTTCAAATTGAAAATATCATAATAAATGATGAACCAATAAATGAAGAAACTCCTATAGTTTCTGGACACACCGAATCATCTTCTAGGGCAATTGTAAGTGATAATAATCAACTATTTTTATACATTTCTTATTTTTTAATGAAACAATCAGTTGATGGTTCGTCTTTACGAGATTCAATCAGCATAGGATTAACAAAAACAAGGTAATTAAATGGCAGATAATACAAATATACAACTAGGATCATTAGACTTTATAGCCATTAAAGAAAGTCTTATTGATTATTTAAAAACTCAAGACACATTAAAAGATTATAATTATGCTGGTTCTGCAATTCAAGTTTTGCTTGATGTTTTAGCATACAACACCATGTATTATGGTAGATATTCTAATGCAACTGCAAACGAGATGTTTTTAGATTCTGCACAAAGAGTAGAATCCATTATATCGTTGGTGAAACCTTTAGGTTATGTTGTTCCGGGAAGAACTTCTTCCACTTCTAGAATAAAAGTACGACACGGAAGTAATATTGTTATACCAAAATATACAAAATTTTCTGGATATAAAGAATCAGGAATTCCTTATACTTTTTATAGTGTTAATGATGCAGCGGTTGATAATCTCGATAATGAAGTAATAATTAACATTTATGAGGCCGCTTCTTTGGTTTTGAGTAGTCCACTCTTGGTAGATGTTAGTACTCAAAAATCATTTTTATATGGACTTGATATTGATATATCAACCATAACAGTAGAAGTTTTAAATTTAGAAACTGGTGACTGGGATACTTGGACGAAAGTAGATAATATTCAGGCTGGATTGGATGAACATAGTAAAGTATATTGGTTGGAACGAAGTGAACTTGGTTTCTTTGTTGTTTTTGGTGGTAATGTTGGAAGCAATGATGTAACACAAATAGGAAAACAAATTACTGATATTGATTCTGTGCGAATTTCTTATCTTAGAAGTAGCGGAAAAGCCGGAAATGGTGTTGGAAGTTGGGCCATACACGGATTTCCAGATGCAGAAGTAGAAACTCTTGCAGATGGAACTGGATTATCTTCTGGTGGTACAGATGAACCAAATTTAGATATGATTAAATTTTTTGCCCCTAAATGGTTTGCAGCGCAAGATAGAGCAGTTACAGTAGAAGATTGTAAAGCATTATTGGCTGCAAATGGATTCGCAGGAGATGTGAGTAATCCATATGAAAGATTTAATGTGTGGGGTGGTGAAGACGAAATTCCACCCATGTATGGTAGAGTTTTTGTATCAGTGAATGAAGAACAATCAGATGATTTAATTGGTGCAGCCACTAATGCAATTAATATACTAAAAGAAAAAACTTGTGTTACTATTTTACCAGAATTTAAAAACCCAACATATATTGTTGGAGTGGTTGAAGGAGAAATTCCATTTAATAGTATGAAAACTAACGAATCTAGTGCTTCAATTATGAACAGAATTATTTCTACATTAATGAAAAAATATCCTAAAGGTTTTAATAAAACATTTAATAAACATGAAATATCAGAAGATATAAATCAAATTGATGGCTCTCTTTCATCTTCTTCTTATAATTTAAATTTAAATATTGATGTAAGAACTATAATGGGATCTGATGAAAGTATAGGCCCCATACTTCTTAATAGTGAATTATCTCATAGTTCATTTACCACTTCTGAATTTACAGTTGGTAGTAGATATAATAGTGATCCTTCTATTCCATCCAATTTAAAAATAAAATTAAGAATAGACCAATGGATAGATAATAAAACTTTAAGTTTAGAAGGATGGTATATAAATGATAGTGGATTGCTAGGTATAATTAAAGGTGCTGGTACATTTGGACCAGATAAAGGAGAAATAAAGATACATCAAGGAGTTTCTAGTGAACCATTTACTTGTAGGGTTTCTCCTGTGGCTCCTGCTTTCGATGCAAATAGACATATAGTTTCTGAGATTGATCCGAGTGGACTAAATTTGATTAGTGTATAATTATGACTTTTCTTCCTTTTTTCAATCTGTCAACGACTCGCAACATCAATTATCAATTGATGTTGTTGGGTATTAAAATAGATGGTGATGATAAATTAAAAAATGAAGTAGTAGAACAACATATTGATATTCGGCATATGTTTCCTCGGTGGATTTTACAAAAAACCAGATCGGACTTTCCAGATACTCATATAGTAAGATTTACACAAGCATATTATGATTGGTTGTATAATTTAAGTGGATATAAATTATCAGTTGATAAAGAACATGATGCGGGATTACGAGAATTGGTTGACATAGGAACAACACCCGATACCTTTTTAAAACATTTTACATATACCTATGCGTCAGGATTTCCTGATGCGTACATCGAGGTGGCGGATACAAGAAAATTTATTCAAAATATTCGTCAATCTTTATACCAGAAAAAAGGAACAGAAGAATCTTATATTTATTTCTTTTCGGAGTTGTTTGGTGCCGATAAGACTCAGATTCAATTTGTATATCCAAAAGAAAAGATTTTACGGTTAAATGGTGGTAAATTTGGCGACTGGCAAGTAATATCAGATGCTGGGCAAACAGGGCATTATGGGGGTGCGGGGGAAGATAGTGCCCCTATATTACATCTTGGTGGAAGTTATCTTAATGGCGATTTTATAATTCAAGATAGTTATTGGTATCAAGAATATTCATATCTTGTTAAAGCAAATATAGAAGAAACAGATGAAAATGGATTGCCCATATATGCAGAAATGTTAAAAGAGGTTTTGCACCCTGCTGGAATGAAGGGGTTCTGGGAAAAGACAGAATTGGATTATGTGCCTCCCGGTGATTTTGATGGTGGATTTTATTTTTGTGAATCTCCCAGATTGGACAATTATTTCCCATATAGGATTAATGCAACAGGTTCGATTAGATATTGTGCGGGTTGTTCTGGAAGTGGCCACACATATGATGGGCCGACTGGCATGGGTAAAGACATATCTAGTTTCGGTGGAGAAATAGGATGGACATATGGAAGTGCATGGAGCGGGGTCGGTACAGGAGGAATTTGTATATCGGGGACACAGAATCATGTGGGTGATGCATGGGGTGGAAATACTCTTTCTGGTCAAGGATTGGGAGAAACTTTTGGCGCGCCTACACATTTCTATCCAGATTGGTCAGACGGAATTACGGGAGAAGTTGATGCGTTTGGAATTCCTATAAGTGCATCAATCGGAAGCATATATATAGGAGAGTTCATCAGACAATGCCCCATTACAAATAGTCCGAATTTAGGTTTAACTGGATGTACTGCTTCAACATGTTAATAAAAGGAATTATATGGTAGATATAAGTAAATCAAATAAACCACCGATGTTTAGAACATCTACGCGTGCAACCATAAATGAATTAAAAAGAATGGCATCAAATGAAGGATTGGCATTCGTATTGTCTAATAACGATGCACCCGAAGAAGTAATAGCACCATATACAAATTCAGATCATGCATATTCCAATTTCATAAACAGTTTAGCGTGGGCAGAATCAATTAATGCATCTGATATCCGAACAGTGGCTAAAGTAACGGGTGAAAAGTTTTTAAAAACAAGTACATATCCTGGATTTTATGTTGCTGATGGTAGACCTGCATTAAATGAAGTTAATCGTTCATGTTTTTTGGATTATTATGGAACGCTATGGGTTGTGATGGGAAATTGGGGTAAAGTTGGTATGGGTCGAGAACATTTAAATACTGCTATTAACTTTAAAGATGGCCTCCCCGATTCAACGAAACTGGGGTGGCAAACAGCACCCGGTGGACACGTTATGGCACCTGTAGCAGTGGTACACGAAGGCCTTGATGATTTATCTAATAATTACATGCATGTGTCTACTGTGGATGACGCATATGATTCTCACTATACATTAAAATATGAAAATCAAAAAAATCAAGCAGTAAGAAAATGCGGTGCAGGGAAAGAAAATTGGTGTGGGACTTGTTGCTTATATTATAAAGAAAATCACTACGATTCTGTTGCAGGTGTTCTGCGCGACGCTGGTGATTTATATAAATGTAGTCATGGAAAATGTTATCATTGTCTTGAAATTGCAAAAGCATTAGATATGGATTATGTGTTTAATACTTGGAAAGGTGGTCCGAATGGACTCACTGGTGACGAATGTTTATCATGTAGTGAAGAAGATATGAGCGCATCCAAATGTGGTCCATGTTCTTGCAAAATTGAAGTAAAAGAAAAATATGATAGAATATTAGCAGATACGAAGCTTCCCAAACGGGGGATTGCAGTACGAAATGCTTTGATTGCTAAAGAATGGGATCAAAATTTAAAGGGTTCTTCTTTCTGTTCATTGCGTGGTATTTTTGAATCTCTGCCTTCACCTGAAAAATCGATATCAGAAGCATTTTGGGGTGCATCTAAATCGTTTGAATTGACTGGAATTTTATTAGATCCAGAATCCAAACCAACAATTGTTGAACTTGTAACACAAGGAAACAAAGGTAGAGAAGAAATTATTGGCCTTAATATAAAACAAGTAGGACAATATCAGGATGTTCCAGGAATTCCTATTAATTATATACAGGAGATTTGGCCAAATGTAAAACCAGAATATTTTAGAGTTACGAGAATTGGAAATGCACATAAAAACATAGAACTTATCACTGGGGATTTGTTGCCCATAATAAAGAAAAGCATAATGTTTAAAGACATTTATGAAGAAACCGACATTTCAAAATTTGATAGTTATGGTATTGCATCTTTATATGATGTTGATAACAGGCCTTTTCTTGCAAGCACCACTGCTACAAAGCAAACTGCAAGATTAACATATAGAAATATAATGTCTACTACAAGTGAAGCGAGTGATAGTGGCGCAAAGATAGATCTCTCTTTGCAAACCCAAGTGGGAAAAGATAATACACAAACTTGGAATGCTTCAACTGCATCAAAATCTTCATCGACTGGTTCTGATTATAATGCAGTAAAAATAGCAAATGTAAAAACTATGAATGATGCATCCATAAGGAGCGTAGAAATATATGCTGGAAACAACTCACCAAAGGCATCATTCCAAATAACAGATAATAGTGGGAATGAATGGATAACAACATCAAGCGAAGCGCCAACCAGCAAAATTACAGGAGCAGTCTTGTCGGCCGACAAGACAAAGGTTATAGTAACAAATAATAAAGCTATAAATGTTCCCAATGTTTCAAAAGTAGTAAATAATCAAGTTATGACATCAGCAAGCATGACGGTTGAAATTGTATTAGGACAATCAGAAGGATAAATATAAATGGCAAGAAATATAGAACCATTAAAAGTTGGAGGAGATGGAAATAACCCATCGTTTCCTTTAACATCAAGCCCGTTTAATAGTAGGGTAGAAAGTGAACTTTCGTTTGCAGGCGGAGGTGGAGAAAATTCGCCCAAAAATTATCAATTTGTTGCATACAGACCAGGATTTCCGCTGCAAGCATCGGAATTAAATGAAATTCAAGAGCATTTTCAAATGCAAATGACTTTAAGTTTAAATATGATGAATAGTTGGATTACCTCTGGTGCAGGTCCAATGTGGCACGGGTATGATAAAGACATACCCGGCGATGGTGTCGCATTCAATGCCGTTGATGAATCAATTCCAAACACAGGATTGGGTATGGGTGGTGGTAGTGTTGGTGATGTTGTAGATCATAATAAGCAGTATGCAATTTCTGGACCTGGATGGAGAGGTTCAACACCATTATGGCCTTTTGAGTGTCCTTATGTTCCGACTGATCTTTCTGGCTATGGGGGGAAACTTGTAGAGGCTAGTATGACTTTGAATACACTAACCATTCAATTTTATTCTGGATGGTATTTGGTTGATTTGCCTCAAATCAACCCCGATACAAGTGATGCATCGTTTATAAGTGGATTAAAACATTGGGTATATTTAGATACCAATTTTCCAGATGACAGACCTGATCCACACTATTCGGTTTCGATAGATTTAGGTGCTGGTGCCGATATTTGGATTCCTATTGGACTTAATATTTCGACTGGATATGTTGATTGTCACTGTACAAATGATAATGTTTGTGATGAAAGTCTCGGAGATAATGCCGCAGGCTATTCTAATAGTGTTGCTTGTGGAGCAAGTAGATATAGTGTGAATATCGAGGGTGCAGCCGCGGCTGATCCGAATAAAATTGGAGAGTTTAATCGACTTTCTTTGGTTTGTAAGGTTAATCCGTACAGCAAAACTGTGAGATATATGAATAATATAATTCTCTACAAAGGGTCCTGACAAATAATTAACATAAATAACATATAGAGATAACAAATATGGCTTTAGTAGACGATAACAAATACAACATACCATACATTACTGGCGATACCACCTTTGCAGATTGGGTTAGTCATTATAATACGAGCGCTGTCAACAAACTTAATTTGCTTGAGATATTCAACGGTGCTTCTGGTGATGGTATTGTATTTACTCTTGGAACTACTGCACCTAATGATCCCGTTGGAGGTATTACATCTGGTCCAGATTTACCATCGGGGACATTTAGGTGTGATATCGCAGAAACTATTGCAAGAGGTGTTACCTTTCAGGGTGATGTTTCTATCGGTGGTGTATTAAATTATGATTTAACTAGTTTAGAAAATCCTAGTCTCAATATAAGAGTAAATTCAGAACAAGGATATACAGGAACAAAAGGCTTTACTTTTGGACAACCAATTCGTGTTGCAAGGGCGAATCATCAGGGTATAGAAGGTTGTACAGGAGATGCAACATATTATCTTGGAAAAGCAGATAGTGCCAATAATGCAGAAGTTATGGGTGTGGTATCTGGAGTTACTTGGCCATCAGATGGAACAGCATATAGCAATTCAAACACATATATTGAAGTAACTATTGCGGGTAAAATTAAAGGTGACTTTAGTGATACACTTGCACCATACTCATATACAGATAGACCAAGTGGTGGACTTAGTGCAGGGGTTGTTTACTTCTTGAGTCCTGGGTTCAGTGGTGGTATCACTCCTGAAGAACCAGGCATCGCAGGGCAAGTGTCCAAACCTATGATTTTGGGAATTACCGCAGATGAGGGTATTGTTTTAAATTATCGTGGGCAGTTCCTAAAAGGAAGCGGTACAGGTGGTACAGGTGGTATCAATGACAACAGATTCATTGTTTCAACGACAAATGCAGGCCTTGTAAGAGGTGTTGTCGCAGGATACACGAATGGTGGTGATTGGGTTGTAGCGGATGGTGCTGATGGGAGGCCAATTTCAAATGCAGTTGGATTGGTCGTTAATAGATTTACATTAGATAGTATTGACTATGTAGAAATTGTATCTAGTGGTCATATGAGTAATATACCTTCTGATTATGATGGACTTTTATATGTTGATGAAAATGGTAAATTAACATCAGGCGCTGTACCAACCCCTGCCAAACCATTTGCAGTTGCATGGCCTGATAGTGCAGGGAGTGGCGTTAGACGAGGCGTAATTATAAATCAAAATGCTGGTGGGGGTGGTGGTTCTAGTACTGCTGAGAGTACTAGGTCTGGTGGAGGTGGAAACCCAAATGGAAATTGGGCATATAATTCAAGTTCGTTGGGTGGTACTACTTATGGTAGTGCAATCAATAATAATATGTTAATCAATGGTGGATTCGATATTTGGCAAAGATCAATCGGAAAGGATTCGGCTTGGACTGCAAAAGATACAACATATTTTGCAGATAGGTGGGTAAGAATACATGGTGTTTCGGGCGGTGCTGGAACAATTTCTAGTGCATCATTGCAAAGACAAGAATTTGTTGCGAACCAGACTCAAGTATTTGGAAATCCAAAATATTATCTTGCATCTAATCATGTCATGGCAGGTACTGGTGGCCATCATGGAGATTTCATCCATATTGAAAATCGAATAGAAGATTCTAGAATTGCAAGAGGACAAGATGTAACATTATCTTTTAATGCCAAGAGTGGTATAACTGGTGCTACTATGGGTGTTGTTTTAACACAAATGGATGGAACAAATAGAAATACAACAACAGTTGCAAATGCATCTCTTGGTACTAGGTGGGGCAAATATGAGATTGCATTTAATGTTCCAGAGCAAACGGCAGTTCCAACAGGGAGTAAGCACTACTTATCAGTTGGATTTGATGTTACAAAATTAAATACAACTTTCGATTTAGCAAAAGTTAAACTTGAACGGGGATTGGTTGCAACAACTAATGCAGAAGCAGACGTAGATGAAGAATTGAAAGAATGTGGCAGATTCTATCAAAGAAGTTATAATATCGATGAAAACACACATAGTGTAACGATGCTGGATAACAATAATCCGACAATTAGTGTTATTGATTTTACAACCACTCCAATGAAAGATTTGTATTTTAAATATCCTGTACGAATGAGAGCAAACCCGGCTATTACTTTCTATTCGCCAAAAACAGGATCGACCGGAGATGCATATAACAGAACAGCAGAAAAAGATATAAGATATGTGTCTGGAACGAGCTCGCCACACGGAACACGCGTTGCACCTGCTGGAGATACAACTATTATTGCAGAACATTACACAACTGACGGAATGTATATTGTTGTTCCTAACGGCACAGTTCTTTGGGATCAAATTTCAGCACACTATGTTGCAGATGCAGAATTAGACACAGATGGTACGGTTCTATAACGGAGATGATTAATGGCAAGTTGTAATACAAATAGTTCTAATCTTTTAGGAAATCTTAATATCAATAGTATCACAAGCAGTGGTGCTAGATTACTTATGACTCATCCATTATCTGGATTTTCTGGTGGTATTATTTCTGGCCTCCCCGGCGATGACGGCGTTACAGCGGGGGATGCAATCAGATATGATAATGATATAAACAGTACAAGTTATCAAAAATATATTAAAGCACAAGCAAATACCCCTGCAAATTGTGAAGTTATAGGAATTGTTGAAAGTGTAACTCCTGTGAATCCAAGTGACCCAACAACGGGAGTGGTCACAGTCATAATACAGGGGCAAATAAATTATCCATCAACAAAATTAGTAAATGCAACACATATTGATGCTGAGGCAGGCCTGACTGGTGCTGCCGGTGGTCAAGATGTATATTTCTTGAGTGCGGCAACTGCTGGTGTGCTTCAAAATCTTGCACCAACAGAACCAACTCAAGTCATAAAACCAATTTATCAAGTTGCTCCAGATTCTCCATGGACCGGTCAAGTTGTAAATTATATTGGATATCAAGCTGGTGGTTCAATTACGGGCGAAGATACAGATTCAGCTCCAGTAGCTTCTATTATTGAAATCCCGGAATTTGGCGGCCCTCCCAAAAACACCGGCCGTGGATGGACTCCTATAGATGGTCGATCTTTCAACCTTGATGCGACCACAGGAGCAACATATTTATACAGTTACAATATAATTAAAGAATGGTGTCAGACTACAACAATAATTACTTGTGAAAATACTCCATCAACGAGTGATGTTGGTAAACAGTGTTCTGTTCGTGTTAATGGAAGAAAAGTTCTTCAAAATGCAACGATAATAGATTCAAGTGTTGCTAATAAAACTGTTACTGTTGAGTGGAAGAGTAAGGATTCAGAAAAAAACTTAGACAAATATCTTGGTGCAGGTGTGTATGTTGAAGTAACCAATGGTCCAACACTTAAAATTGGTAGTATTAAAAAGACAAGTTTTAAACTTCCTGTTGCATCATCATCAACATCGCTTAGAATACGAGTTGATAATAATAAAGAACAATTAATACCAAAAAAATGGTGGATGATGTTGCCACAAGATAATACACCAGGAGATTCCACATCAGGGCCAATGAACCATGTTTTTTCTATACCTACTAACTTAAAGTTTAAAGAAGGAACTTTTGAAACACTTACAGTGGAAGATGCTACTGCGAAAATAAATGTAGGAGATTCTTTAAAGAATCTTCAAGATGCATCTAAGGTGTATGCACCTATACTTCTCGGAGCAGGCGAAGATATAAGTACCAATACAGCAGATACACGAAAATAAGTAGTATATTATTATGGTAGCAATAGTACACGGAAGCAGTCACTTTACACCAATCGGAGCAACACATGTTACTGGCCCGACCGGTGCTTCTGGCGGCACAGGTGCTACAGGTCCAATAGGATATGGATACACAGGTGCAACGGGATTTAGTGGTGGTAATATCACCAACATGTATCTTGTTGATGCCGATGGTAATGCTACCATTGCGGGCGATAAACTTCATACAATATTTGAATTGGTAGATGAAAACGAGACCCGTTGGACTAGTAGTTACACCACAACAACAAGAATTAAAGGGCCAACAGGTGGTGGGTATCCACTAATTGATGGACAAAATATTAATGACTCTTCTCGTATGGGCGTCACACTTGTACAAGGAAGAGATTCTGATAATAATATAAGTTCACTTGTATTAAAAGTGATTGAGGTTACTGGCCCCGCATTATCTTTACAACAAAACGAAAGTTTAGATACAATTAACATCATATATGATCCAGGAAATTTTGGATACTTAAATATTGATGGAACTGATACCGATAGTGCCGCGGGGCAATTGGTGGGCCTTTCTGGGTCGAACCTTGCAGGAATTAGTGGTGCAAAATACGACATGGCGACAAGTTCGGGGCTTCCAAGTGGAGCAAATGCTATTGATGTTAGAGTTACAAACTTTACAGAAAAGGCAAAATATCTCAAAATTGGTGCTGATTATGATATTAGAGAAACTGGTGTGGATGTGCCATTATATGCACCATCTGTGCCTATCGACCCAAACAATGCTAAAGTTTTCGTACTTAATATGAGGCAAATAGATGGTATTTCTGGTGTTACTGGATATACAGGAGAAGTTTCATTAAATTTTAAGGGTGCAAGTTTTGGATATACAGGAAATGGCCCTGTTGGTAATGGTGTTAGTGATGCAGAATTAGCAAAAGCATTTAGTTTGGTTGTTCATGGTGCTACCACTAGTGGAGAATTCCCGCCATGGTACACCAACAGTCAAACAGAAAAAAATATTATATGGCCCTTAAACAAACCTCCATGTTGGAGTGGTGGAACTGATATTATAAACTTTTTTTGGTTGCCTTGCGAATATGATGAAACATGGTGTCCGAACGAGTATGCATGGCACGGAAATATGGTCCAATGGTATGGTATAACTGGCGGAACAGGTAATATTGATAATGCATATTATTGCTATGACGATGATGGTACATTTCCTTTTGAGGGATATAAAGATGGCAGAAATTACTATTTTGGTGATGGAGGCACTGGTGCATGTTGTATGGGGAAAGGAATATGTGTTCATACAACAGAAGCTAATTGCCCTGGTTATTATAATGGTACAGGCACATTATGTGGTGCAGGTGGAACGGGAAGTTCTTGCTATGAACTCGGACCATGTTGTGTAAGAAATATAAAATCGAAAGAAGTTGTGTGTTATGAAAATATGTCTGCTAATGAATGTGTAGATTTGGCCGATGTATTAAACTATCACACTCTCTTTGGCGGAACGGCAAATTCGTGTGAAGAAATGCAGTGCGAAAATTTAAAAAATGAAATAGGGGCATGCTGTGATGGTATAGGACATTGTGAACAAATATCTAAAACCAATTGTTTAAGACAAAAGAAATTCTTTATGGGAATTGGTATTCCGTGTGTTAATAAAGATGATGTTCAAATTTGTTCGGGTGGTACTGGTGCATGTTGCAAAGGTGGCGCCATTTGTGATAATAACACACTTGGTTCTTCTTGTATAGAAGATGGATATCTTTATGCAGGGCATGGTTCACATTGTAGGGATATTGATTGCAGAGAAAATTCAACCACTTCTGGATGCATTCCAGAAGTTACAGGATTAGATTTACAACCTGGCGATTTATATGCGGGTGGTATGGTTGTTGGATTATATCATCCTGATGGTGAGGTTGGAATAGGAGCAAGGGGATTTGGTGGTTCTAAACTTTCTTCATGGGAGTCTTTGATGAGGGGCGGATTTGGATCTACTTATGATAATATTGGTAATGTGCCATCTAAATATAAATCCAAATATGATTGGCACAGTTATGGATTTGACTCTAAATCGTCTTGTAATAAACACACCAACAAAAATGATGCATATTATGTAATTATTTCATTAAATCCTATAGGAATAACTGGTGATAGAGTTGTAGAATATAATAATGTGGATGGCATTACAAATGAATTTTATTGGGGAAATCGTGGTAGTTCGTGGGGACCTTTATATAACCAAAATCTTGGAATATATGAAGATGTAAGCAATGAATATAAATATGAAGTATTTCCTAAATCCGAAGGGTATTGGTATGACCAAAATAGGGGTAAAGTTTCATTAACCATCCTTCCAGAAAGAACATTCAGCTCATGTAATGCATCTAGGATATACGGAAGTGATGCAATAAGTAAATTAAAAACTAAACCGACACAAACTGCACATGGTATGTGGCACAGAAACTGGGGATTATATAATACAATCAGAATTATTAGTGCGGATAATGCACTACTTAAAGGCTATTATGATGATGATGGAACATATACAGGTTCGGATTTTGGTCCTGGATTAACAAGCGGATATGTTTCTGCGGTTCGTGCAGTAAGATTATATGATGATAATTTAATATCTTTGGGAATAACAGGTTCTAATTCACCTAATATCTCTGGTTGGTATTTACCAAGTCATGATGAGTTTTCATATATTGCAAATAGTTGCATTAGAACTGTTGATAATGAATTTAATTTAAATTCTAACCTTCTTGAAGCGGGTGGAACGCCATTAAATGGTTGGCATTGGACTTCTACTGGTGCATATGATGAAACAAAAGGATTAACTGCTGGAATAGGAGAAGGAATTATTAATCCTGTCGGCGCGACTGGTCCTCTTGGAGTAACCGCAGATCCTGGAAGTTTAGCATGGGCAATAAAAATAAATCAAAGTGGAAATTCTGATAATTTCCTAGTAGGCAAAAAGAACAGAACAGTAAATACATATAAAGTAAGACCTATACGTTTAGTGAGATGTGATGGTAGATATCCAAGCAGTGACGATAGTAATTATAAGTTATGGAAACTTCCAAATATTATTCGAGATGAAGATAAAGGAATTAACCAGAGGTACTAATGGCATCAATACAAGGAAGTAGTAGAATAGCAAATCCATCAGGAGTCGGTTATATAACTGGCCCTGCTGGTGCTACTGGTAACACTGGGCCAGGGGGATTGACAGGAACGACTGGTCAAGTAGGTCCGATAGGATTTACAGGATATGGTATTGCAGGTATATCTGGAAGTAGTGGTGAAGGAATCACATATGAACTTATATTTTGCCTTAGAGGATATGAAGGAGATACGACTGGATTTCTTCTTAATCAAGGAACAACTCTAGGTGTTACAGGTATTCGGGGTTCGACAGGAGATCTTCCTACTACATCATATTCTATTATAAATGCCGGTTATTATGGAGAAGTATTTAAATCTATAGAGGGCCGTACAGCAACTTTCCGAAATTTAACAGTTAGTGGAAATGATATTAGTATAATAACTCCAGAAAGTGATACTATTCTTATTAGAGGCCTTACACACGATTATGGAATACTTGGAAATACTGGAGAATTAATTTTTATTAATAATAGTATATCTGGCTTATCTGCTAATGCGGCAACAAATACATTTTGGAGTGGTGATCAATTAACCGCTAGAATATTAACACACAGAGAAAGATTTGTGATAACTGGCAGTGAAGGATCAACAAGTAATAACTTTACATCATGGGGTGTAACACCAGGCCACGTAGGAACGATTGGAATCAATACTCCTGATGGAACATCTGTTTCCTTTAGTAGCATAACAGATAAAGAAAATTTCGGAGATAACTCTACTGCGGGTTTAACTGCCATGTATAGTGGCATATATGTTGATGATGATGGTGGTTCTCATAATGCGGGTGTTTATAAATTTCCAGGAATAACATTTAATAGTCCATTAATTCCAGAACCAATTATTGTGGGTTCTTGTTGTTATTGTAGGAAAGGAACTGGTGAACAAGATGGAATAACAGGTCCAGGTTATAGGGGTTGTTTAGATTATGTAAGTAAAAAATATTGTGATAAAATTGATGGGTGGTTCTCTGGTAGTACTGCGTGTATAAATCGTTCAGAAGGAACGGATTGTCATTATGAGGGAATGTGTTGTGTGAACGGAAATTGCATAGAAACTACACAGCATAAGTGTAATGTTTATGGTGGATTTTTTATTCCTATCAATTCAGGTGCTAGTTTAACTACTTGTGATGATTTGTCAGTGTGGGGCGGTTGTCCCGCAGCGTGTGGGGATCGCGGCGCTTGTTGTTTGAATGGAGAATGTGTACTATTGGGTGTTGTTGAGTGTTCGCTGTCAATGAATAGTAAGTGGATGGGGGGCGAAATTCCTCCATATACTGGATGTGAAGATGTTAATTGTTGTATACAAGAGATGGGTGCTTGTTGTGTTGATGAAGTGTGTTTTAATTGTAATGCTCAAGTGTGTGACACATTAAGGTCAAGTGGTGGTGCGGGCGGTTCTAAAGGTATGTTTTGGGGCGCTGGTTCAAAATGTGCTGGAGCAAATTACGCAATCCCCGTGCCAATGGACAATACTACTGGAACTGAAACCGTAGTGGATCAAACTTATGCACCCTATAATTGTTTGGTTTGGAATGATGAAACCCATGATTTTGAAACAAAAGGCCTTTTTTCTGATAATCAATGCCATTCTGGTGCATCAGAACCACCATGTACTGGATGTCCGGGTTGGACGCAAGAAATGCCAACGTGTGATAGTGAAGATTGCGGTGGATGCGATGCTGGTTCGGGTTATTGTTTGTGTACTGAGGGTGGTGTGGATGTGAACTGTTATTGTGCCCCCGGCTCCAATCAAAATAATTATACTTGTTTAGATTCTAACAGTTGTGGTACGGTTATATTGCAGGATGGAAGTTGTCATGAATGTTGTAAGGGTGATCCAGGAACTGTTTATGAACAAAAATCAGCATGTTGTAAGCCTGTCGGTGATGGTGGGAATTCATATGAGTGTGTAATGGAAACTTGGGAAGATTGTGTTGGGATGTTTGGCCTCTGGACACAAGGTGAACAATGTGAAAACATTAACTGCAACTGGGGCGCTTGTTGTTATGATTGGGGATGTGAACCTGGTGTGGATCTTGGGGAATGTTTTGGAAATGGTGGTATATGGGTAGCAAATGGAGATTGTAATAATGATGTTTGTTCACAATATAATATAATGGGGGATTTGTGGAATTTTGCTGGCGGAGCAGGAGCAGGAAGACAATCAAGAAGTCAAGAAGTAGCCGACTTATATTTTCAAACCATGGCAAGTAGGTCTTCAAGTTTAGAACCAGACAAAATTATAGGAAATAGTGGAAAAGATAGAAAAACATATTCTGTTCCTGAATACAGAAAAGAAGTTGATGCTCCAGATGCAAAACAATATTCTGGTAAATTTAGTTTATCCGAATGTATAGAACCCCGTAATGTAGTTTCTCCAGTAGATGATATCGAACAATGGACCATTGAAGTTGGAAGTGGTGATTGTAATTGTTGTTGTCCTGGAGTTTGTTGGGAAGGTGCATTGGGGGATGGTGGAATAGTCAATGATTGTAAAAATATAGATGAAAGGTGTTTTAATAACTTTGATTCTGAGATGTGTGTTGGATCTTCGGCAGTATCCCATAAAATTGAATCATTGCCAACAAAAAATAAATCGATATGCACTAAAGAAACATGGAAAGCAAATAGTCATGGTTGTCAACCATACATAGATGATAAGAATTCTACGAATCAAGTTTGGATGGTTTGCTCTTGTTGTTGTGATTCTGGTTGTATAGAATTTGATGAGCCTGTACCGTGTTCTGAATGTGAGAGCCGTGGAAATTGTGTTTGTGTGAATGGTTGTGATAAGTGCTTTGCATAATAAAGGAACAATAGATGCCAGTAATTGGAAGTAGTTCAGTAGTACCACCAGGATCCGTGATGGGACCAAAAGGTCTTCGTGGTTTAACTGGCCCTACTGGACCGGCAGGTACGGGTGGTACAGGTCCGACTGGACCTACAGGTGCAACTGGTACTTTTGTATTTTCTGGTAGAACTGAAGATGATAATTTAATATTAGTTCTTTCCGATGGAAAAGAAATTACAATCGAAGGGTTAAAAGGACCAACAGGAGAGGTCGCGACCGCTGGTGCTATTACTGGAGATGGTGGAACAAACCCAGTTAGTATATTTAGAAATATAACAGATGGTATTACATTTTATTTCCGCGGAATAACGGCAGAAGGAACATTAAAATCATATCAAACAGATGATGTTGTAGGTATCAGTGGTGATATCATATACAAAGAAGGCGCAACAACAGATGGGATGATAAGAAATAGATTTTCTTATATTTCGGCCGGAGCATCAGCAGATTCTACTGGATTAACTTTTGATTCTCTTGGCACAGTTTATTTTTCTGAAACTGGTGGCGCTACTGGTTACTCATATGATCCAGAAGAAATTGTTATACGAGTTCCTTCAATGCCACTTTTTGAATCGGATAGAGTCACGCCAAAAATTTATGGAATAACTGGTGGAGAGCCAAGTGAATGGTATACCGGCCCAACATGTGGTGGCGGCACAGGAATGATGATGGATGTAAAACGTGGAAGTATATTCCGAATTGAAACACCAATAGGAATTCAAGGATTTACTGGAGATTTTACCTCCAATGAGGTATTTAATTTTACTATACATCTAGGTGGTTACGACATATGGGACTGGCCAGAAAATATTTATTTTGATGAAAACGAACTATATTTTTCTTGTGGGTGGGATATTATTAGTTTATTAACCAACGATGCTGGAAAAACATGGAAGGCAAATATTGCCAATCGTGCATATGGTGTGGATGAATGTTTTGGTTCTGTTGGTTTAGGCTCTTGTTGTTATTTGGATATAGATGAACCGCGGGATGACCTTAATTGGCCGGGTGGTAAAATAAACTGTATTGATTATATGACAGAAAATGATTGTGGCCAACTTTATAGTCCATATGATTTAGATGGAGAACCAACTTTAGGAGGATCGTGGAATCAATTTATGGCATGTGGTGATGGTTGTGGTTCTGATGGACTTGCACCGGGAGTTTGCTGTAGTGAAGGTGGTGATTGGGGAGAATATCAAAACCACGCAGTTTGTATTGAAAATGCTGGAGCAGATGAATGTAATAGTTTTGGAGCAACATATTGGACTCATATTTACTATCGTCTTGATGACATAACAGGATTGGTGAAATTAATTGAAGATGGTCCTAAGGCTATTACTTGTAATATGGATTTAAGCTATTATGGTTATAATTATGTGCCGGGTGAGACAGGATGGCCTTGTATAAATCCTTGTGGTGTTGGGATTGCATGTTGTAAAGACGGAAATTGTATCGGTGATTCTGTTGGAACAGTTCCTGCTGGGGACTATGATGTAAATCTTCCGCCACTAACAGCAGCTGCGTGTCAACATGTTTATGGTGGTATCCCTGTTAGTAACTCATCTTGTGTGGATACAACTCTAGATTGTTGTGATAAAACGGTATATGTTGGTGCATGTTGTTTAGGAGGTAGCGCTACTGATGACACTCAGGAGGTATGTGTAGATGATATAACCAGAACAGCCTGTGAAGATCATTTCAGGGATGAAGATACTTGCCCAGATTGCAAGGGTATATTCATGGGTCCTGGTACGGAATGTACTGGATTGTACGCAGTTGATTGTTGTGCCACCAATACTGGTGCATGCTGCAATCCAATTACGACCGAATGCTATGATGGTGTGGATGAGAATGATTGTCTTTATCCAAGTGTGTGGTGGGTTGGGAAAGTGTGTAGTGATGATGGTGTTTGTGATCAAGTGCAGGGTGCTTGTTGTATGGGTGAGAGTGGGTGTATAGACGGCCAAACATTTTCAGAGTGCCTTTCGATGGCAGGCACGTGGCAAGGTCCATATACTGAGTGTTGTTCACCAGATGTTTAATGGGAGTATTATATAATGGGTGCTTGTTGTTGGCAAGGCTTGGGTTCATGTGTTAATATATCCACCATTGGCCAATGTGTGGATGGTTGGAGTGGTACACCATGGCCCAACGCGGACGACTATGATTCATATGATTGCGATAGTACTATCAACGGTTGCGAAGCATGTGATTTTACATGTTGGAGTGGTGGTGCGTGTTGCATAGAAGATCATGATTGTGAGCAGATGACACCTGACAATTGCAATAACGCGGGAGGTTTATATTGGGGTAACGATACGACTTGCGATGTTGATAGGTGTACCGGCACTGACGATGCATATCTTGGTGCCTGTTGTTGTCAGTGGTGTTCAGGATATTCATGCAATCCTTGTGGGCAAGATGGGGTAGACCTTTGTGAAAACGATATGAATTATGCAGATTGTTGGTCAAGGGGTGATGACACGTTCAACGAAACTGTATGGCATCATGGTGAGGATTGTTGTAGTACTCCTTCTGGTACATCGTTGTGTTGTCCTGATTTTGATTGCGATACTACTGGCTTTTGTCAATCGGAATGCAATGAATGCCCTGGCTCAAATGTGGGTTACTGTTGTTATATTGACCCTGAGGGAAACGATGATAGTTGTGTTGAAAATGTTACCGTAAATGAGTGTGAAGATAATTGCGCGCCGTCAAATGCCTGTACATGGATTGACACAAATTGTAACGATTGCGACTCGGTTGAACGTGGCGCTTGTTGTTATACGAATGGTGATTGTGACTATAGGACTGAGGATAACTGCGGAAGCAATGGTGGAACTTATGTGGGTAATGATACGGTTTGTGACTCACAATGCAATATAGGTGCATGTTGTGGTTCTAATTCAACCTGTTCAGACAACATATTTAGATTTCAATGTAATTATTATACTGATACTGGTTATGGTTTTTATGAAGGCGATCCGTGTGACCAACAATGCAATATAGGTGCATGTTGCAGTTATCTTCGCAGCGGGCCGAACTGTGCAGATGGTCTAGATGGTACAGATTCTTATATTATGGATGAGTGTGAAGAGGGCTACAGTGGAATTTTTCATGACTTGGTAATGTGTTCGGAATTATCGGAAGACTCTGACTGTTTTCAGCAACCAACTGGTGCGTGTTGTTTGAATCAGGATCCTTGGTGTTATCCAAACATGATTGACATCGATTGTGTCGCGGCTGGTGGAAATTGGCAGGGAGTGGACTCTTCGTGCGCTGTCAATTGTAACGATGGCAGCGAAATTGTTTGTTGTTATCCGGGAGAACTCCCCAACGGAACAATGCATAACTGTTTCGCTTGCTTCATGGTTGACACAGAAGAAACGTGTGTTGATGTATACAGTGGAACACCTGGAGAAGATTTGGATATATTTACATGTGAAGATGGTGCTTGCTGTTTTGAAGGAGACCCGCAATATTGTATGAGCCAATCATTCGAGAATTGCCATAAGTTTGGAGGAACACCAATAGGGCCGGAAGTTGGATGCCCATCGTGTGCCACGGATGGCGATTGCAGTGGATGCGGCGCGGACGGTTGTGAAATTTGTATGGGATCTTGTTGTTATACTAACAATTCTACTCCTATATGTGAGACGACTACTTTACCAGATTGTGCAGATATTAGTGGTGGTGTATATACCTTTGGAAATTTTGGAACTAATTGTGATGATAATCCTTGTCCTGCTTCGGGAGCGTGTTGTCATTTATTACAGGGATCTGGCACATGTGTGGATGGCATCAATGAATGGGATTGTCAGGAGGCTTTAGACTTTTTCTATAGTGGCCAAGATTGTTTAGATATAGAATGTGATAACCCAACAGATGGTTCTTGTTGTTTGGGAGGTACATGCTATTCACCTTATATTCAATCAAACTGTAGTAACAACGGTGGGGTATATTATACTGGTGTCGATGATTGTGATGGGATTGTATGTGATAATGATAAGTGTTGCAAATCGATTAGTGGGGTTGTAACTTGTACTGATTGGGTTGATTATACATGTAATTGTTTGGATGATGGTGGAGATATAATTCCAGATTGTATTGCTCAAGGGATGATAAACTGTGATGATTGTGGAGATGATATTGCTTTTGCATGTTGTTCAAGAGTGGATGGATTGTTCACAGGAAACTGTATGGATGCTTTATTTTGTGATGGTGATGATTTATTAATACCTAATAAATATTGTTCAGATAATCCATGCGTACTTGGTGCTTGTTGTTATTATGATGAAAATACAGATGAAGATATTTGCTTAATGACTGTAGATTATGATTGTGGTATTAAGGATGGGACCTTTCATTTAAATGGTGATTGTGTCGAATGTTACGAACAAGATGATGTGATTGGTGCTTGTTGTATAGAATATTCGCCAGGGTGCTTAGAAGTTACTCAATCTGTGTGTGATGGTATCAATGGTGATTGGACAGAAGAGGAAACGTGTCAAGAAAATAATAGTTGTACGGAGAACAACTGGGGCGCTTGTTGTCGGTACTTTGAAAACATACCAATTTGTAGCGAAGAATCTTCTTTTAATTGTGAAAGTTTGGAGGGTGATTTTTATTATCATGAAGAATGTTCTGGGGAAATTTGTCAATTTGTTTCTGGTGATGATTGTGTAGTTTGTTCAGGAATGCCTGGATGTATGGGTGGTGCTGGATGCCCTGATGGCTTGTCTTGTTGCCAACCAGAAAATATCTGCATGGAGTCGTGTGATAGTTGCTATTGTCCACAAGCGGGGAGAGAATGTTGTCCAGACGGTAGTTGTAATTTCCCGTGTTCCAATCAACCACCAGGATGTGGTCTGGGCCCACCTTGTCCCCCGCCATTGGATTGTTGTCCTGGGATTACTGAACCTCCAGCAGCAGACGATTTTTATTGTGCATATCCGTGCGATAACACACCTGAACTGATTCTTTGTTGCACAGCACCAAATGGTGGTATAGGCAATGCTCCATGTGAAACTGATAATACAACCGACACCCATGAATGTGTAGTAAAAACTCCAGAAGAATGTATTGCAGGTGGCGGAGCGATAGTGGCCGATTGCGGGATGTGCCATGATGTTTGTTGTCCGATAATATGTTGTACATGTTTAATTGGTGGTGGATGTGTATATCCCGGTGGCGATTGTGAGAGTGAGGCTGGAGGGTGCTGGCGCACCGTTACTGGATATAGTCACGATGGAAATTGTCCTGCTGACGGAGAATGCGGTGATTGTAGTTGCGAACCTTGTGCTTCGAGTACTCTGCAATGTGGTGGGTCGTGTCCAACAGAGGATTGTGATTGCTGCTGTAAAGAATGCACTTTTAGCATCGCAGGGTCTGTTTGCAATGATTGTGGTGATGGTAATGACCAACCTTGTGATTGTTGTTGTTGTTGTCCCCCTGAAGGAGGTGGAGACGCGTGTGATGCGGATCCTCCAGAATGTTATGGGTGGATGGACCCTTCTCACAGCTGTGATTGTTCGAACGGTCCTGAATGCAATACAACATCATATAGAGAAATCTCCCCACCAAATCTTGGTGATACCCACACAAATGTTCAATTACCTGGTGGCGAATGTGTTTGGATGGAATGTGTTGGAGCAGATTGCCCATATCCTGTTTGTAGAGAGGACTTATAATGAAGGATAAATATACAATTAAGGACGATAAGACAGAAAGATCGTCAAGTAGAGGCTCAAATGTGGGCGCTTGCTGTTTGGGTGGCAAGGTCCATATACTGCATGTTGTTCACCAAATGATTAATGGGAGTATTATATAATGGGTGATATAAGCTTAAAGGGCCCTTGCTGTTTGCCTAACGGCACATGTCTAGATAACCTAGACAATGGTCAATGTGCGGTTGCTGGTGGTACACCATGGCCCTGTACGCCGGGAGAGGGTGACGGATATTGCACCGAGGAATACTGGAATTCATATACTTGCGCCGATCAGATTGGAACTTGCCCAGCATGTTGCCCAGCATGTGAGTTTGATGTAGATGGTGCGTTGGGTTGTTTCGATGCATCGATGCAACATGGTGCGTGTTGTGAAGGTCCGTACCAAGACATGACCTGTGGCTATAAGACTGAGGCTCACTGCAATGATGATGGTGGGAGCTATTTGGGTGCCACAGCCTGCGGGGATGAGACATGCACAACACCGACATTTGATGTATCTTGCTGTTTAGCAGGAGAATGTGTGTGGATTAGTGATATTGATGAGTGGGATCCTTGGGATAATTGTGGCCTCCTGGGTGGGATAATTCATTTAGGTTCTAGTGATTGTGGTGTTGAAGATGGTGGTGAGGGGTGTGATAATGATAAGTGTTGTAGAGTAACGGACTACCCGTGGGAAGATTCGACTTGTGATGACTGGGACGATCGAGGCGATGGTGTGTACACATGTAATTGTTTTGATGAGGATGGTAATGAGATTCCAGAATGTTTTGCAGTAGGTATAAATAATTTAGATTGCGAGACGTGCAGATTCCCGCCAGGCGCTTGTTGCCAGCAACATCCTGATTACGAGCCTTGCGAAGTCGTAGATATGCATGCATGTCATCAGCGTGGAGGTACGTTCCATTATCGAAAAACATGTTATCCAGGAGTTTGTGAAGGTTCTGATGATATGTGTGTGTCTTGTGGTGATTATGATTGCGCTGATTGGTTCTGGGTGCCTCGCGATGTAAACCCCCGTTTTGTAACCTGCTGTCCTTGTAAAGATGGGAGGGAATGCTGTGGTGAAGGTGATTGCGATGGGGATTGGATACGCGGCACTTGTAGGGGTGATTGCTGTCCAAGTGGATTTAAAGATGGGTATGATCGTTTTGATTGCGGCCGCTTGGATCAATGTAGAGCTTATCCTCGCGATAGCGATGGAATTCCGTGCTGGGAGATATTCTCGAATCCCGAAGATTGCTTACCTTGCTTGCCCGGCCCCGATTGTCCGCCAATAGAAGGCCAGGTAAACGTGATGGGGTGCATTGGGAGCTCGATCCTCTGCCATGCGTGTCGCAGTGGTTTACATTGGTGTCTTACCTGGGCCCTTTCAAACACGTGTTGCGAGTCGAACGTGGGTTGGTGTGATGCCACGCAGCATGAGTATCACTATTTAACGTGCATCAAGGAACAGCATGTTTGCCCAATTGAGTGTCATGAAGGTATGGATGTAGGCCCTTGTCCTGAATGTACGGGGACCGATTGTGATCTTGGCTACCCGTGCAATTGCGGCCAGTGCGGTCCTGAGTGCCAAGAATGTGATCGGCCGGAGGGTGTCCTTGAAGAACCGGATAGGCAACAAGTCCAACAAATTTTGCAGGATGAGGCAAGAAAAATTTTAATAGATGAATACACAAATGTTCAATTACCTGATGGCGAATGTGTTTGGATGGATTGTAAATTTCCAAATTGCCCCTATCCAAAATGTATGTTTTAAATAAAAAAGGATATATAATATAACATGAGTATTCAATTTAGATCTAGAATAAGAACTGCCGTTGATATTAAAGAAGATTTATTTACTGGATTCGGTGTCTGCTGTTTACCCGATGGAACACAGTCGGATGAATTAGTATCGTTTTATGATTGTATTGCAGATGATGGATATTGGCAATATGCAGAAAATGTTGGAGATGTTGAATGCCCACCATTGTCTGATCTGGGATGTTGTTGTGCGTGTAGTAATCTTGATAATCATGATGCTTATTTAAACTCTATTGATAGACAAACTTGGATTCCTTCAAGTCTTGAAGGATTAAAAGAACTAACACAATGTCAATGTAATGATATAGGTGGGATATGGTCACCAGAAGATTGTTCGGCATTTGCAGAGCTCGAACAAGTTTATAATTTTTGTACGAATGGTGCCGCGGGTGTTCCAGAAACAGTAATTTCGGCAAAAGATGTACTCACTAAGTGGGATGTTAGATATCCTAATAGTTGTTGTGTGTATCAGGGCAATGGTATATATGACTGTAGAAATGTGTGCAGCGAACAACAATGTGCAGATTTAGATGAATGTGTTTGTGATTCGGCATCGGAATCGTGTGATGATTGCAATGACAATTCTAATATCTATGCCAATTATCAAGGAGGAGGATTGGCATGTAATGATATTGTTAATCCAGAAGAGATTCTGGATTGCAACGATGCAAACAATCAAACCGCAGAAGCACAGGGTGGAAGTGGCGTAGAAAGTAAGTTTGATAATCTGTTGATACAAAACAATGCAACTAATCCTGAAGAAGATTTTATTAAAAGATATAATCAAACAATGAAACAGGCTGGGTTGGGGATTGTGTCTGCATGTGTTGAAAATATTAATCGAAATGAATACCGTTGTAAATTATCTTCTATAGAATTTTGTCATGGATATTTTATGGGATTGCGACAAGATGGATCACCATATAATTGTGGCCACACATCAGAAATTGATATGATAAAAACCTTTTTAAAGGACGGAACAATTTCTAGAAGTACTGTAGAGTCTTGGCAAGAAGGAGAATATAGAATTGCAGGTAGATATGCTGGGATATTTAATGGAAGTGGAGTTCATCCTGATGTTGAAGTTTTAGGACATTCAAAAACTGGTATTGTCCAATCATCTATAATTGTAGACGAAGAACATAATGATTTTAGATCGTTTGCTAAAAATCAATATGCGGTTATTGTTCTAGAATCTGATTATGGTTTGAGTTCCCTACACGAAGGTAGTATGGCCAAGTTAAAAATTAATAAAAGAAAAAAATCAAAAGCGGATAGTGCATGGAATATGAAATTACCATTAAATTTGTTTGAACAAATTAGAAATGGTTTTTCTATCAACGGAATAGGTAAAGGATTTAACTTGGTAGTGCCAAGTAAGAACTTATTGGCATTTATGATGACAAAAACCCAAAAAAGAAATAATGGGGAGATATGGAGTGAAGAATTTAATGTGAATGCTTATGATTCGATTGATGTTAAGAATCTTGATATTACTAGGGGTTCATCTGGCGTATTTCACGAAATGCAAGGAACATATTGGTCATCTACACTTGTCGAGGGAACAACCCCCACCAAACCGCTTGCATATATACACAATAGAAAAAATACCAAAATAGGATCACTAAACACAAGCATGTGGACATCAGATGTTGTATCTGCTTCTGAACTTGACAAAGAACATAATGTACGACTGGCTCTTTTATTAAAAGTTGTATGATTTTTATTTGACATCATACATATTATAGTGTATAATTTAATAAACTTTATTATGGAGATATTATGACAGACAAACCAAAATTTAGAAAAACACCGCTGGATCCAAACCAACGAGGAATTAAAAAAGCATTTAGTATGGTGCAAAGTTTTGCTGTTGCATTAGCATCAAGAAATATCAATAACAATAAGATTAATAAACCAATCAAACAATTAAGGGTATTAAGTTGTTTTGGCAATGAAAATGTTGGCGGGGAATTGCCGGCTTGTGAATATTTAGATCAAAGTACTACCGATCCTACTAAACATATTTGTGGTGGGTGTGGGTGTGGTGATAGGAAACAAACCTTTTTGGTTGCAAATGCAGACGAATATGGAAAATTAGATTATCCTAAACTCGCATGCCCTCTGCAAATGCCTGGATTTACTAATTATACAATAAGCACTTCAGATGAAGCAGAAGAACCAGTAACACGAAAATACTACATCGAAAATATAGATTATGATGTAATGCACGATTTAGATGTTGCCGTAGGAAAACAAGAACAACCGCCAGAAAACCCAGAGGAAGAAAACAAAGAATAGTATTTGTTGCTTTCCCCCACTCCTATATCTTTATACATATATTAGAGATATAGGAGTTTTTAATGGCAAAACCAGCATCTAGAGATGATATAATTGATTATTCTTTGCGGAAATTGGGTTCACCAGTTGTTGATATCAATGTGGATAGGCAACAATGTGAAGACCGATTAGACGAAGCATTAGAACTTTTTGCTGAATACCATTCAGATGGTGCAGAAAAGGAACTATTTGCGTATAAAATCACTGCAACGGATAAAGCAAGAAAATATGTTGATGTTGAATCTATCGGACAACCAGTTGGTGCAACAGGTAGCAAAATTACTGGTAAAGATATTTTAAATGTTGTTAAAATTCACCAATTTGGACAATTTGCAAATATTAATATGTTTGATGTTCGTTATCAAATGGCTTTAATGGATTATTTTGGTATTAATCGTGGACTTGGATTTAATTCTAGTATGGGTTTGGCGCGATATGATTCTACTAAACGATATATCAACATGATTCAAGATTTCTTTCAACCAGAAAAAATAATTCGATTCAATAAAATAACAAATAAATTAAACATTGACGGAGATTGGACTAACGATATTGTTGAAGGGAAATATTTCCTAATAGAAGCATATGTGAGAATAGAATCTTCACAATTCTCTGAAGTGTTCAATGATATTTGGTTAAAGAAATACTTAACCTCACTCATTAAAAAACAATGGGGTGCAAATATGTCAAAGTTTGAAGGGGTTCAATTGCCGGGTGGAGTTCAACTACGAGGTGGCGAAATATCGCAAGAAGCAATACAGGAGATTGAAAAACTTGAAGAAGAACTACGACTAACCTACGAATACCCAATCGACTTTATGACAGGATAATACATGGCTCGCAATCCCTATTTCAAAGACTACGCTGGTGAACAGGATATGGTAGAAGACCTAACCATCGAAATGATTCAAACGATGGGAAGGGATATGGTATATATTCCCAGAACACTTGTAGACGAAGATAAATTATTTGGAGAAGATACAACTTCAAAATTTGATGATGGTTATGAAATTGAAATGTATATTCAATCTGTGGATGGTTTTGAAGGTGAAGGTGATGTACTTGCAAAATTTGGCATACAAATAAAAGATAGAATGGAATTGGTTGTTTCTCGTAAACGATTTGAAGAAGCAGTTGGCTCTTATGAAAACACTACACGGCCAAAAGAAGGGGATTTAATTTTCTTCCCACTTAGCAATACAGTATTTGAAATTAATTTTGTAGAACACGAAAATCCATTTTATCAATTAGGCAAACTCTTTACATATAAACTCTCATGTGAAGTATTCACATATAGTCAAGAAGTCATCGACACCGGCTACAGTGAAATTGATAAGGTTGAAGACGAACGAAAATACTTTGCTATTGAATTGGATGTGGGGACAAGAATAAGTTCTGATACCTACATCAATTATTTTGAAGGTGAATCAATCTTCCAAGTTCTTGGTTCAACTGGTGCGGCACTGGCAGATGCAACTGCAACAGCGGTAGTTACAGATTGGGATGCAAGTACAACTAAACTTACAGTTACAAATGTTGTTGGAACACTTTCTACTGCTACAAGTGAAACAGTTAAGGGTGCAGTATCTAGTGCAGAATATGAACTCAACAGTTCCACAACAACTACTGTGATTATTCCACATGAACCCCAAGACGATGCACCGGCTGGAGATAATGAAGATTTTGAATTGCTCCGAGACCAAGACGACATCTTTGACTTTACAGAAACGGATCCTTTCAGTGAAGGAAATTATTGAAACACTTAAATAAAATTAGGGAAGCAAAGAAAGGCATCAAATACCTAAATATGAATGGTACGAGAAAGATGGCAGTTCCAAATACAGAAAAATGGAATACTCTTGTTGAACAAGGATATAAGGCAGGTTACTAATGTTTACACAATTCTACAATGAAGCAATTAGAAAATTAGTAATTGGATTTGGTTCTTTGTTTAATGATATTAAAATTATCAGAAAGAATCCAGACGGAACAACTAAAGAAACTATTCGTGTTCCTCTCTCATATGGGCCAAAAGAAAAGTTCTTGAGAAGGATTCAAGAAAGTAGCAGTATATCAGATACTTCAAAAGTACAAATTACTTTGCCGCGAATCGGGTTTGAAATTACTGGTTTTGCATATGATCCTGCAAGAAAAACAAATAAACTTAGAAAAAGAAAAGCAATTAGTGCTGATGGGCTAAGTTATTCATATAACTACAACGAAGTCCCATACATCGTATCCTTCGGACTCTATGCGTTTACTAGAAATCAAGACGACAATTTACAAATTATCGAACAGATTTTGCCTTATTTTAGTCCAGAATTTGTTGTGTCATTTAATATAAATGATATTAATAAGAAAGTTGATGTGCCATTTGTGTTGAATGGCGTGACCACTGAAGAAGATTATGAAGGTGCGTTTGATACAAGACGAAATCTTACATCTTCGTTTGAATTTAGTGCAAAGACATATATGTATGGTCCAGTCAAGACAGGAAAGATTATTCTTCAATCTGAAATTGATATTTTCGGAAGTGCAGAGAAATTCAACTATCCTGTTACTGGAACGCATGACTTGAGAATAGGAATTACTGGCGGTTATACTGGAGAAGGTTACACGGCCGGTAATCAAATTTATGGTGAATATTATTATGAGTGATAAAAAGTCGATAGACGAAAAACTATCAGAAGCATTAGATATAGAATTTAAAACAGAAGAACCAAAGCAAATCGAGAAACCATCCCACATACGAGAAGTGGAAGTGGATGCGGTTGACAGCGAAAAAGATTATTGGTTGGTTCGCAAGAACATGAAAGAACTCATTAAACAAGGTGAAGATGCCATTGATGGGATTCTAAATGTTGCAACGCAAGGTGATGCACCAAGAGCGTATGAAGTGGCCGCACAGATGATTAAAACAGTTTCAGAAGTGAACAAAGACTTGATAGACTTGCATAAGAAAGTCAAAGAGATTAACAAAGAAGAAATTAATATCAATAACACAACCAACCAATCAATTTATGTTGGTTCAACCAGTGACTTGCAAGACTTAATCAATCAAGAAAGAAGTCGAACAAAAGCAATGACGAGTGATATTATTGATACAGAGATTGTAGATGAGCAATAAACAACAAGGTTATTTAGGAAACAAACAACTAAAAGAGGCTGGTATTGATATTCAATTCACTGAAGAACAGGTGATTGAATATATGAAATGTGCCAAAGACCCTGTTTACTTTATTGAGAAGTATATCAAGGTTGTTTCATTGGACGAAGGACTTGTTCCGTTTCATTTATATGACTTTCAAGATGACATGGTACGAACTGTTCATGAAAATAGATTCACTATTGCAAAACTCCCTAGGCAGTCAGGTAAGTCCACTACGATGGTTGCGTACATGCTACACTATATTATGTTTAATCAGAATATGAATGTTGCTATTCTTGCAAACAAGCAGGCGGTTGCGAAAGATATTCTCGGCAGATTACAACTCACATACGAATATTTGCCACTTTGGTTGCAACAGGGGATTGTAGAGTGGAACAAAGCATCAGTGAAACTTGAAAATGGTTCAAGGATTATTGCATCATCTACATCATCCAGTGCTATTCGTGGTGGTTCATACAACGCAATTTTACTTGATGAATTCGCACATGTCCCTACCAATATTGCCGAAGAATTCTTCAATTCAGTATATCCGACAATTTCCGCGGGACAAGAAACCAAAGTGATTATGATTTCAACACCAAACGGTTTGAATATGTTCTATTATTATTGGAAGGGTGCAACGAAGAAACCAGGAGAATCAGGCAAGAACGATTACATTCCAATTGAAGTTCAGTGGGATGAAGTACCACAATATCCTGGTGGTCCATTACGAGATGAAAAATGGAAAGAAGAAACTATTGCCAATACAAGTGCAGAGCAATTCCAACAAGAATTCATTTGCGACTTCTTGGGTAGTCAAAACACTCTGATTTCTTCTGCAAAACTTCGCACAATGAATTGGGAAACACCCGAAAGTAAAGATGCAGATGGACTATGGATATATGAAGAACCAAAAGAAGACAATGACTATTTCATCACAGTAGATACTGCAAGGGGGCAAGGAAAAGATTATAGTGCATTTATTGTTGTGGATACGACTGAGATGCCATATAGACTAGTGGCACGATATAGGAATAACACAGTATCCCCTATGGTTTATCCTACTGTTATTCGTGCAATTGCGACAAAATACAATACTGCGGGGGTTTTGATTGAAATTAACGACATCGGGGGACAAGTTGCAGACATTTTGCATCAGGATTTAGAATATGAAAATGTATTGATGACCACATATAGGGGTCGTGCAGGTCAGGTGATGAATGGTGGATTTGGTAGTAATAGGTCACAATCACAATTGGGTGTCCGTACTACTGTGCCGGTGAAGAAACTTGGATGTTCTTTATTGAAAAGTCTTATTGAGGAAGACAAATTTATCATAGAAGATATGGACATCATTAACGAACTGATTACCTTTGTTGCCAAGAAGAACTCATTTGAAGCAGATGATGGACACACAGATGACTTGGTGATGGCATTGGTATTGTTTGCGTGGATGACAAGACAGGATTATTTTAAATCATTGACAAATTCTGATGTCAGAACTCAAATATATGAAGACCAAATTAGAGAAATTGAGGATGATTTGATGCCATTTGGATTTGTTGTAGATGAAGCAGAAGAAGGTGAGTGGGATGGGGACGATAGGTGGTTTCCTATCTGAAATATTACAATTTTATACATAATGTGAAAAATAAAATAAAAGAAATGTAAAATTTTGCATTTTTTAATGATTGCATAACATAAAATGACTTAATAAGAGGAAATATTTCAAATGGCAAGACCAAATATAACAGTATTAGTAGAAGATCAAAGTTTTGTTGTTCCCTTTTCAGAATCAGGTTCAATAACAAGAGCAGGGATGGTTAGTCTTGGTGGACTGCCGTATGCATTGGGAACTACAGCAGAATATAAAACTGGTGTAATGACGATATCATCGGTAAATGAATGGATTGCAAGATTAAACAGCACAGAAACCTTAGCCCACGGTGGATGGAGTGCATCAGGCGTTACTAATGGCGGTTCACATGATGGAATGCCATTCTTTCACACAGCTGGTACTGCGGCAACCGCAGGTACAATGTATGCGGGTGGTACTTTTGCACGATGGCCCTCAGGACCAACTGGTGCATGGAAAAACGAATGGTGGGCAGCACATAACTATCTACAATATGGTGGTGTTTTGATTGTTGGTGGCACAGGAAGTATTGAAAATACAAGTTTCACCACATCGTCAACTCCGTTCCACGATAAGCAAATTCCACTTGATTTGGTATTTGCAGCGACTGGTGACCATGTTTCTTACACATCGAATATTGCATCATTCAGACAAGACTGTATTGCAGTTTGTCCGACAACACTTGCTGATACCGCGGCGAAATCATCTAATCAAACAGCAGACGAATTCAATGTTACAGTACACGGATATAAAAAACATCTTGGAATAAATAGAGGAATTCGAGAAGATGCATTAGATGATTTAATTAAAACACCACTCGCAGCGGATGTTGCAGGGTGTATGGCAAGAACAGATGCAGTTGCAGACCCTTGGTGGTCACCCGCTGGATTTAAACGAGGACAAATTTTAGGTACTGTGCGACTTTGGGACAATCCAACAGATGCTGAAATGGATACAATGTATGATGCAAAGATTAACCCAGTTGTTACCTTCCCAGGCGAAGGAACAGTATTGTTTGGAGATAAAACACAAGCATCATCCAGCAGCACATTAAGTAGAATTAATGTTTCTCGATTGTTTATTCACCTAAAGAAAACTATAGGTGCAGCTGCAAGAGATAAACTCTTTGAACTGAACGATGAAGATACTAGACGTTCTTTTGTAAATGCAGTTGAACCGTTCTTGCGATCTATACAATCAAGACGAGGTGTTTATGATTATAAAGTAGTGTGTGATGAGTCCAATAACACATCAAGCATTATTGACTCAAACAACTTTGTTGCAGATATTTTCATCAAACCGACTAAATCTATTAACTTTATTAGAATTCGGTTTGTAAATAAAAATACTGCGGATGATTTGGAATAAAATACAATAATATACATACATAAAGTATAGGAATTTTAATAAAGAGAGGAAATAAATATGGCAGCGCCAAGTAAGATGAATGTTGATAATTTTAAAGCCAATTTTGATGGCGGATCACGACCGAATAGGTATATGGTTTCTGGAATACTCGGTCCAACTGGTAAGCAAATTGATGCTTCAACAACTGGTTTACTTTGTAGAGCAACATCTATGCCGGCAGTAACTGTTGGTATTATGCGTGTTCCGTTTAGAGGCAGAGTTGTAAAAATTCCAGGAGATAGAACATACGAAGAATGGACATGTACATTTTACGATACCTTTGCAACTGGGACCCGCGCGGGCGCTTATAATGAGTTTTGGAAATGGAATGCTGGATTTAATGATCATCCTAAGAATATTCCCGGGCCGGCCTTTGCTGTCGGGTCTGGGGTCAACTTAGATTCATCAAGTACGATGTTCCGAGATTGGACGGTTGGCCAACTTGATATGCTTGGAGACACTAAACGCCATGTTGTAATGAAAAGTGCATGGCCAACCGTTGTAAGTGAAATTGCATTAACTTATGATTCTTCAGACACAATTGCAGAATTTACTGTAACATTCGCATATGATTGGTTGGAAGGCGGAGTCGACTTGGCGCCGTAAAAATCATATAAATATAAAGTACAGTGAACTTTCACCATAAGGAAATTATATTATGCCAATAGATATTTTTGGATTCTCGATAGGGAAGAAGAAACCGACTGACGCAATTGGGCAGTCAATAAACAAAACAAACGAAAAATCCTTCGTTGCTCCAGACGAGTATGATGGAACATTCACAATAGAATCCGGCGGAGTCTTCGGCACAATGATGGACTTCGCTGGTTCTGTTAAGGATGAAAATGGACTCATTCAGCAGTTTCGTAATATGGCTCTATTCCCAGAAGTAGACCAAGCAATCGAAGACATTGTGAATGAAGCAATCATTTTAGACCAAGATAGAAAACCAATTAAACTCGACTTAGAACGAGTTGATTTGTCTGATAATATCAAAAATAAAATGTATTCCGAATATGATAATATTTTAAAATTACTCAAATTCCATAAGAATTCTTATGATATTTTCCGAAGGTGGTATGTGGATAGTAAATTATATTATCATATCATCATTGATAACGAACTGCCACAAAAGGGCATCAAAGAACTTCGGCCAATTAATCCCACAAATATTAAGAAAATTCAAAAAGTTAAAAAAGAACAGCAACATATAGGGACAAATAGAGTTCCTTTTGTTAAGAGTGTGGAAGAATTTTATGTTTACACTGATACATCTAAAAATTCATTAAACCCAACATCAACATCTGGCATCAAAATTGCACCAGATTCTATTTGTTATACACATTCTGGTGTTGTAGATTCAAACACAAAACGAATTGTTGGTTATCTGCAAAAAGTAATCAGACCATTAAATATGCTTAGGCAAATCGAAGATGCGGTTGTTATATACCGTATCTCTCGCGCACCAGAACGCAGAGTATTCTACATCGATGTTGGTAACTTGCCAAAACAAAAAGCAGAACAATACCTTAAAGGTTTGATGAACCGATACAGAAATAAAGTAACTTATGATGCAACGACCGGCGCAATCACAGACGGCCGTGACCATTTACACATGCTAGAAGATTTCTGGCTACCACGAAAAGAAGGTGGACGAGGAACAGAGATTACCACCCTTGATGGTGGGCAAAATCTTGGTGAAATGGAAGATGTAGATTATTTACTCAAGAAAGTATATCGTTCGTTGAATGTTCCAATTTCGCGAATGGAGGCAGAAAACGGATTCAATATGGGCCGTTCTGCGGAAATTACAAGAGATGAAGTAAAATTTCAAAAGTTTATCGATAAAATACGAATGAGATTCACTGATATGTTCCTTCAACTATTAAGGACACAATTACTTTTAAAGGGTATTATGTCTGAAGAAGATTGGAAATCAATTGAGCCTGATGTGTATTTTGAATATAATAAAGATTCATATTTTTCAGAACTCAAAGAATCGGAAATTATGAGAGATAGAATGGAATTGCTAAGCCAAGCGGATGAATATATAGGTAAGTATTACTCTGTTGATTGGGTGCGAAGAAATATCTTACACCAAACAGAAGAAGAAATAACAAAAATGGATGTAGAAATTCAAAAAGAATTGGCAGAACAACCACCAGTAGAAGAAGGACAAGAAGATGAGCAATATTGACCACATGTTAGCATCAATCATAGGTAAAGATAAAGAAGCATTTTCTTCTGCATTTGCGGATGAAATGAGAGAAAGATTAGCCACGTCTATCATAGATAAGAACTTAAACATTTCTCAAGATTTGTTATCTGATTCTGATAAAGAAATTGACAGCGATGAAGTCGCCGAAGAGGCCGAACCCCTAGAAGAACTTAGAGGTGCAAAATTCTTCCCATCTGGTTATACCTTCAAAACAACAAAAGATGCCAAAGAATTTGTGGTTGCGTTAAAGCACATGGGGCTGAAAAATAATAATATATCCATAAAAGGAAAAACTATCTCTGTGAATTTGGTTGGAGGAAGACATCACGACACATTAGTAATGATAAAGAATCTAGCAAAAGACATGAAAGCATCTATAAATGAAGGTAATGTTATTGATGCAATCAAAGAAGCATATTCACTAGAAGATGGGGTAATATACACCCTCAAAGATTCGAAAAATATACATATATTGCCAGAAGATGCAAGTAGCATCATTCAAATTCATGATCAATTAAACGGCGACAACCAAACCATTTTGAGAGATATGCTCTCAGAAACAGAAGAAAGTTATTATAAAGTCTTGGACTTTTGCAATAAGAAAGCATAATAGGAAATAATCAATGATTACTGAAAAAATAATTGAAAATGTCTTAAACGGAGAAATGCAAGAAGCAGTTTCTCAAACTCAATTTGTTCTGTATGATAAAATGAACGAACGGCTTTCTGAGATGAAAGAATATATCGCAATGAATCTTTACAATGAAGGTGAAGACAAGAAACCAGATAAAGAAAGTGGTGCATATAAGAAATTTTACCGTTTGGCATTAAAGAAGTTTGGCATTCAGGATCCAAAAGAATTAAAAACTCCCGAAGAAAAATCAAAATTCTACAACTACCTAGACAACAACTGGGAATCTGATGCAGAAGAAGCAACAGGTAAAGAAGACCCAACTGCTGAAGAAGAAGATGCAGTTGCCGCAGAAAAAGAAGCAAATAAAAAGAAAATGGTTCGCGACAATAAAGACGAGGACGATGACGAATGAAACTAATCACGGAAATGACAGAAAATGTTCAGTTTCTCGTTGAAACAAATGAAGAAACAGGAAAGAAAAGCCATTACATCAAAGGTGTCTTTATGCAAGCGGAGCAAAAGAACAAGAATGGTAGAGTATATCCTCTTGGAATCATGGAGAATGAAGTTGGTCGTTATGGTAAAGAATATGTTGCAAAAAACCGTGCAATGGGAGAACTCAACCACCCACAAGGTCCTACAGTAAATCTTGACCGTGTATCACACATGATTAAAGAATTGAATATGGCAGGAAATGATGTTCAAGGTAAAGCAAAAATAATGGACACCCCAATGGGTAAAATTGCACAAAACCTAATCGGTGAAGGTGCAAGACTCGGTGTTTCATCTAGAGGTATGGGTTCACTAAAAGCAAATTCACAAGGAATTAATGAGGTGCAAAAAGACTTCATGCTTTCAGCAGTAGATATTGTTGCAGACCCATCCGCACCTGGCGCATTTGTAGACGGTATTATGGAAGGTAAAGAATGGATTTGGGACAATGGTATCTTTAGAGAAGAAGTAATAGAACAATATAAAGAGGTAATAGAAAAGAGTTCAGCAAGAGAATTGCAAGAAAATGCGATTAAAGCATTTGCTCATTTCTTGTCAAAACTTTAATTTTTTATACATAATAGAAGTTAAAGGTTCAATTAATGACAGAATATATTTTAGAAAATAAAGCTAAGAAGAAAGCATCAGAACTTGCAGGTAAGGCAAAACAAGCCCTCAAAGATAAACTAAAAAGAGAAATCGAGGATGCTCCAGGAAAAATAGTAGATGCTGGAACAAATGCCATTAAAAATGCAATAATCCAAGGATTTAAAGGATTAAATAGAAAAAATAAATGATGGAACAAAAACACTAGGAGATTAAATCTACCATGAATAACGAAGAAACTAATTACAACGACTTATACGAAGCGGGCAAAGAAACCCCAACTTTAGATACTAAGTCTGTAGAAGATGAAAAACTGTATCAGTCTGCGGATGGAAAACACGCAAAGTTGGGCACCGATAAAGGAACAGAAGGTAAAGATAAGAAGAATAAGTCTTCTATCGCTGCGAAAGCATCAGCCGCTTCTAGTAAAGTTGAAGTTCCTCACGCACTTGGAACTCCTCAAGAAAGAATGGAACAAACGCTTGAAGCACTTTTTGATGGTGAAAATCTCACAGAAGAATTTATGGTTAAAACTGCAACAATCTTTGAGGCAGCAATCAACGAACGAGTTGGTGAAATTGAATCAATCATTCTTGAACATTATGAAGAACAACTCGCAGAACATATCCAAGAAGTTTCAACAGAACTAGCAGAAAAGTTAGATGACTATCTTGGTTATGTTATAGAAAACTGGATGGAAGAAAACGAACTCGCAGTAGAAACTGGTATTCGTTCAGATATCGCAGAAAACTTCATCGGTGGCCTCAAAGAACTCTTTGATACTAACTTTATTGATGTTCCAGACGAGAAATACGATATCGTTGAAGATATTGCTGAAGAAAATGAACAATTAAAAGCATCATTGAATGAAGCAATTCAAAACAATATATATCTTCACCAAGAAGTTGTATCACATCGTTGTCAGGAAATCTTTTTTGAAGAAGCAAATGGACTAATTGATACGGATATAGAACGATTAGCATCATTATCTGAAAATATTGAATTTGAAGACGAAGAACAATATAGAGATAAAATTCAAACACTCAAGGAAGGTTATTTCGGTGATACCGAATCTTCGAGTTCCCTGTCATACTTAAATGAAGAGGGTTCATCTTCTGAAAATGTAAAATCAAATAGTCCCATGATGGACGGATATATGAGTGCAATTAGTAGACACACAGATTCAAACAAAATGGTATAAAACTTAAATTTTATACATAATAAGTAAATCGAAATTAAAATAACCCTTTAGGAGAAATATAGAAATGGATAGTAACACAACACCATATGATCAATTACAGGAAAAATGGAATCCTGTATTAAATCATCCGGATCTTCCAGAAATTGAAGATTCATACAAGAAAAAAGTAACAGCGGCACTTTTGGAAAACCAAGAGGCTGCACTTCGTGAGCAACACCTCACAGAATCAACACCAACAAACGCAATGGGTGGCAACTTCAGTAACGCACAAATCGGTACTGCTGGCGGCCTCGCTGGTTATGATCCAATTCTAATCAGCCTTGTTCGCCGTTCAATGCCAAATCTAATTGCTTATGATTTAGTAGGTGTGCAACCAATGTCTGCACCGACTGGACTCATTTTCGCAATGCGTTCACGATATGACACACAATCTGGTGCAGAAGCATTGTATCAAGAAGCATTTGCTAAGTTCTCTGGTGCTGGTAACACATCAACAGGTGCTGCATTCAGTTCAACTGGTGGTATCGACCCAACGGGTTCACCGTCACTTACTGGCTTCCGTGCATTGCTCACATCAACTGCTGAAGGTATGGGTTCTTCAGATGGTACTGCATTCCGTGACATGGCGTTCAGTATTGAACGAGTTGCTGTTGAAGCAAAAACCCGTGCATTGAAAGCAGAATACACCACAGAACTCGCACAAGACTTGAAAGCAGTTCACGGTCTTGACGCAGAAACTGAACTTGCTAACATCCTCTCAAGTGAAATCCTTTCAGAAATCAACCGAGAAGTTGTTCGAAGCATTTATGTTTCAGCAAGAAACGGCGCACAACACACAGATTTGTCATCAGCAGGTACATATGACCTTAACACAGATAGTGATGGTCGTTGGAGTGCTGAACGATTCCGTGGTTTGATGTTCCAATTAGAACGAGAAGCAAACATTATCGCAAAGCAAACACGAAGAGGCAAAGGTAACTTTGTTCTTTGTTCATCCGATGTTGCATCCGCACTCGCAATGGGTGGTTGGTTACAACTCTCACCCGCACTAAATACATCATTAGATGTTGATGACACTGGTAATACATTTGTTGGTACACTCAATGGTAAGATGAAAGTATACATCGACCCATACAGTGCTACCACAAACGATGCCCGTTCAAGTGATATTAACTTCGCTTGTGTTGGATATCGTGGTAGCAATCCATACGATGCAGGTATTTTCTACTGCCCATATGTTCCATTACAAATGGTTCGTGCAGTTGGTGAAAACACCTTCCAACCAAAAATCGGGTTCAAAACTCGGTACGGTATGGTTGCAAACCCATTCGCACACGATGATGGTACTACTGTAAGTGTTGGTTCGGGTAAGAATGTCTACTACAGACTCTTCACCATTACTAACCTTCATGGTAACACATAATTAGTGTAGAATAACACTGTGAAATCAGGGTGTCCTTCGGGACACCCTTTTTTCTTATACATAATGTAAGGAGATTTGTATGGCATATGAAGGTGGATATACTGGGGAAAAGGCAGGATATACTGGGCCAGGATTGCCTGATGTTACAAGAGTATCAGATCCCAGGCAACCAGATACTAATAACTATCTCTCTACTAATTATTTTAAATTTGAAATTACCAGACTTCCGTTGGTAACATACTATTGTCAACAAGTTAATCTTCCTTCACTTTCTTTATCTCCAGTGGAACAACCTACCGTCTTTGGAACATCTGCCAAATGGATTGGAGGCAGATACACATGGGAAGAATTAAATGTCAGTTTCCTTGTTGATGAGGATATGAAAAACTGGATTGAAGTTTTTGAATGGATGGAAGAAATTGGAACGATGGTAGATTTTAAAAGTAATATCAGTGCCCAGTCAACACGCAAACATCCTGGCCAATTTGGAGATTTCTTTTCTAATTCAAAAATATCCATTACAAATAGTAGTTATAAAACAAAATTGGAAGTTGATATCCACGATATGTTTCCTATAGCATTAAGTGGCATCCAATTTAATAGTACATCTTCTGATAATGAACCAATTGTAGCCAATGCAACTTTTGCATATACCTATTATTCAATAAACCGACTAACAAATTCACCATAATACTTGATTTTTCTGAAATCTATGGTATAGTATACACATGAATATAGATGATATTAGGCAACTAGTGAATAAAGATATGGTCATGGATGAAACTGCATTAGACATTGAATCTATGAAAACTCCCCAATTGCATAACAAATACCTAATAATTTTCACAGATGAAAAGCTTATATTAGGGAAATTAAAATCAGATTTCAGTGTTCTTAGAAAAAACAAATGGCTATATTATACTGGCAAATTAAGTCAAGAACAACTAGATGATTTTGGATGGGACACATTTGACTTAAACATATTAAAATCAGATATTGACAAATTTTTAGATGCCGATGATGATATAATTACATTGGCAAATAGAATACTGTTACAACAGGAGAAGGTAAACTACTTAGAAAATGTAATTAAATTAATCAACAACAGACAATGGAACATTCGTTCTGCTATTGATTGGTTAAAGTTTACTAGTGGATCATGAGTGATTTAGAAATATACCAAGAAGATACCGTGAACATTAAAGTTCATTGTGAACGAAGTATTGCCAAAGAACTCAGCCAATTCTTCACCTTTACTGTGCCAAATTATCAATATACCCCTGCGTATAGAAACAAAATGTGGGACGGCCAAATACGTTTATTTAATGTTCATACACATATGATATATGCAGGCCTAAAAGACTATGTTAGGTCTTTTGCCAACGAAAGACAGTACACATATGAAGACAAAATGGCTAGTTCTTCTAAAAACATAACAAAAGAACAAATTAAATCATACCTCAAAGACAAGATAAAACCCGCAATTAGTGGCAAATCTATTACTCCATATGACCATCAGGTAAATGCAATTCAACATGCAATCGAACATGACAGATGTTTGTTACTATCTCCAACAGGGAGTGGCAAATCACTCATCATATATTCATTAATTCGCCATTATGAAAAAGTTATACCCAAAGAAAAGAAAATCCTAATCATTGTACCCACAACTGGTCTTGTGTCACAAATGTACAACGACTTCAAGGATTACTCATCCAATTCCAAATGGGATGTAAATGAAAATTGCCATGTCATATATGCAGGTAAAGATAAAGTGACAGAAAAACAAGTTGTTATATCAACCTGGCAGAGTATATACAAAATGCCGCAGAAATATTTTGAAGAATTTGGTGTGGTATTTGGTGATGAGTGCCACCTTTTCAAAAGCAAATCATTGACAGCGATTATGACAAAACTTACTCACTGTCCATATAGAATAGGTACAACTGGTACATTGGATGGAAGTCATACGCATAAACTCGTCATTGAGGGTTTATTTGGTAGAGTGTATAATGTTACAAGTACAAAAGACTTGATGGAAAAAGAACTCTTATCCGAGTTATCAATTGAATGTATCACCCTACAATATACCCCAAAGGAAATTCAGGAAGTAAAAAGAATATCTTATCAAGAAGAAATTAAATGGATTGTTGGAAATGATAAAAGAAATAAATTCATTTCAACTCTTTGTTGTACTCTACACGGCAACTCTTTATTATTATTTAATTACGTTGAAACTCATGGAAAACCATTATATGAAATGATAAAAAAAGAATGTGAAGACCCCAGAAAAGTGTTCTTTATTTATGGCGGAACAGATACGGAACAACGAGAAGAAATTAGGCAAATTATTGATAAAGAGAAGAACGCAATCCTAATTGCATCGTATGGTACTTGTAGTACAGGAATCAACATCAGGAACATACATAATATCATATTTGCATCACCTTCTAAATCAGTTATTCGTGTATTACAATCTATTGGCCGCGGATTACGAAAATCTGAAACAAAAGATAAAGTAAAATTATATGATATTAGTGATGATTTATGCTATAAGAAATATAAAAATCACACTATGAAACATTTAGAAGAAAGAATACGCATATATAGTAGTGAGAACTTTCAATGGAAATCGGTAAAAATTCAGTTATGAGAGGTAATGATGAAAAAAAATTCATTTAGAATTCTTAAACTTAAAAGTGGGGAAGAATTAATAACTAGAATTGCTGGCGAAAAGAATGGCAATCTAATTATTGAAAGACCAATGAAATTTCATTCTTCATTAATGACTGATGGTTATGGTAGAACCAAAGAATTTACAATTCTTAAAAATTGGTTGATATATTCATCTTATGAAAAAACAACCATTCCTAAAGACTTTATTGCATCCTTTCTTAAACCAGATAATGATGTTCTTCAACTCTATGAATTGGAAAAGAAAAAAGATGATTCCATGAAGAATCAGAAAAATAATAGAATCATTAAAAAAGACTCAAGAAATCCATATATTCCCAAAAATAACCGACCAAACAATTTTAAAGATGCAGAAGAAGTTCAAAAAATGATGGATATGCTTCATAAAGCACCTATAGATGAAGAAATGATGGATAGAGTCATGAATGAGATTAACAATCTAAGTGATGAAGAATTGGATGAATTACGAAAAGATTCAGAAAGAAATAATGAAATGGATGATGATTTTGAAAATTATATCACTATGAGCCTTTATTTGCCACCAGAAGCACTTTTAACTTTAATTGACTCTGGTTTGGTAGAAGAAGACCAAATTAAATCAATTATTGATTCTCTTTCTCAAGGGAAAACATCTTCGGAAGATGAATTCCCTTTTGGTAATTTTCCAAAAGAATTGTTTGGTGGTGCATTTCCACCAATTGGATATAAGAAATTTAAAGATGAAGACCCCAATGGTCGGGATTCTGATGAATATGGTTTACACTGGAAAGATTGGAGCCCATATCCAGATGATTATTTGGATGATAGGCCTTAATACCCTTGTTTCCCGGGGCACTGATAAGTGTAACGCGGAAAACGAGAATTGTCAAGAAAAAAACTAATATTTATTTTGATTTTTTTAAAAATATGAGTATAATATAAATAATGAGTAAGAAGAAACGTACAAAACACCAATATATCGATAACAAAGTGTTTTATAGTGCAATGGTTGAATGGAAGAAGGATGTTATTGAAGCAGAAAATTCAGATGAAAAGAGACCGCCAGTTACTGATTATATTGGAGAATGTTTTTTATTGATTGCAGAACATCTTTCACATAGGCCAAATTTTATTAATTATGATTATAGAGAAGAAATGATTGGAGATGGTATAGAGAATTGTTTGATGTATGCACACAATTTTGATCCAAATAAATCAAAGAATCCATTTTCATATTTTACACAGATTATATATTATGCATTTCTTAGACGAATTGAGAAAGAAAAGAAACAATCATATGTGAAATATAGATTGATGGAACAAATGGATGATGGTTCATTAAGCAGTTGGTTTAAAGAGAATTATTTTGAAAAATCAACTAAGAAAGCAATGACTGATCATTTTAATTTAAATGACACAGATATAGAAAAGTTTACACCAAAGAAACGTAAGAAAAGAACTTCAAAACAGAAGTCTGCCAAAAATAAAAAAGAAAATAATACATTAGAATGTATGTTACAGGATGAACAAAGTGAAGATAGCACTGATAAATGACACGCACTTCGGTGCAAGGGGCGATAGCCAATTATTTTTAGATTATTTTATGAAGTTCTTTGATGGTGTGTTTTTTCCATATCTAAAAGAGAACGACATCAAAACAGTTATACATGCTGGCGATTTAATGGACAGGCGCAAATATGTAAACTTTAACATATTAAATCAAATTAGAACAAAGTTTATGGATAGGTTGAGAGATGAAGGCATTGAGTTGCATTGTATTCTTGGCAACCATGATGTATATTACCGAAATACAAATGTAATTAATTCAATACGAGAATTATTCGGCGATGATTTAATTTTATATGAAGAACCTACTGTGGTAAACTTTGATGGTTTAGATATTGCATTGTTGCCTTGGATGAATACAGAAAATTATAATCAATCAATTGATTTTATTAAAACTGCATCTGCACCAATTCTCATAGGGCATCTTGAATTGCAGGGATATGATGTAATGCGTGGAGTTAAATACGATGGTGGTATGAATCCAAAACTATTTGAAAGATACGAACAAGTATTTACA
>Ga0209756_1000173_pt1 | contig 62183 bp, 48 predicted proteins | sample ETNvirenome_6_85_FD_184071 | JGI IMG/M metagenome (GOLD analysis project Ga0209756, IMG submission 184071) | Marine viral communities from the Pacific Ocean - ETNP_6_85 (SPAdes) (version 3) | ecosystem: Environmental > Aquatic > Marine > Oceanic | place: Pacific Ocean | collected 2013-06-19 | reverse complement strand
TAACAGATGCTCATTGCTTTAAAAAATTTGGCAGAAATGACATCATCCTTCCGATAAAGGTTTTGGAAGAGATAGACAAACACAAAAAGAGACAAGACGGAGTTGGCGCAAATGCTCGCCACGCTATACGTCTTTTAGACGAGCTTAGAGCAAGGGGCAATCTTCACAAAGGTGTCCGTATTGGAAAGGGGCTTGGCATTATTAGAGCCGTTTCCAGCGATACTTCTCTACTTCCATCTAACATGGATCGAAGGGACGCCGACAATATTATTATTGCGGCTGCTCTTGGCGAACAAAAAAGTGCCCCACTCCGTAAGGTGGTGATTGTTTCTCTGGACATCAATCTCCGTGTTCGATGTGATGCGATTGGCTTAGATTGTCAAGATTACAGCGAGAACCAAGTAATAAAAGAAAAAGCCGCTTTTTATTCTGGGTTTACAAAACACTTGGTAGACGAAGAAGTTATTGACCAATTTTATTCTGGCGAAGAGATTTTTATTGAACAGGACAAGGGTAAGTTTTTTCCAAATCAGTTTGTAATGCTTGTCTCATCGTCTAACGAAAAGAAGACAGCCTTGGCTATGTTTATTAATTATAACAAGCCCCTCCGCCGCGTCATCGACCACAAAAGGGGTATCTGGGAAGTGCAGCCGCGCAACAAGGAACAGACTTTTGCTCTGAATTTGTTATTAGATCCCGCTATCAAAATTGTTTCTATGGTTGGACAAGCAGGCTGCGGCAAAACTCTTTTAGCAATAGCAGCAGGACTACAACAAACAATAGATTTATCGGGCAAGTCTGAGCCGAGATACAAAAAGGTATTGATTTCCAGACCCATTCAACCAATGGGAAAAGACTTGGGATATTTACCGGGGACTATGGAAGATAAAATGTCTCCGTGGATTGCGCCTATAAAAGACAATCTCCAGTTCCTCATGAACGATGATAAAGAAGCGATGGCACTTTATTTTTCTAAGGGGGTGATAGAGGTAGAAGCTATTACCTATATTCGTGGTCGTTCTATCAGTAATGCATTTATTATTATTGATGAAGCACAAAATTTAACAGCGCACGAATTAAAGACTATAATAACCAGAGTGGGCGAGAATACGAAGATCGTCTTGACCGGCGACATCGAACAAATTGATAATATTTATTTAGATTCTCGCTCTAACGGCTTGACACACGCCTTTGAAAGATTAAAACCTTATGAACTGTCAGGTCATATCAAATTGATTAAAGGTGAGCGTTCAAAGGTTGCAACACTGGCAGCCAAAATACTTTGAGGAAAAAAAATGAAAACTATAACAGAAAAAGAATATTTCCAATCTCTCGACGATACAAAAAATCTAATTATTAATAAAACAGATTCTAAATTAAGAGAGATGGTTATAGAATATGTGGGTGAAAAAATTAATCCCGACAATAATGAGGTCACTGTTGATGACGTTGTTTCTGTCTTCGCTGAAGAATTCCCCGAGTTTCTTTTGGTTATCGCCAAAGAAAATTTTATAAAAGGCTATGAAGAAGCCGTTCATGAATCAGAATTAGCAAGAAAAGCTTGATTTTTAATTTAAAAGTTGGTATAATAGAGTCATAAGGAGGGTAAATGTCTCACATTTCTTTTTCAGAGTTGGCGAAGTGGAATTTCTGTCCCTATGCGAGAAAACTCGCATATGAGGATCGTATTCGTAATTTTCAAGGAAACGTTTTTACGGCTTTCGGGCTTGCTATTCACGCTGTGTGTGAAAAGTATTTCGAAACGAACAAGGAGATTGACAAAGACTTTTTCTTTGGAGAGGTTCTGCGTAAAGAACTAAAATCTCTAGAGAAGAAGAATATTTTTGTCGATGGTAAAAAGATTAAAGACTTTTACCAACAGGGTCTTGAAATTTTAACCGAGCTTGATGATTCTTTTACGGATTATTTTGGGCATGATTTCAAATTTGTAAAAGCTGAAGACACTTTGATGGAAAGCATTACCGAATTCACTGAGAATGATTACAAGTTCAAGGGCTTTATTGATCTGGTTGTTCAGACGCCTGACGGCAAGTGCCACGTTATTGATTATAAATCTTGTTCGTGGGGCTGGGACATGAAGAAGCGGTCGGACCCGATGGTCACATACCAGCTTACACTTTATAAACACTATTGGGCACAGAAGGTTGGCTGCGACCCGCAAGATGTGGAAACCCATTTTTGTCTTTTAAAGCGCACTGGAAAGCCTGGAGATCGTGTTGAGCTATTTCGCGTCACGAGTGGTGCGAAAAAAACAAAAAATGCCCTTAACTTAATGAAAAAAGCTTTGTACAATATAAATCGTGGAAATCACGTTAAGAATCGCATTTCTTGTTCCAAGTGTGAGTTCCATCGAACGGAACATTGCCCATAGGTATTAGATGACAATTGAATTATTACCCCTTTCCAAGGATTTTTCGGAAACACAAAAAGATACTCCAGCCATCGCCAAGAAAAAAATTCTTGTAATTTCTGATCATCCCTTTTCACCCAGCGGAGTTGGCACACAAACAAAATATTTTATTGAGGCCCTCCTTAATACGGGAAGATATAAATTTATCTGTCTCGGCGGTGCCGTTAAACATAAAGATTATACTCCCGTAAAAACACAAGAGTATGAGGATGATTTACTTGTTATTCCAATCGATGGGTATGGAACGCCAGATTTAATCAGACAAGCAGTTCGCACAGAGCGCCCAGCCGCAGTTTGGATTATGACGGATCCTCGTTTCTGGCACTGGTTGTGGGAGATAGAAGAAGAAATTAGATATCATTGTCCCTTGATATATTATCATGTTTGGGATAATTATCCTTATCCAACTTTTAATAAAAAGTTTTATCAATCAAATGATGCCATTGCCAGCATTAGTAAAGTAACTGCGGATATTGTAACAAAGGTTGCTCCTGAAGTAAAACACCTCCGCATTCCTCACGCTGTTCCCGAGGAACTTTTTAAGCCACTCCCTCCCAATGTAATTACACAGTTTAAGCAAGATAATTTTAAGGAAGATGTGGACAAGTTTATTGTTGTGTGGAACAATAGAAATGCACGACGAAAACAATCCGGCAGTTTAATATTTTGGTTTAAAAAGTTTCTAGATAAAGTTGGACATGATAAAGCTCTCCTCGTTATGCATACAGATACTAAAGATCCCAATGGTCAGGACTTGGATGCAATAATTACAGAACTTGGGCTTACAGACGGGCAAGTCAAATTTTCACGCGAAAAAGTTCCACCACATGCGTTGGCGTTGCTGTATAACGCTGCCGATGTTGTAATAAACATTTCTGACGCAGAAGGGTTCGGCTTGGCAACTCTTGAGGCATTATCGTGCGGCACTCCTATTATTGTTTCTATGACGGGTGGTCTTCAGGAACAGGTCACAGATGGTGAGAAGTGGTTCGGCATTGGAATCGAACCTGCTTCGCGAGCGATTATTGGCTCACAAGACATTCCTTTTATTCGCGAAGAAAGACTTAATGAAGATGATGTCGTTAATGCATTGTTAAAAATGTTTAAGATGTCTTCTGAAAAAAGACAACAAATAGGTCAACAAGGCAGAGAGCATGTGAAGAAAAATTATGGTTTTGAAGTTTTTAATGCTGCTTGGGTTGAATTTGTTGATGAAGTGGTAGAAGAAAATGGTGCGTGGGATACGAGAAAGAATTATAAATCTTGGGGAATATTTGAACTATGAAACAAAAGGTAATTGTTAAGGGACCGGCATTATCACAAAGCGGCTATGGCGAACAAACTCGTTTTGCTCTAAGAGCGCTTAAAAGTCGTCAAGACCTTTTTGATATATTTTTAATTAATATTGGGTGGGGTAAAACCAATCATATAATCGAAGACAATGAAGAACGCGCATGGTATGACGAACTTCTTTCAAAAACCATGCAATATATCAAACAACAAGGAAGGTTTGATATCTCTATTCAGATTACCATCCCCAATGAATTTGAAAAGATGGCACTGCGGGATATTGGATATACTGCTGGCATTGAAAGTACCAAGGTCGCTCCCGAATGGATTTTAAAATCCAATCAAATAGTAGATAAACTGATCGTTCCTTCCAACCACTCAAAGAATGTTTTTGAGAGCAGTTTTTATACCAACCAACAAACCGGTCAAGTGATTAAAATTGGAAAGCCAATTGAAGTTGTAAATTTTCCCGTTCGTTCACACAGAACACAAGTTGATAGTATAGATTTAAATTTAAGTACAGATTTCAACTTTTTAACTATTTCGCAATGGGGACCACGAAAAAATCTTCATAATACTATAAGATGGTTTGTCGAAGAAAATATTGATAAGAATGTTGGTTTAGTTGTAAAAACCAATTTAGCAAAAAATTGTCAAATTGACCGTGATTTAACTCTAAAGGCATTCAAGTCGATGTTGGCAGGCTATAAGGATAGGCTGTGCAAGGTGTACTTGTTACATGGATATCTCACTGAAAAACAAATGAATTCAATTTATACCAATTCGAAGATAAAGGGATTGATTAACCTTTCTCACGGTGAGGGGTTTGGCTTGCCGATCTTTGAAGCGGCGTATCATGGGCTACCAGTAATTACCACCGATTGGTCTGGTCAGGTAGACTACCTTTATGCAGCTAAAAAGAGCAAAAAAGGTTTGACAAAAATAAAACCACATTTTTGCAAAGTTGATTATGATCTTCAGCCCATTCAAAAAGAGGCGATTTGGAAGGGAGTCCTTCAGAAGGAGTCAATGTGGGCATTCCCCAAAGAGGGATCCTTTAAAATGAAGCTAAGGGAGTTCCAAAAAGATTATGGAAGGTTTAAAGCAACTGCCAAACGACTTCAAAAACATATTTTAAAAACTCATTCCGAGGAAAATCAATATGAAAAGTTTATCAATGTTATCACCCCCGCGCAGGATATTGCCAACGAACCAAGAGTAATGGTTTTGTAGATAAATGAAGAGATTAATTTATTTAGCGCAGTTTACTGACGCCTCCGGTTATGCATCTGCTGCCCGTGGGTATTTGCATGTTTTGGATCAATTGGCTTCTGAGGTGGGGTTTAAATTTCACATTTTTAATTTGCCCTTTGAAAAACCTCATCGGTTAAAAGATTCTGATCAAAAATTGATTGATAAACATCATATAAAAGGGGAAGCACACCTAAATCAACTACTTCAAGAAAAATACACTTTAATATGGCACATTCCCCCCGCAGTAATATCATGGATTGAGTCGGCAAATAATTTGCCCATTCACATGAGAAAGGTTTTTATAAGAGCGAAAAGGCTGCTGTCATCCTCCAACGAAAATATTAATATTTCAACTTGGGAAGCTGACAAAATTCCAGATTTTTGGGTCAAGGTATTGTCTCGATTGAAAACCGAATTTTGTTTTGTGCCCTGTCGTTGGAATGAGGAAACATACAACAAAGCCAATGTGAAAACTAAATTGTTGCCTCATTATATTCCCATTGATGTTAGAAAATTTAAAAGTGATCCATTCCCTCTTCCGAATTTAGAAGATAAATTCACATTTTTAGCGATATCCCAATGGAATCACCGAAAAGCGTTTGAGGTGCTTTTAAGAGCATATTTTTCAGAATTTAAAGATCGGCAAGATGTTGCTTTAATTATAAAAACCTATATTGATAATATGAGCGTTCAAACTGCTACGCCCGAAGAACAATATAAGATTATTGCTAATCACATTAATACTATAAAATCACAGGTATATATTGATGATTCTAACAATCACCCGACCGCTCCTGTTATTCTTATCAACGAGATTATCTCTCCTTCGGAGATTAGTCACCTTTATGATGTTTCAGATTGTTTTATTCTCCCCACGCGGGGAGAAGGTTTTGGTCTAACTATAGCCGACGCCGTTGCGCGTAAAATGCCGGTTATTGTGCCCAACAAGGGTGGTCATATAGATTATTTACATGATAACGAGTTTCTTTTTGAGTGCTATAAATCTCCATGTTATAATGTCCAAAATTACCTTTGTGATATGAACTATTATGAACCGAATATTCTAGATTTGATGTCAAAAATGAGGTCGGCATATAATGTAAAGAAACAAAACATTGCGGCGTTCGACAAGGTAACAAAATTAAATCATAAAAAGCTGTCAGCACATTGTTCTAGCACTAACATCAGCAAGATTTTGAAAGATTCTTTAAAGTTTGAATCCTGCTCTGACTTAAACACCCCTACAAACAAAATTAAACACAAAACACAGGAACTAAAAAGGGAACTTCAATTAGTAAACAATTTACAACAAAAAGTTGATTTATTGAAAGATGCGTATAAAGGAGAGACGTGTTATTTACTCAGTTGCGGACCTTCTTTAAAGAAAAACTCCGTTTCTCATTTAAAGAGTCTGTTGGCTGATAAATTGGTGCTTTCTGTTAAGCAGGCTTATGATTATTGTCCAGAAATTGCCGATTTTCATTTTTTTAATTGTTCAAACTTGCCTCACCCTCGACCAGACGTACATTATCCTTATGATGAGTCTGATCCAATTAGTGTGGTTAGTAGCAATTATGATTTGGAAAAGCGCTTTGCTCCGCAACAAGAAGTAGATCTGTTTTTTAAAATTCCCATTAGAACTGAAATAGCGAATAAGTTTCTTGTGTTTACAAAGGAGTTTGAAAAGTATTGTCTGGAAAATTCCATCGACCGCCCCTGCGGTCCTGGCATTGTGTTAGAAACGGTTCTTCACATGGCTGTACATCTTGGCGTCTCTAAAATAGTCGCGATCGGTTATGATTTATCAAAAGATAACCCCAAGAAGCAGAGCGATCATAAACACTTTTATGGAGAGACTGATAAACTTTTTAATAGGGCTGATGTCCTACCGTGGGAGGTTAAAGCCCATGTGGACGCAACAGAAGAAATTTATAATTGGTTGTTAAACCGTGGCGTTCAGTTGGAATTGGCGTCTTCGGAAAGCGCCCTATTTGAAGGGATTCCAAGAGTGTCTTTATGAAGAAAATTAAACAAAAATCAGCTATCTTGAAAGCCGCCACCGCTGATAATAAAAATTATATCAAAATCTTAGATAAATATAACAAAGCAGGTATAGATTTTAAACCTTTTAAACATCACTCCGAATCAACAGCCCAGCTTTTTAGATATGAATTTGCGGATGGCACTTTTGATTATGAAGCGTATGTAGAATCACAGACTTACATCAATTTAAAAAAAATAGATTTCCCCGGTCCAGACGCTAAACGTATTGCAAAAATTTCCCAAGATATCAAAAAAAATATTCCTGATTTGAAATTTGGATTGTGTCACGGCACACGTCGAGGTCACGAACAATCCCGTTTTCGAAAGGCTTTGGGGGTTGAAGTTATTGGAACAGAAATCTCCTATACTGCAACTGAGTTTTCCGATACTATTGAATGGGATTTTCACAACATAAAAGAAGAATGGCTAGGGAATGTGTGTTTCATCTTTAGTAACTCGTTGGACCACTCGTATGATCCCATCACATGTTTAAAGGCATGGATGAGTTGTATTAAACCGGGAGGCAGAATTTACATTCAAAGAGGGTATGATGATCGCCCCAACAAAACACCAATGTCGTTGGATACGTCTTTAAACGTGAAGAATAACAAGGATACTCAAGCTGATTGTTTTCAGTGTACCGAGACAGTATTTACTGAGATTGTTAAACTGGCTGGACAGGGAGAATGGAAAATTTTAAAACCGAAAAGCCTTGAATTGCATCGCCCATACAAAAAATACATTGCAGTTTTGGTAAAAAAATAAATGCGAAAGACATACATCATAGCTGAAATTGGAATTAATCATAATGGAGATATTCATACGGCAAAGAAGCTAATCGATATTGCTTCTGTCGCTGGCTGTGATGCAGTTAAATTTCAAAAAAGAAATCCTGCCGCTTGTGTCCCAGACCATCAAAAGAATGTCATGAAAGAAACCCCATGGGGACAAATGACATATCTTGATTACAAATACAAGGTAGAGTTTGAAAAAGCCGAGTATGACGAGATAAATAAATATTGTAAAGAAAAGGGTATTGAATGGTCTGCTTCCCCATGGGATTTAGACAGCCTTAAGTTTTTATTGCGCTACGATATTCCTTGGATCAAAATCCCATCAGCTATGATCGCCAACGAACCTTTGGTGAAAGCCACCGCCGCAACCGGAAAAAAGATTATTTTTTCTACGGGCATGAGCACTTATCAAGAAATTGATCAAGTTGTTGAGTGGCTTAAGGGTTGTGAGATTGTGATGATGCATTGTAATTCATCTTATCCAGCACCATTAGAAGATTTAAATTTGAAATGCATACAAACGTTAAAAGAACGTTATAACTGCGAGGTTGGTTATAGTGGTCATGAATTTCGTTTGGGAACTTCAGTCGCCGCAGTATACTTGGGTGCAAATATAATCGAGAGACATATAACGTTAGATAGAACTATGTGGGGCACTGATCAGCTTTGTTCAGTTGAGCCACAAGGCATGATCAAGCTGGTCAGAGGGATCAGAGAATTGGAAATTGCCGCTGGGGATGGCTATAAGCAGATCACAGATCAAGAAAAACAGGTTCGAAAAAAACTAAGAGGTTAGGAATGGTGATTACTTGGAATGATTGTGTTGAAATTTATAAAGATGGTGATTTTACCGATAATATAGATATTGGCGCTGATATTTTTAATTCCTTTCGTCGTTACCAGAATGTTATTCTTAGGGAGCCACAACTTAATGTGTGGTATGATATGAAAACAGGAAATTGTTTTGGACCAGAGCAAGATTTTTATAAAAATCCTGGGGATTTTTCCTTTTTTGCCCAAAAAGAGGATTTTTTATCCAATCCACAGTGGGGATATGAACACGTCACAGAGTATTTCGGCAAGTTTTTCGGATCCAACATTAAGACAACGACGGAGTTCATGATACAAGATTCCAAACATTTTAAAAAATTTGAAGATAAAACAATCTTAATCATTGGAGCCGGTCCCAGCACAAACGATATAAATTGGAAAAATATGAATCTAGAATATGATCATATTTGGGCTTGTAATAATTTTTTTATGAAATCGGACTCGGACGAACTGGCAGCTTCTTTGTTGTCTGTCGGTCCTACGGTAGACTTAAAATCTTCAGAATTTAATGATTATGTCAAACGACATAAAACATTGTGTGTTTTTGAAGCCGGCATATCTCCTTTTAGGAAGTCAGAAGAATTTGAAGAACTCAAGTCTTCTTTCTCTGAGCAAGTGGCTTATTACCATTTGCGTTATTTTTCCAAAGTTGGCACCATAGCGAGGTTAATTTGCTTGGCTACATTTTTAAAAGCTAAAAAGATTTATTTTGTAGGTATGGATGGTGATATGGGCAAGGATGGAACCAAGCATCAACATGCGTATGAGGGGATTCACAAAACAGATCATCAAGGCAGGACATTTTCATATGACAGATACCGGCAACAGTATGTTTTGTTGTGGGATTATTTATTAAACACTTTAGAAAATAACAAAGTAGAATATCAAAATCTTGGTGAAGGTCACCGAGCGAATCAATCAACTGATATTTCAAAGCAAGAATTTCCTCTTCAAATCCCTCAAAATCATGCTATACTGTGATTAACAAGGAGGGGTTTATGCTTAACCCATATGAATTAGCGGAACAAATTCCCTTTATTATTGCTGAAATTGGCATTAATCACAATGGTGATTTAGAAGTAGCTAAAAAATTAATCGATGCAGCAGTTGAGGCTGGCTGCGATGCCGTCAAGTTTCAAAAAAGAAATGTTGACGTTGTTTATACTCAAGAATATCTTGCTGGAGAAAGAGAGAGCACATGGGGAACAACCCAACGTGCTCAAAAGGAGGGCTTGGAATTTGGCAAGGAAGAATACGATGTAATCGATTCTTATTGCAAAGAAAGAAACATCCTTTGGACAGCATCAGCGTGGGACGAACCTAGTCAAGAGTTTTTACAACAATATGATTTAGAGTTTAATAAGGTAGCTTCAGCGATGCTTACCCACTTGCCCTTATTGGAAAAGATTGCACAAGAAAAAAAGCACACTTTTATCTCAACTGGAATGAGCACATATGAAGAAATTGATGCGGCATTGGAAATTTTTTATAAATACCCATGCCCCTTTACACTCCTTCATTGTGTCTCAATTTATCCGTGTGTGGATGAAAATTGTAACATTAGTATGATTAATAAATTGAAGCAGCGTTATACATGCCCGGTTGGGTATAGCGGACACGAGGCACATATGTTGCCCACGTTGATGGCGGTAGCAGAAGGTGCGCTTGCAATTGAAAGACATATAACCCTGGATAAGAACATGTATGGTTCAGATCAATCAGCCTCTTTGGAGCCCGAAGAGCTTAGAGAACTTGTTAAGCAAATTACAAAAGTTCAAAGGATCATGGGTTCCGGTAAAAAAACTATTTTACCAACCGAAAAGGTAGTCTCTCAAAAGCTTCGTTATTTTAATGCATAGAATCCAAATATTGAAAAACAAGAATGTTTTCATTACGGGGGCTTCGGGTGGTTTGGGCGAGCAGATTGCATTAGAATTTGCGAAGCGTGGTTGTAATTTATATTTAACTGGTCGAGACACAGAAAAGTTAAAAAACATTATTGGTCAAATAGAGGAATCTAATTACGATGTCTCGGCTACTTGTCAAGTGGGGGATTTGAGAAGTCTGGACGATATAGCTTTTTTGATTGAAGAAGCCAGGAAGACCTTGGGTCAAATTGATGTTTTGGTTAATTGCGCTGGGGAGTTTATGGTGTCCGCACTAAATGCCACTTCAATTGAAGATTTCGATAATTGTTTTAATGTTAATGTTCGTGCGCCATTCATTTTCTGTCAAGAATTCATAAAAGATATGGTGGCAAACAAGTGGGGTCGAATAATTAACATTGGCTCCTCCTCCTCCTATAGTGGTTTTAAAAATACTTCCATTTATTGCGCTTCAAAACATGCATTGTTGGGCTTGTCTCGTTCGTTGCACGATGAACTAAAACATCACAATGTAAGAACTTTTTGTTTTTCGCCGGGTTCTATTAAAACCGAGATGGGAAAGCAAGTAAAGGGACAGCTTTATGAAACCTTTATTGATCCGAGAGAAATTGCCGAATATATAGTCTTTATGGTATCTTTCAATGAAGATATGATCTCTGAAGAGGTGAGGCTGAACAGGGTTAACGTACAATGAAAATGGGAATAATTCAGGGAAGACTTTCCACCCCAACCAATGGTTTTCAGGAGTGTCCATCTAATTGGCGTCGCGAATTCGAACTATTAAAAGAACTAAGATTGAATCATGTGGAGTGGATAGTAACCAAAAATTCTTTTAAAAGTAATCCTATCTTTTCCGAGGACGTTTCAGGGTATTCAATAAATTCCATTTGTGCCGATAACATTGTGGATAGTAGAATTATTCAAAGGGATTTCTTTTTCGAAAATTTGGAACCTATTTGCGTTGCAGCGTTAAAAAACGCCATAAAGAATGTTACAATACCATTGTTAGAGGATAGTGACGTAAAGGACAATTTTAGAAGAAAGCTGTTTTGTGGGTTGATGCGAGAATTGGCACAAAAATATCCTCAACTCACTTTTTCCATTGAGGCAGAGCTAGAGCCGAGCAAGCTGCTTGAGCTATTAGAATTGGGAGATAATATTTTGGTCACCTATGATACCGGCAATATTACATCATGCGGAATCGATCATGAAGACTATATTCGTATCTTTAAAGAAAAGATAAGCAATGTTCATCTTAAAGACCGGACATTTTCAGCGAAAACGGTAGAACCCGGCACGGGAGATACAGATTTTAATTTAATTTTTAAAAATCTAGTTTCTAGCGGGTATGATGGCGTTTTTACACTTCAAACTGCCCGAGAAGAATACGGACAAGAAGTGAAAACCATTACTAAACATAAACAATTGTTTGAGGAGATTTATAATGAATGCGCGTGATATGTTTGATTTAACGGGAAAAACGGCGTTAATCACGGGCGCAGGAGGGCTTTTAGGTCCGAAGCACGCCGAGGCTATAATTGAGTTTGGGGGGTCCGTTGTTTTGACAGATCATCATTTAGATCGGGTCGAAGCGAAGGCTAAAGAACTAAATAAAAAATATGGAAAAGACTGCGCGGTAGCCCATCATATGGATGTTACCGATCCCGAATCAGTTAGTGCCGTGTTTGCGGTCTGTGGCGCTGTAGACATCTTAATTAATAATGCGGCTAAAGACCCGAAGGTTAAAAAGAACGGCGGCTTAACGCCCGACAGCCGCTTTGAAACGATGACTCCAGAGTATTGGTATGAGGGCGTCGACGCCGCGATGAACGGTACTTTTTTCTGCTCGCAGGCAGCAGCCAAAAGAATGTTGAAGAACGATGGTGGTGTGATTTTAAATATTGCGTCCGACTTGGGGGTGATTGCACCTGATCAGAGAATTTATCGTAAAGATGGGCTAGCCGAAGACATGCAGAATGTTAAACCTGTAACCTATTCCGCAGCAAAATGGGCAATTGTGGGGATGACTAAGTATTTAGCAGTTTATTATGCCCAACAGGGTATCCGTGTTAATTGCATCAGTCCAACTGCGGTGTATAATGATCATCCCGAAGATTTTGTGAACAAGCTTACTAATCTTATTCCTATGGGGAGAATGTCTGATATTGACGAATATAAGGGTGTAATTGCTTTTATGTGTTCGGATGCTAGTTCTTATATGACGGGTGAAAACGTTGTTATTGATGGGGGAAAATCAGTATGGTAAATAAACAAATTCACATTCCTATGAAATATGTGAAAAAGGGATGGGGTTATGAAAAGTGGATTGTTAATAAATCAGAATATTGTGGGAAACTGCTCTTCTTTGAAGGGGGAAGGCGATGCTCTTGGCATTACCACAAAATTAAAGATGAAGTATTTTATCTTCAATCCGGCAAATTAATTGTTAAATATAGCGCCGAGGATAATCCCGAACTCGCCAATAAAATACTTCTTGAGCCTGGGCAGAACTTTTATGTTCCCGCTGGTTTGAGGCATCAAATGCACGCCCTTGAAGATTCAGAGTTGTTTGAGTTTTCCACTCAGCATTTCGATGAAGATAGTTATCGTGTGACAAAGGGAGATTAACGTGAGAGATAAAGAATATTTCTTTCGTGAATTGGTGAAAGAGGTATGGACAAAGGATTGTTATGGTTTTGTGAATCAGTGGAAGCCAATTAGAACTCCACGATTTATTGTGGACGCTGGCGCAAATATGGGCGTTTTTACTATTCTTGCTGCCAGTTTATATCCTGAGTGCAAAATTTTTAGTTTTGAACCATTGGGGGATATATTTGAGGTTTTGAAGGAAAATGTAATTGATGATGATGTAGATATTCTTTGTTACAATAAGGCTTTGATTGGCAATAGTGAACCAATTGGCATCGCCTTCTCGCGCAACCCTGGCGGCAATACTTGTATTTATGACAACAATAAAAGTTATCGTGGAAAAGATAGATTTGGTCAAGAATGGACCCCACGACAAATTGATTCACTTTCTTTAAATGAGCTTTTCGAAGAACAACAGATTGATTTTATTGATTTCCTAAAAATGGACGTGGAGGGATCGGAATATGAAATTTTATTTCATGCTGAAAAAATGGGTTTGTTTCCGCGTATCCACACCCTTTCTATGGAGATACACGGGAAACCCTCCAAAAGCAGGATCGCTCCCGAATATGATCGGTTAATTTCTATGTTAAAATCTAACTACAAAAATTTTGTGCAAAAAGATAATATGGTTTTTTGTAGTTCGCCACTTGAAGCGAAAACAACCCAAGGAGAAAAAATGAGTTTGAAGGAACAACAAGAAAAGATTATATCTCAGTTGACAAGTCGAGACCATCAACAAATTATTGAATTAAGGATTAGAATTAGCGACATTTCTGATGAGATTTCAACTCTAAAGGCAGACCTTAAATTTTTTAAAGAAGTTGTCGCTCGTGATATAAAAAGGGCACTTGGTAAATATAATTGACGCAAATCAAAAAAGGGTTCTTAACATTGTTTAAAAGGCTTTTATAATTGTTATATGTGACAATGCTTTAAAGGAGATCGTACAATGTTGACATATAAAGAACATTATCAAAAAAGCTTAGAAAGCGCCGCTCTACCTGCAACGCCAGAATCAAAATATAAATCTCTTTATGATCTTACTGTTGATGGCACCTTCCTTGGCGACGATCCGGCATATCGTGATATAATTAAAAGATTGGCTCCCAAGCTCGCCGACAAGTTTGATAATAATGAGGGCTGCGTAAAAAGAGCCACGGCTCTCTATCTCGATAAGTGGAGAGACATTCCCGAAATTTCAGAACTTGCGGAACACATTATGCCCCGTATCGAGGCAGAAATTTTTCATTGTAACGCACAAATCGAGTTTGTCGCCCCTTACCGGAATATTCCCGGCGCACCACCAGTGGCGTCCTGGCTTTGGCATTATGATGATTGCCCAAATGAATTTTTGAAATTTGTGGTTTATTTAAATGAAGTTGATGAAGATAATGGATGTTTTCGGTATTTAGAAGCTGCTGACGGCAGCATTCCTGTAATTCCTTCTCGTCGCGTTTCTCCCACTGGGGGCACTCCAAAGCAACTTTATGCTGGCTCGCGAATCCCGGCATCAGTTATTCAAGAAAAAGTAGAAGAGGGCGGTCACATAAGAGATTTAGTTGGACCCCCCGGCACATATGCAATAATTACACCTAACATTTACCATCGCGCTACCGTTCCCAAAGTTGGGACTATTCCAAGAGATTGTGTGTTCTTTTTTATTAGACCATCGCTTGCGAATCGCGAATCTTATATTAACGAGAACACTTATTCCATTGCGTCAGGTCGAAATGTTAAGGTTTATGATTTAAATTAGGAAAATAAAATGATTAATATAGAAACTCAAGGACTCAGTTGGATTTATCCAGAAGATGCTAATTTTTATGGTTTTCACACTTGTGACGCCCCGGCGCAGGATCACCAGAAAGCCCGCGTAGAGGCTATTCGATATTGGAATGAAAATTTTCAGAATAGAAAGGAAAAATATTCATTTGAAATTGATTCTGTTGCGAAGCCACATGCTGAAAATTTGAAAAACTTAGGTTATTCCAAGATTGAAAGTTTTTTTAATGAAGAACAAATGAAAATTTTGCAAAACATTAGAGAGGAGATTCAAAGCAGCATTGATACCAATACAAATCTAAAATACCCTAGCGAGCAGATGATCTATATTAATAAGCCTTTGTTAAATTTAACATCGCTTCCAGAAATTTTATTTGATGATAGATTGATCAATATTGCGACAGCTTATTATGGTTGTCGACCAGCCATGGGGTCAGTTGCCGTAAGGAGAAGTTTTGTGAATGATGCTCCCCCTCTGACCAACCAAAATTATCATCGTGATTATAATAGTTTGGTCAAAATGATGAAATTTGTTATTTACTTGAATGATGTTGAGGAGGGTGGTGGACCATTTACATATGTCGCCGGAAGCAATAGAAAAATGTTTAATGGATGGTGGAATCATCATTACCCCACTGATGAAATGGTCGAGGCTCTTTATGGTAAAGATAGTATTTTACCAATAACAGCAAAATTTGGCGATTTATTGATGGCTGATACCTATGGTTTTCATAAGGGACAAAAACCGACGAAGGCTGAAAGAACTGCAATCCATTTTACTTATTTGATCCATCCTGAGTTGGGTGGTTATAACCACAAGTCTGAGGTGCCCCTTGATGAGCGTCATTGTATAAGAAAAGAAGATGTTGAAGCTTTTCCAGATTGGAAAAAGCCCACCGCAGATTTTTTATGGAAGGTTTAAACGATTGATATTTTGGGATTAACTTTTATTTTTTAACAAGTTATAATGGATTCACTAAGTGGGTCCATTATTTTTTTTTTGAGGATATTAGCGTGAAGGATATTAAAGATGTGTGTGTGGTGATACAAGCTCGTTTAAATTCGGAGCGTGTTCCTAAAAAAATGACTCGCCCTTTCGCCGGGACAACATTGACAGATATAGGGGTTGTGAATGTTTTGAATTCCTCAGTCATTCCAAAGGAAAACTTTTATTTGTCGGTTTACGAACCAGAATTGGTCGAGATAGGCGAAAAGCACGGCGTTAATATTTTTCATAGAAGTGAAAAATCTGCTATGGCAGAAAACAGCATTACGGATATCTATGAGTGGCACGATAAGTTGGATTATAAATATGTTGTGTTGATAAGTGCTTGTACTCCGCTATTAACCACGGAGACCATTGATAACTTTATGAGAAGTTATCTTTCTTCCTCGGATGATGGCATGTTTGCTGTAATAGCCAAAAAGCAATATTTTTGGGACGCCACCGGGAAGATGATTAGTCCGTGGCCTGAAGACCAAAAACTAATGAACACAAAAACCATGAACATAACTTACGAAGCCGCGCATTGTTTATATGCTAGCAGGCTTGATATTGTTAAAGGTGGTTGTTGGATGGATACAAAGGTGCCTCCCGAGCCAGAGCTTTTTGTGGTAAAAGAAGAAGAGGTCTTTGATATTGATTATGAATGGCAATTTAAACTTTGTGAAGCTTTGTATAAAGGGGTGCCTACCAAGTGATAGAGTTAGGAACACATTTAGATGATTGCACTCTGCTTTATGACGAAGGTTCTTTCTGGTCGGGCATAGATAAAGAACTTCATGAAAATGCTACGGTGTATATTAACAACAACCGTAGCATTAACATTAAGAGAGTTCATAAGCATGTTCTGGATATATGTGGTGACGAAGCGCCGCCGCCAAGAAGCGTGTGGCTCGACACCAGGGATAATCAATTTTTCAGTGATGCCCAATATGTGACGCTTAAAAATGCGAAAAAAGAACAGCATTTTTTTGTACCAGCACAGAATAAATATTTTGAAAATATACTGGAAGAATATAATTCCACAATCGTTGACAAAATAGATGTCTTCAAGACACAGGAACTTGTCTTCGATGACGCAGGAGAGTTTTTCATTTCGAATGTTGATAATCATTTTAATCGATATACAGGCAAGAAGATAATGATCGTGTGCGGCGGTCCTTCCGCTAACGAAGTGGATTGGCAAGCTGTGGATTATGATTATTTATGGACCTGTAATGAATTTTACAAAAATGACAAATTACAAGATGTAAAAATTGATTTTGCAGCGCTTGCTTCAGTGGTTGACCTTGATAATAAAGAATTAAATGATATAATGAGGCGTGACGCCCCGATAATTTCTTTCCCCCTCGTGACTTATTTATATGATCAGGTTCCACTAGATCCTGTGAAGTCCTTTGTAGAAAGATACCCCTCCAACTCTTGTCATTGGTATACCAGATATTCGTCGGTTATTGGCACGGGAGTGCGAATGATTGCCCTGGCTATTTTTAGTGGTGCTAAGGATGTTTATTTTGTTGGGGTTGATGGTCGGAATAAGGTAGAAAAAGACGGTAAATTACTGCACGCCTTTAACAGCAAAAAGCGGGTTCCAAAGTGGTACAACTTGCATGGAGACAGATTTCAAGCCCGCCAAAATTTAATATTTTGGGATTACATTTTTCACTTGAAGCACAAATATGAATTTAATATTTATAACTTAGGAGAAGAAAAGAAATACAATACGCTTGCCACCGTCTCTAGAACTTTGTGCCCGTTGCCTGATACCATCAAGAGAAAAATAGGTGCCGCGTAATGTTGGATAGATGTCACGCTTGCCGCGCCGAAAAGTCTTATAACTCCAATTATTATTGGCAGAACAACCTCATATCAGATACCCATCAGTGTAAACTTTGCGATCACATTTTTAGATATTTTAAAGGCGATGTTGAAGAATACCATAGAGAAAAGTATCGGATTAAGGGAGAAGAGGGGTATGCCATGTATTCTTCTAAAGAAAGATATAAGTATATTGATACGTTTTTAAACGCTACGAAGGATTTTTTAAGTGAAGAGTTTAAGGTATTGGAAATTGGCTCTGGCGACGGCTTGTTTGCGGTAAAGGCACAAGACTATGTAAAAACAATTATGTGTTCCGATATCGATACAAAAATGACCGATAAGTGCGCCAATTTGGGCTTTGAGGTTATTAATAAAAGTGTTTTAGAAATTGATCAAGGGTTTGATGTGGTTATCGGGATGGATGTGTTAGAGCATGTTTTGGATATCCAAAAGTTTAAAGAAAAGATGGCAGAAATTGTTAATAAGTTTTTGATATTACAGGTTCCTATAAATCGAACAATGGTGCCCCCAAACCCGATTTTTGATGGTCACTCTCATTATTTTTCTAAAGACTCAATACTTAATCTATTTGAGAGTGATTTTAAAGCTTTGCAAATTTATTTTGGTAATAGGGGCTCTTTGGCTAGAGGCGAAGAAATGTTGTGTGTATGGGAGAAGAGAAAATGAAAACCTATGCCGAACATTATAAAAGATGTTTAGAAATCAATCCGGTCACTTCCTCGGGGGATAAATATGATTCTTTGTATGATTTGTCTATTGATGCCGATTTTCTCGCCACAGACGAAAGATATTTTTCTTTGGTAGAGGAACTGGCAAAAGACATAAGATACCGACTAGATAATAATTTAGGATGCTATAATGGTTCTTCCTTTGCTCGCTATGTAAATGATTGTTTGGAAATAGAAAGCCTTAAAGCGTTTGTAAATCATGTTGCGCCGCAAGTAGAGAGAGAAATTTTTCATTGTGGAATACAAGTTGAATTTGTGATGCCTTATCGCAACAATCCTACCAAAGAGAAGCCAGCCGCATCCTGGCTGTGGCATTATGATGATTGCCCAAGAGAATTTTTAAAATTTGTGGTTTATTTAAATGAGGTGACGGAAGAAAACGGTTGTTTTCAGTTTATGGTGGATGAAAAAAATAATGCACCGATTGTTCCTTCCTCTCGGCATACGCCTCACATGGGTATCGGACAGCAACTTTACAAAGGCTCTCGCATCCCACCAAAGGTTATTGATGAAATTTGCAAGAAAGGAGGTCGGCAACAAAGCCTAATTGGTCCCCCCGGCACTTACGGAATGTTGACTCCTAATATCATGCATCGCGCAACAATTCCCCAATCACACACTGCTCCCAGAGATTGTCTTTTTCTTTTTATACGCCCAAGCCTACAAAAAATGGACTCTTATTTTAATCACCGCACTCGCACGATTTTGCCGAAGAAAAATGTTAAAGTTTATAATTTAGATTAGGAGATTTAATGACGACATCTTGGATACAACCGAATCAAGCGAACTTTTATGGGCATTGGCTTTTAAAAAATGGCAGAGAGGCAGTAGAGTATTATAATCAAAAATATGTCGATCGCACCGCGCAGCATCCCCATAGTGCTAGTTCAAAATATGAGCCATATGTTAATGATTTAAAACAAAAAGGCTACACGAAAATAGAGAACTTTTTTGACAAAGAGTTTATCGATAAAATGCGTGAAGACACGGAGAATTTAATAAAGACAGGACAATCTTTAAAGATTCATAATGAAGAACATTCGATGATTGCACAGCCCCTGTACAATATAGAGGGTGCCGCTCAAATTGCCTTTGACGACAGAATTATAGAGATGGCGGCTTCGTTTTATGGCTGTTTACCGGCAATTGGCACATGCAATTTGCGTAAAAGCTATGCCAACAATCTCCCTTCAAGAACTACCAATTTGTTTCATCGTGATTTTAATAGTGTAAGGATAATAAAGTTTTTTGCTTATTTAAATGATGTAGATATTCATACTGGTCCCTTTACCTACGTCGAAGGAAGTAATGCAAAAATGTTTAGCGGGTGGGACGCCAAACAACGTTGGATGGATGCTGAACTAGAAAATGCCTATAGCAAGCAAAGCATAAAACGCTGCACTGCGAAAGCAGGAGATTTGCTTATGGGCTGGACCAACGGCTGGCACAAGGGGCAGAAGGTTCGCCAAGGCTCACGCCTCATGTTTACTATAAACTTCGTGGTGCATCCAGAACTTGCCGATGGCAAAGAACAATCCATTTCGTTTAAAATTAAAAAAAGTTTTTATGATTCGTTGCCCGATTGGAAAAAGCCTGTGTGTGATTTTTTATTAAAGGAGTAAAAAATTTGATTTTATGAAATGTATAATTTGTGAGAACACAATTGAAAATATAAGAGAAAAGGTCTGTAAGTGCGATGAATGTGAACATGTCTTCAGAAATTATTCCGCAATAGATTTGAAAGATTATTACACAAATCTTTATAGGCAAAAAATAACACCTGCGGTTCAAACCGCGCCCATAAAAGCCAGAGGAGCAACCAAACTCAGCTTGATAGGGGACTATGTATGCGCCGCTGATAGGGTGTTGGAAATCGGCTTAGGGTATGGACATTTTTGTGATATTTTTAAAGAAAAATTTGGTTTAGAAAATTATCATGCATGTGAAATAGATGAAAATCTCTCTTCTGCTGCAAAAAACAAGGGTATAAAGGTATTTGGATGTTCGATGCAAAATATACCGGAGAATTCTAAATACGATGTTATTATTTCTTTTGATGTTCTGGAACATTTTTACGACCCAAAACATTATAAGAATAAATTATTAAAGTTGCTTAATAAAACAGGCAAGGCAATTATACAAGTTCCAGTAAACCGGACATTACACAGTAAGGAACCATTCGATGGACATTATCACTATTTTTCTGAAAAATCTTTGAGGAAGCTAATGGAACCGGAGTTCAAGTGTAAAATGATACTGAAAACCAAGAGAGGTCAAGTCGCTAATGGCGAAGAGATCCTATCAGTATTTATGTTGGATTAACAGATTATGAAAAAAGTTTTTATAGACTGTGGAGCACACAAAGGCGAATCTCTAGAAGCCTTTTCGAGTCTCTATGCAGATAGCGGCGAATATGAGGCTTATTGTTTTGAGATTTCAGATCGCCGCATGTTTAAACAAGCTGGTTTAAAAATTATGTCCAGACTTGTTTTGGAAAAAAATATTAAAAGTGCGGTATGGGATACTAAAGCTGTGTGGGTAAAAGATGGAACTATAACGTGGTATGACGACGCAGACGAAGGTTCTAGTGTTATAAAAGACAAATACGCGCATAATCCAAGAAAGGCAGAATCTTTTGATTTAAGTTCTTGGATAAAGGATAATTTTTTAGAAAGTGACACAATTATTTTAAAGCTTGATATTGAAGGAGCCGAATACGAGGTGTTGCAAAAATTATATAATGATGGCACTTTAAGGTATATTGATAAGTTATATTGTGAAATTCATGGTGCAAAATGCGGAAAAAGTTTGGCGCAATCTTTAAATTTGGTTGCCGGTGCAAAGGATTTTGGGCATCACATTTATGTATGGTCGGCTCAAGATATGTCGTCGCTTGGTGAACGCATTTATGATGAGAAGCTTCTCCAAAAAGAATATGTAAAGTGGGGTTATAGAAAAGCATCTGAAATTATAGGGTTGTTAGAGAGAGCTAGAACTGGATCATTCGATCACGAATCCAATATCATTAAAAACATGGTAAATCAGGGCATTAAGCAACAGGTGGTTGAGAGTCCTCTCCCTCTTTCGGGCGATACGTTAAATTTAAAAATCAGGTATGATATCATGGGAATTGATCCAGTTGCGACCGAGTTGCGTTGGGAGAAAAAGATTTTGCATGTAGAACTAGAGAACGAAGATTTAAAACAATTGATGGAAAGATTTGCCAATCATTCAGTTGTAGGCAAGGATTAAATCATGGTTATTTATGTTGACATTGATGAAACGATTTGCCAATCACCCCCATCTCGCAATTATGCAGAGGCGGTCCCTATGGCAAATAGAATCAAAAAAATAAATCAGCTTTATGATGATGGCAATACAATTATTTACTGGACAGCTAGGGGCTCTGGGTCGGGCATAGACTGGTCCGAGACAACTACTAAACAATTTAAAAAATGGGGTGTCAAATACCATGATCTTAAATTTGGAAAGCCAAATTATGATTTGTTTATTGACGATAAAAACATCAATTCAGATATGTTTTTTGAGCAGCAGATGACTGCCCCCAATATTAACTTTAAGGAGAAGAAACAATGAAATTATCTGATCAAGCGATGGGAGCACTGATGATGGCACTACAAAAATCATTATATGAGCAAACTGATATTGTTCCCATTTTAAGGGCATTTGATTTCGTTATTAATGGCGAATCACAGGATGAATTAATGGTTGCGAATCCTCCCGTGTTTAAAATCGGCGCTGATGACGAAGAAAGCGATTGATGCCCAAGTATTTTTACCACTGTAATGATTGTGGGGATGAGTGGGGAGAGTGGCATGGGATGAGTGAATCTCCTGCCAACTGTCCGTGCGGTTCGATGGATTTTGAGCGTTTGCCGTCTAGTTTCGCGCTAAAGATCGAAAAAAAAGATCCACAAAAGAAAAAAGTCGGAGAAATGACAAAGGAATTTATAGAAGATTCGAAGCAAGAACTTCGAACTTATCAACAAAACTTAGAAGAGAGGACATACGAACACAATGATTGAAGTTTTTATTATTATAATACAATTTGTGTGTATTGCTATCGCGATATTATATATTAGAAATTTGCTATTGACTGTTAAAAATATACAAACAATGATTCAAGAAGTGGCAGATCTAGCAGACGAATATGATATTTTTGTGACTGAGTTGAACTCTAAAACAACTTATTATGGCGACCCCACTATCGAAGAATTGGCAACCCTTTCAAACCAATTAAAAGCATCACTCCAGGCTGTAAGGGATATCGAAAAACAATTGTTTGGCATAGAAGAGGATTATGATTCAGATGACGAAAAAGAGACGCAAGAAAACTAAAAGACTATATTTTACTCAAATTCACGAAGATGCAATAATTGAATATTGCAAAACACAGGATCAGAGAAGAAAAGAAGTCTTATATAAAGATCTTATACAACCCGCCCTCGATGAAATGGTCGACAAAATAGTTTTTACTTACAAGTTTACAACGCTCCCCAATATTGATTTTTTAAGAGAGGAGTGCAAATCTTGGCTCGTTACCATTCTTGACAAGTATGATCAATCGAAAGGTTCTAAAGCCTTTTCTTATTTTTCAGTTATTACTAAGAATTGGTTTATTCATAAAGTTAAAAAAACCACAAAACGAATGAAAACAGAGACCCCTTTGGCTGATATGACCAGGGTCGAGTCTGCTGTTATAGTTGAAAATGAGGTTGATGATAAAAGAGAACATGCCGAATTTTTTCTTTATTTAAACGGGCAATTAGACAATTGGCTTGAAGAAGCCGACCGCCCAAACGATATCAAGCTTTTAAAAGCAATTAAAATGCTTTTTGAGCATTCTGAACAAATCGAAATTTTCAACAAAAAAGCTATTTACTTGTATATGAGAGAGATAACAGATCTTAATACAAAACAAATAGCGTCATCTCTTTCAAGATTTAAAATAAAATATAGAGAGTTTAGGAGAAGCTGGGACGATGGAGAAATTTGAGAAGTTGTTTAGGGAAGCCATAGGCAATATTAGGGGTGACAGAGACACCGCTAATGCCGCCTTAGATGAGATTGTGCAGGACGTACACCAAGGCAAGACCACCCATCATCAAAGCGGCATGGTCATCGCGAAATATTTAGAAACTCTTCAACGTTCGAACGAACAATTGGTGAAGCTATTGGCTTTAAAAAACAAAACGAGACAACAATCTGAAAGAATCTCGACAGAAGAAATAGAAAATATCTATAGTAAAATTTCATCGGAGCATGATGCTTAATGTCAAAAACAGAAAAATTTGGGTATACAAATCAGAATTTCATACAATCAAGTTACTGTAAAATTAGGTTTGATTATGAGTCTTATAATCTTGAAGGCTTATCCCGAGTTGTTCGAAGTCAAACCAATGTTAACTCCATTGACAAAACGAATACCTTTATAGGTAAAGTTTTTAAAATTTTACCCACCGAGACCGCACCAATCCCTGGTGGGTTATTAGATGCCATTAAAAACGCCGGGATTTTAAATTATGAGAATTTGCAACAATGCTACGTCAGAGTTCCCGAAGCTCATTCCTCTTTGCCACTACCAGCCACTGACGACGACCCTGTTATTGAGGAGTATTCTCTTTGTGTGGCACCAATATCTGAAGATATTTGCGTAGGCACTCACGTCACGGTCCAGTTTAATAACACTGAAGCGTTTACTTATGGCATTGTTGTTTCGACTTCTGCTCAGAACGCGGTCGATGTTGTAGAAGATTATGTCCCAGGAACAGCCCCCAAGTTTCCCCCCGGAAAAGCTAACAACTTGGCTAGAATTACTTCGGTAAAAGCGATGTATAAAATACTAGGATTGGGTCCAAAGCCATTCGGAAAATATAATACGAGAAATTGGGAAACGTTCAAATCTCGCCAGCCACGTTTGAGGAAGATCTATGGCAAGTCAGGCATCCCCCAGGTCGCCATAAAGGCAATAGAGGCAGCCGCCAAGATGTATGGAATTCCTGTTTGTATATTACATGGGATTATGAAAGCTGAGTCCGGCGGCGGCAGACCGGTGGGAATCTTTGGTCAAGGGTTATTCAGCGAAAAGCCCAGTATAGCCGCAGCGAACAAGGCAAACTCATCAGCACTCGGCGTTGGTCAGGTAGTTGCAAGTACATATTTATCACTTGGGGTTAATTTTGCCCTACGCGCCGCACATTGGGAGATCTCAGACCCCCTTAAATATGGTTATAAATCGGTAGCTCATGTTATTGTTGGGAAAGTCATTGCCAAGGGTGATCTTACATGGGGCTTGAGAGGTTATGCTGGCACCAAGAAGGGCGGCGAAAGGAAAAAGAAGGCTGTGATGGGCAAGTGTGGTGGGGCAGCAGGCTTTAAAAAAGTTGATAAAGTTATTTCTTCGAAGAAGACCAGAAGAAAATATTATGAAAATATTATTGATGGAGCAATTGCCCTAAAGGGTCAGCCAGACAAAGCGATTATTAACGCAGCCGCCAAAGCAGGAGTTCCTTCGGCAAAAATTAACAAGGTGCTGAAATTTTAAGCAGGAAATAATGTAATGACTCAATATAAAGGCAACAAGCCCAACATAAAAGGCTTATCAAAAGAAAAACAAAGGATTCTCAAAGATGCCACTAAAAAGTGGAAAGCCAGGAATAGTGGTGCTTCTAATATCCAAGATCCCGTAGGTGCTTATAAAAATTACTCCAAAGATCCTCTTGAGAAGGCATATGGAAAGGGAAATTCTTGGATGGTATTCGGTCGCGACCGGACAGGAGAACAGACAGAAAAATCAGATAAGAAGCCGGTCACTAGAGACACTGGCTACGGTTCAATGCCTGGAGATAATTGTTGGATAATTGATCTCGTTGCAGGGAGACAGAGCGCATTTAATGTGGAAAACGCTGCCGGTAAGAAAGTAAGCACTCCTCCTAACTTTTTTAATGATGCCGCGAGGATTTATATCGCTCAAAAAACCAATGTCGATTACAATTTTCGTTTGGTCGATGGCAAGGTAGGGAGCCCGAGAGCCCGATCGGCAATCGCCATCAAGGCAGATGCCGTTAGGATTATTGGCAGAGAAGGAATCAAATTAGTTACAGGCGAAGGAGCACAGATCCAACAAAAAAATTCCCGCGATGGATCATTGGCATCAATCAAGGGGATAGATTTGATTGCGGGCAACTGGAAAGATCCAGACTTGCAGCCGATCCCCAAAGGCGACAACCTCATCGAGTGCATTGAAGCTATTTACAAGCAGATGAAGAACTTGGGGACAATGGTATCCGCATTTGCAAAAGGGGTGTCCAGCTTAGAGCAGGATTTGAGATCTCATATCCATGTAGCCCCTTTGTGGGGACCAAACTCTATTTCTCCCGATCTCATGCTGAAAGCGCCGGTACATGAAAAGAAACATCTTGAATTAAAGATGAACATGGGGCTTTTCCAAGCAGCAATTGCAAGTGATTATTTTAAATATATGAGCGGTGTAAAGCCCGACCACTATATTCTTAGCAAGTTTAATAATACGAATTAACATGGCATCCGATCTTCTATCTAATAATTTTTTAAAAAGCACATGGGTTGTGTCGCGGGCACCTTTTTATAATAAAGGAGATAATAGGGTTTATTGGGTATACCACACACAGGTTTCGTCGTTTACCACAAAAGAATTAACCGACCTGTCGTCGGGTAACCGGAAGAATGTCATAGAGGCTTTTAAAACCTTAAAGCTTTTTACAACCAATGAATTGATTTTAGATCCCCAAACCTTGACCGAAGTCGGGTATTGCGGACCAGAGTCAGCCAGTGCCACCAGTAACTTACTCCCGCTGCCCGAACACATCACACCAGAACGATTTTATATTGCACCTCGACCTGGGGCAAAATTAAAGATTTTATATTCTATCCCTGCTAAGTATATTAATTTGAAAAAGGTGGAATATTTACGCGCCAGGGAGAATGCCGAATTTCTTAAGCCACCACGCAAGCCTCGTTTTGGTCAAGATGGGTGGTGGGAGACTAGCAATAAAGATCTCCAAGATGATCTCCTTAAAGGTGTCGGAAAAATAGATGAATTAAATAAATATTTTAAGAGAAAACTCTCTACAAACCAAAAATATATTTCTAAAACCGCAGGCATTTTGGGCAGGTTTCAAAATCCACCTGAAACAGCAGCGGACAATCTGGCTAGAATGTCTTCTGCCCGCAATCCATCAACCCTTGCAGGAAATTATAACGAAAGTTTGCAAGCGGTAGATTTTGTAGGTGATTTCTTTTTTGATCAAATGCCGGATTTTCTGGGTGATGTAGAGGAAGTAGTCGACGACGCCGACTATTGGATTATAGATACCAGTGGAACTCAAGAGGCTCTCAAGAAAGCACAGAACGCATCTGCCGCCGCCGCCAAAGAATTAAACAAAATTGTTGTATTTTTGAACAAATGGGGGCTTACTGGCTTATTGGAATGTTTAATTGCTCTCACTGCCGAGAAACTTTCCCTAGCGGGTTATATTGTGGTGGCACAGAAATTAATAGAGCAAGCCGAAGAATTGTTAGAAAGTTATAAAATGTTTAAAGCTCAACTTCAAGAAGTGGACGAAATGGTTGCTGCTTTCATCGCCCGCATGATGGCAACTCAAGAATTTGATCTAGAAGAGGAGATCAAGGAAGCATTTGTGGGAATGTTAAAAGAAGCGTTACGTCAAATAGTGCAAATGGCGTTGGCAGCTTGTCTTGAGGAATTAGCCTCTGAACAACCAGCTTCTGATTTTGATTTCGGAGCTTTGTCACCGGGGGAATCATTTGGACAAAGCTTTAATACCAGCCCTTACGACCCTTCGAACTCATTTGATGTGGCATTGAATCGTGACTTGGGTGTCACTCTCGCACAAATGGGTGATGGAGGAGACGAAAATCAAAAAAACAACATTAAAAGATTCATTGCAGATGTTTTTGAAACTTTAACGCCCAAAGAATTATGTAGGTTGTTTTTAGGCTCACCCGAGCCAAAACTTGTTGCTTTTGTTTTTAGTTTTGCCGAAAATTATAAATATCCTAAATTTAAGGGTTATGCTGATGTTAAAAGTTTCTTCCTTGCCCTCGGTAAACTGAGTAATTTGACCATTTGTGAAGATTTAATGATGGCTGCTCCTTTAGCAATGGGCGACCCCTTATATTGTGATACGGGAAAACTTGATCCTTTTACTGAACAATTGCGTAATAAAGTTCCTGATGATCTTTTACAAAATCTGTCCAAACAGAGGAATGAAGACTTGTTAAATACAGCAAATCTTTTAGAACAGTTTCTTTCTGGCGAGGATCCTTTTGCTTCCTCATACCCCTCCATCGAGATGGGTCCATTTTATGATCCAATTTGGACAAGAATTAAGAAAGTAATCCCCACCTGGGAGGGTGTGTTTAATGAAGATTTAAAAGGTCTCGGCAAACTTGCGGACGCTAACCCCACCGTGGGAATTAAACAGGGCGCTCAAGCGATTGCCAAGGCATTTCCCGACGCCGACTCGCCATCGCTCGATCAGGGCGAGCTTAAAAAGCTTCAAGCTAATCCACAAGTAAAAGCTTTAGCTTTAGTGGACAAACTTCCTCCACTTCCGTCGATGGAAAGCGTTATTGGGCAATCAGTATTTTTAAAAAACTCGTCTCTCAATCATGCTAATTCATCCATGATTTTAGATTTTGACAATTTTCAAGTGGAAACTTTTCGCGATGCTAAGCAGAAACAACATAAAAAGTATATAATGGCAGATGCTGGTTTAAAAAAGTTAGCTGAAAAGGAGAAGCTTGCTAAAGATGGCGCAGTTTTTGATACTAATGCCGTGCCGGTAAAAGGTCAATGGCCAGACTCTCTTCTTAATATTAGCAATGTTTTAAAAGAATCAATGAAGGGAACTCCCCATGAGGATGCATTTTTAAAAGGGTTTGTGAATCAGCCTGCCGCCATGGACAAAGTATGGTGGGAGACGTGTTTTGCCATTTATAAGGATATCTATTTTCAAATTTACAAGGAAGCCATCGAGGGCTTCTATAAAAAGTACGACAAGCAACCCAGTGTTTCGTCCATTCTCAAATCACTTCCCTATTTCGGCAAGGATCGCATAGACCACTTACAGAAAAAGCTTTGTGACTTAAAAGAAAGCAAAGAACAAAGCAATAAAGTGTTATACAATGAAGATTACTTATTAGACCTAGAAGCGTTGAAGTCGCTTGTTTACGTTTTTATGATAGAAAATTCTTTGCCCATTTTCTTAGCTGAAGAGATGATTCCTTACGATAGCAGTTTCGCTATGGTAGAAACGCAGGAAATCGTACCTGAGTTTAAGAAATTTATCAAGAACCATAATCTGATTATTCCATTTAATCAAATCCTTTGTGATAGCGTGGATTCAAACGGAAACAAACTCACTGTGGAAAAGCTGGTGCTCGACGAAACAAAATTAATTAAATCACGGCTCTCAGGCGAAAAAGGATATGCTTCTGCAAAGGGCTCCCCACAACCCCCAGCCGATTGGGTGAAGTCTCGATTGAAGAACTTGGGCGGTTTAATTTTTTTAACTGGTGGCCAGGTCGGCGATCCCTTCAAGATGACCGTAAATCCCCAGACGCTAGGAGCACAAGCCACTAACCCTATTAATGCTAAAATCCCTCCTGGCACGCAACCACTCTATAAGGGCGATCTTCAGTCGAGCAACTACAAAAAACCAGAAATACAAACTTTTTATTTGCATGATATGGTATGGCACAATCCATATGGTAAAGAGAAGTTGGGCTTTTTCGATTGGATGGTGAGTCTTTATAACCCTGTTTGGAGAGATTGGGACAAAGTTTTAAAATCTCCGCAACACGAAGCTATGAGCAAACAATGGCAGGACGCTGGCAACATTATTCTTGCTTTCACTTCCCTTGTGCCGCCGAAGCCACCCGCAGATTCTAATACTTTATCCGAATCTCTATCGGTTGAATTCGATGTTGCCGACGAAAATCTCAACCTTGTTTATTGGTTTTTGATCAAGAGTTTAAACATTTTTCTAAAAGATCTTTTCGAACAGAAGAACACTTTTTTTAGCACCGAAGACAGCGCGTTTATATCGAAATCAACCGGCAAGAAGATTAATGAGGTTAAATGGACCAACCCGATCGGCACCGTTGCTGGCAACGACATCGTTCCTGAAATGCTTACCAACTTTGGAATCAATTTTAAGCAATACGTTACTCTTAAAACTCTCGGGCAATATAATGAATATAAACTAGCCCATACAAAGCTTGGTCCTTTGTGGAACTTCGGTAGCGGAGATCTGTTTCATAAGTTTTTTACGAATGTTTTGGTAGGAGCCGATGACTCAATCATTGTACAAGCTCCTGTTGGAGGAGATTCCGTTCGGCTTTTTTCGAAAGAGGCAGACATTATATTTGAACCACCAACCCACTCAACGAATGTTGTCTTTAAGGGAAAGGATGAAGTCTGGTTGAAATGGCACCTTGCAACAAAGGAATATTATGCTTATTATATGGGGTCTTCCGGTAATTCGCACCTGTGGCCGGAGGAGGTGTTTAAAGGTAATGCCAACATCAACGCCACCGACGTTAAATCCATGCAGGCACCCCTTAGCAGCAATTACCCCTCGGTTTCGATAGTATCGGCTCCCAATACTCCTCCACCGCCCACTCTTGCTCCGTCATTTGATGCTAATGAAATGGCTACGGCGATTAAGCTAGAAACTTTTGATGCTTTAAACGACGTATTTACAAAGGAACAAAAATTAAACATCTTTCAGAAGTTTAAAGCTACGTTGGTCGAGTTTATTGGCGGGATTCCGTTTAATAAAGAAAATGCATATGGCGCGACCAAAGATCAATTAAAATTTGCCCTTAATGAATTGAAGATGGGCGCAGGTAGTTTATCCCTAGAGATGAATAGTACGCCTCTGTGGATTATGATTTTGATGTTAATTCCTAAAATAATTATCGCGGGAATCAAATCAATAATTGAAACTTATCTTTTTATGCAAGTTCCAATCGTGTATTTCTTACTTAAAACTCTTGAATCACTTGGTTTGGATTTAGCTGGGTCGGACGAAGCAGACCTTCTGGGTGCAGCAGATACATATCTCAAGGGCAAAGAAAAAGAAATGGCGAGTGATCAAGCGGCAAAATATCCGCAGTCGGCAGCAGCACAGCAGTTCAAGAAGCAACAACAATTGGAGAAATTAAAATGTCCTTTACCGTAAAATTACCATTAGCCCAGAGTAACAACTTAACTTATGAACAGATTGAAACCAGACAGGGCATGATCAAGCAGCGCGTGAAAAACCTTTTGTTAACCTCACCCGGCGAACGTATTATGATTGAAGATTTTGGGTGTGGCTTGAGGAGGTTTTTATTTGAACCTGAAAATAGTGGAAAGTCCGAGTTGGTGAAGGAAACCATTGAAACTCAATTTGACAAATATTTGGAGGGCGTCCAGCTTTTAGACGTGCAAACAAAAATTGATGACCAAGTGCTGGCTGTAAAAGTGGATTACTTGATATTTACTTTAGGTGTTCAGGATAGTATTCAAATAATCGTTAAAACTTAACTATTTACGAAGAGGATAAATCATGCCAAGAAAAGACAATGTTGTAAAGTATACTGATCGAGATTTTGATAGCATTAAAAAATCACTAGTTAGCTATGCTAAGAGATATTATCCCGACACATATAAGGATTTTAGCGTTGCTGGCTTTGGGGCGCTTACAACGGATATGGTCGCGTATATCGGCGACATCCTTTCATTTTATCTGGATTACCAAGCCAATGAAACTTACTTAGATACTGCGCTTGAGTTTGATAATGTTATTAGATTAGCTAAAACTTTGGGATATAAATTTAAATATGATTATGCATCTCATGGCACCGTTACAATATTTTTATCAATTCCGGCGTCGACTTCACAACCTTTAGAACTTGATGGAGATTATGCTCCCACAATAAGAAAAGGAACGGTTTTTTCTAATTTAAATGATGCAAGTTTTATTTTAATGGAAGATGTTAATTTTGCAGATAATTCACTGGAGCGCCAGCCCGCCGTTATTGACGATACAACTGGTTTGCCGAGCTATTATGCGGTTAAGGCGTATGGCAAGGTCGCTTCCGGTGAAATTAATATTGCCACCAGCGTCATTGCAGATTTTGAGCGGTTTTTACAGGTAGCAGTTAACGAGCCTTTTATAACGGAAATTTTGAGCGTTGAGGATTCTGACGGGAATGAATATTTTGAAGTAGACCATTTATCACAAAACGTGATTTATAAAGACTTAACAAACCCAAATTCTGCGACAGATCGCGTTAAATCTATTATAAAGCCTCTTTTGGTAACCAGAAGGTTTACAACAGATCGCTTTTCAGACCGAACGGTATTGCAGTTTGGGTATGGCTCCGAACAAAATTTTACAACCGATAAATATGGTAGACCAGAAAATGTTGCTATTCAAAAATATGGTAGAGATTATGTTTCTTCTACTAGCTTTGACCCCACAAACTTGATTAGTAATGATAAATTTGGCGTAGCTCCTTCGAATACTACTTTGACAATTGCATATATAAAGAATACATTTAACAATGTTAATGCGGGTCGAAATTCCATTAATAGGGTGGTAGACATGTCTTTAAATTTTCCCGGTCTCGACAATGCGACAAATGTTGAAGAATATGTAAGGACATCAATTGTAATTAATAATGACGAAGCGATAACGGGAGATCTAGCCGTGCCCGATTCTGACGAATTGAGAATAAGGGCAACTTCTCAATTTGCCACGCAAAAAAGAGCAGTAACGGCGCAAGATTATGTTTCCTTGTGTTATGCGATGCCAAGCCAATTTGGAGCAATTAAGAGAGCTAGAGTTGCCAGAGATAAAGATTCAATGAAAACAAATCTTAATCTTTATGTTCTGGGCGAAGACGTGTTTGGAGATTTTACAAATGCAAACGCCATAATCAAGAAAAATTTGAAAACTTGGATTTCTCGGCATAAGATGATTTCCGATACAATTGATATTCTTGATGCTAAAATTGTCAACATTGGGTTAGTTTTTAGTGTTCAAGCAGACCCAGGATTTAATAAGTTTGACGTATTGCAAAACTGCATATCAGATTTGATGGACCTTTATGATGTTGCTTTTAATATTGGTGAACCATTATTTATCAATGATGCGTATCGGAAGCTGAGAGACACTACGGGGGTGCTCGATGTGTTGAGAATCGATCCCGACGTTAAAAACGGAGGACTCTATGCGGACACATTTTTTGCCATCCCCGGCAATATGTCCACTGATGGTCGGGTGCTTAGTCCACCGGAGGACGTTGCATTTGAAATTAAATTTCCTTCGGATGACTTTGTGGGGACGGTATTGTAATGGCTATTAAAAAATATAGAGCAGTTAAAGACAACACCATCACAAATGCTTATAAGCCGGGTTTGAACACGCGGGCTACTGGCTCAAATATGGGCGCAGCAGATGCGCTTGAGGTCTTTACAATTTATGGGCAAGTGACAGCCAGCGCTGGCGGCAATGAAAAATCTAGAATTTTAATTAAATTCAATACAGACGACATCAATACCGACCGAACTGCTGGCGCTATCGGTGATAGCGGAAGTGTAAAGTGGATTTTAAATCTTACCAATGCTGAAACCCCATACAGCGTTCCTAGTAATTTTGATTTGCAGATATATCCTATTGAGCGGGGGTGGGACGAAGGCGTTGGCATGGATATGGATGATTATTCAGATTCTGATGCGTCGAATTGGGATAAGGCAACCGACACCGTTAATTGGACTAAAGCTGGCGGCGATTTCCATGAAGGGCATACAGCCTCTTATAATTTCCCCACCGGAACGGAAAATCTAGAAGTAGATGTAAGTGATATTGTAGAAAAATGGCTTGATAGTACGATTATAAATTATGGGTTCTTGATCCGAATGACAGCTTCTATTGAAACGGGCACTGTGACTTATTTTGATAAGAAGTTTTATGCGCGAACAAGTCAGTATGAACTCAAGAGACCCGCCCTTGAGGCGCGGTGGGACGATTCACTGGATGACAATTCAGCTAATTTTGTAATATCTAGTTCTCTCGCTCCTGCCGCCGATAATTTAAATACAATTTATTTGTACAACTATATTCGCGGAGAATTGAAAAATATTCCCGATGTATCTACGGGTGAGATTTTTGTAAGTATTTATTCTGGTTCTAGTGATGATGAGCCAACCGGTGATGCTATCGGGATGCCAACAGGTGGCGGCATTGAGACATCCGGTGATACAAATGTTACTGGCGGCTGGGTTGGGACGGGGATCTATTCCGCAACTTTTGCTTACACTAGTAGTGCCATTAAATATATCTATCCGGTGTGGCATACTGGATCAACGGAATATTATACAGGGTCTGTTGTAACAGCATCGGCATTGAAGCAGCAGTATTCACAATTGTCGACCACATATTATTTAGCATTGAGTAATTTGAACTCTCCCTACAGGAAGAACGAAAAAACAAGGCTGCGTTTGTATATCCGACCGGCAAATTGGTCCCCCAACATTTACAATGTGGCATCGGCAACACCGCAGACTTTAACCAAGGAGCTAGTTTACTATCAGGTAAAGCGCACTATAGATGATTATATTGTTATTCATTATGGAACAGGAACTGGTGCTGATGCTTGGTCTAAATTATCATATGATTTAAGCGGCAATTATTTTGATTTAGACTTTACTAGTTTTGCAGCGGATTATCAATATGAGATTTCTTTCATAATAAAAGAAAGTGGACAATTGAGAGAGCAACCAGACACGTTTGTTTTCCGAGTAGAGTAGTTAAATGGATTTTCAAAAATATCTTGAAAAGTTAAGAAATAAAGAAATTAAGACCCACTCCATCATTAGAAAAAGTCTTAATGATGTGGGGGATCAGTACGATTCTGGAAAGTTTTATGACATTTGGTCTAAAAATCAACAACGCTTTGTTCCACCCTTTGATTTCTCTTCAGCAAGCAATTTTGCTTTTTACGGGTTAGCAGAAGAATATTATAAAAATGCCATAAAGAGAGTTTATAATACCTATCCATATGATGGAACTCCTTACGATAAAGAATTGTGGCATTATAGTTCCTCATTTGTTGAGAATTATATTTTTGACAATGAATATCCTCGCACCACTGGTTGGGGTGTATTTTCCCCCGATGGCTGGACTGCTCAAACAGACGAACAGGATGGTTACGGCGAGCCAACAACTAAAGAATATATTTTATTAGATGGCGCAGTAAACATTAATAATATCATCGATGAGGATGAAGGGCTTGGTTACAACTTAGAGTTTGGAAATGTTTCTGGTTCTACAATTGAATTTTGGTTGAAAAAATCAGAATTCTTGCCCACTTTAACCGAAAAAGAAGTTATTTTTGATATTTGGAATAGTGGAACCATAGGCGACGGCGGTGGCGCTTATGGTAGATTAACTCTCGGTCTGACAGCTAGCTCAGACGGCACCGCGCCGTTTTTCCTTGTCTACAATTCGGGAACTGCCAGGATTGACCATGAAACATTTGGCGCAGTTACAACAGCCAGTATTGCAGATGACGAATGGCATCATTACGCCATTACTTTAACTTCCTCCGCAGACACTTCAGATGTTTACACAGCTAAATTATATGTAGATGGAGATTTTGATTCAGAAACATCTCTCTTCACGGATGCCGGCGCAACGATCGGTGCAGTTACCGGAGCATTCGTCGGCAGCGTTGGTTCGCTTGTAACCCAACAATCTGGTTCTTCTAACACTCGTATTGGTTGGGGTAAACTTTCTGGTTCTCTGGATGAGTTCCGCTTTTGGAAAAAGGTGAGAAATCCGCAACAAATTGGTCGTTTTTATATTCAGCCAGTTGGTGCTGGCGGCGATGACATTGAAAGTGTTAATCGTTATCTGGGCGTATATTATAAATTTAACGAGGGCATAACCGAGACAGCTTCTGTAGACCAGGGGGTTTTGGATTATTCGGGTCGGGTTAATAACGGGTCGTGGGAAGGATATACGGCAAATGCTCGTAGTACCGGCTCCGCTATTGTTCAGTCTGGCAAAGCCACCAAAGAAACAAAAGATCCGATTCTCTACTCTTTTCATCCCGAGGTAAAGGCATACTATGAGGATAAAGTTTTATCAGGGTCTATATACGATCGCGAAAATCATAATAGCGTTATAAATAAGTTTCCCGGTTGGATCAGGGAAGAAGATGAGAACGCGGATCTGGAACTTCGAGCCCTTGCTCAGATATTGGGTTCTGTGCTGGACGAGATTTATTTAGAGATTAAAAGCTTTCCTTCTGTCGCTAATATCGAGTATTATCAGGACGACGTAAAGCAACCTAAGGCTGCACTAGTGCGGGCAGCATTAAATTCTAAAGGGTTCGTTGTTGGTCCAATTTTAGACGATATTTCCGAGATTACCAACTTATTAGGTCGCACTGAAAAGGTTATTTTTACTAAAAATATAGAAGAAATTAAAAGCACCATCTATAACAACCTTAACAACAACCTGATGGAGATCCTGAAAACAAAAGGAACCGAAGAATCTTTTAGAAACATTATGAGATGTTTTGGCGTTGACACCGACCTTATCTCCATCAACACCTATTACAACCTTTCAGAAGTAGATCTGGAAGACCGCTTTGAAACATTCACCGAGAAAAATAAATTTTTTCCATTTTCAGACGAACCTAATGTTAATGCTACGGTGTATATTAACAATAATGGCTCTAATAAAAGACCTTATATTTCGGGTACTTACGTTTCAGGGAATACCGACCCCCAATCAGGAGGCGATCTGCCCGAAGAAGCAACTTTTGCCAATACTTACGAAGTTAATGCATTTTTTAAAAAACAAAAAGCCTTATATAACACGGGCTCCTTTGCGCTAACAAGTGTATCCTCTTCCGTTTTTGGTATCCATGCGGTAAACCCAACCGATCCCCAAGATAGCACAGATACTTTTGCTTCCGGTGATGATTACGCCAATTTTCAAGTTTATGCAGTTAGGGATCAGCACTATAGCTCCAAAGCCAAATTTGTTCTCACCACCACTAACGTAAGCACTGGAAATCTAGAATTTCCAGAGATAGAAACAGATTATTATTCCAAACTTTATGATAATAGCACATGGCAATTAGCGGTAAAGATCAAGCCCGAATCTTATCCATATGGCTCTATAAATGACGCCCTTGGTCTTGAAGACGACAAGCTCACAGACGTAGACAGGTATCGTTTGATATTTTATGGCGTTCACGCCATTGGCAATACAATAATTGACTCCTTTAGCCAAACAGCCTCTATAAACTATGAACGCGCCGTAAGAATCTTATCTCAACCACGGAAGTTGTTTATTGGTGCCCACAGGACTAATTTTACAGGGTCTGTTCTTAAGTCATCGGATGTGGATATATTGTCGGCGCGTGTGTGGACCACAGATCTAAAAGCTAACGAAATAAATTCCCATGCGTTTACTCCTAATAATTTGGGTCTAGATGATCCTTTCAGTAGTGAATTTGGAAATTCACCCAGAATGTCGGGTTCTTATGTATCTCGTATTAATACTTTGTTACTGAACTGGGGAACTTATAATTTATCATCTTCCGACGACAGCGGTCAATTCATTGTCACCGATTTGTCTTCGGGGTCATTTCAAACCGATAATTATTGGAAGCCCTCTTGGTACGGAGACATTGTGGGAGCCCAACATGACGGGCTTGGGTATGGATTTCAGTCCGACAATTCTAACATCTATAATACACGTTATTTAAATGTAGTTTCACAAAAACAACCTCTCCAGTTTTCTACTGCTGAGAATATTAAAATATTAGATGTAGATATGGAGGCATTCCAACTTAATCAGAAGCCTGAAGTGAGTACAATAACTTTTGAAAAAAGTCTTTATCATGTTATTTCTAGAGATATTTTGAAATTTTTTGCCGGGGTTAGTGGATTTAATGAATTAATAGGAGATCCGGTAAATAAATATAGACTTCATTATAAAGATTTGCGAAAATTGGCTCAAACATATTTTAGAAAGGTTAGCACCTTAACGGATATAAACAAATTTTTTGATTATTATAACTGGATTGACAATTCCTTAAATCAAATCTTGTTGAATGTAACGCCTGCTAGCTTGGACTCCGGTCGCCTTGTGTCAAACGTAGTGGAGAGCCACGTTTTAGAAAGAAGTAAATATGATCATAAATTTCCAACATTAGAGTTCCGTCGCACGGACCCCGAAATTGGCATAGAGGGAATCAACAAGTCTTTAATAAATTGGAAATTTTCACATGCCCCTCTCAACGAAAAAGAGAACACCAATTGTTTTTGGTGGGCACATTTTGCCACTACTCAATCTATAACGAGTGGCGATGCAGATGTGAATGTGGACAAACAAAAAATATTTGATGTAAAGTCTGGATCATTTCGGAGGGCATGGACAACTCCTTATAGATTTGATATGTCCTTTAGTGATCAATTCCACGGTGGTGCTAATTTCCCCGTTAACAAGAACACAGATTATTGGAAGCCAGCTTTACCGCACTCTGATTTGATAGTCACTGCTAGCGGAATCGCCGCAGATCAATATTGCGACGATAACCTTATTCACCCCGAACTTAAAAAAGCTCATGTAAGGGCTGCTGTTACCAATAATGCCGGAGAATTTTTGGGTTCTTCCAAGATGTTGCTCCCCTTTAGTCTCATAACTTCTTCCTTTAATTCGGTCGCCGGTTATAGAAATAATAGCTTTAATAACGAATTTCCCGGTATTGCAATTACCAATATTCATATTGATGGCTATGGTGAAAACAACTATGTACCACTTCAAGGTGTATGGACGGCAAGACACATTGGTGGTTCGAAGGTAATTGGGAAAACGCCTTTAAATTCTGGCTCTTCGCATCGCCAAAATCGTGCTGAATTGTATGATATTTATGTTACCGACGACGACCAACTTGCGTTGGGCAAGGTTACTATTCACAACCCGCAACAGAGATGGATTTCCGAGCCCTATGCGAAGGCACCACTCAGTATTAAAAATATAAAAACAACCACAGGAACTGTCCCGGCGGTAGGAAATTATTCTAAAAATTACGAAATTGTGCAAACAAGCGGTCGCAATATTAACAATATTCAATTTGTTCACGCACAATGGAATCTTGATGATGCCGAGAATTTTTTTGTAAGCGGCGTGTTGGATTATGAACTTCCTTTGCGAAACTCTGGATCGGATTCGGTTATTGCTGAAATTTTTAATGCCCCTGGTGGTCCAGATACTGCGGGCGGTTTTTTAGATACATATTCTGGGCAGTTTTCTGTTTACAATGACTTAAATTATCGCAATTTAATAGTGCGACAGGCTCTAAACAGCATGTCCTTGGAGCCGATGGCTTGGGGCGGTTATATCGTTGATAGCGATCAAGATAGCGCCTCTTTCCACAAAACACCTAGAGGATACCAACGAAGGTTGAACTATTCTAGTGGCGATACCATCGCGACGGCAACTTTATACAACAACTACTTTTTCCAAGAGTGTGTTCCCGGCAGCGTTGCAGATTATGCATGGATTTCCGCATCGATGAAGGGAACAGCATCTGCGGGAGATACAACATTTTATGATCGCCTGAATTCTATCATGGGCTATCAAACGGCTTCGGATCAGATTCAACTTCCGACTGGAACGATGATCGTAATTCCAACTCAAGGTGAGGGGGTCAACGAACAAGAGCCCGTAGCATTTAATTATTTCAACACTAGCTACAATGAAGGAATTTCCGTTAACGATGCTGAACCAATATATCAATGTGATTTCGCCAATAATCGCATTGAGCATAATTCACAGCTATGGTCCACGCTCGCCACCGCTGGCGGCGGGTTCGAAGGAGCTTACACTACCGTCTATCATCTCAAAATTAATGAAGGACCATATGGTTATCCTTCGTTTAAACAGCTACACAAGTTTTACCATCCTATTTTAGCCTATCAAAGAAGAAATAACGTGATAGGTATTAAAAAAGATGGAGTATCAACCGGACAGCAAAATGAAGTTACCAAAGACACAATTAGAAAATATGTTATTCCACCTTTGACTTTAAATTACCCCGCAGATATTCGACTTAATGTTGACTTTGAGGGGGATGGCAAAGAAGCTTTCACTCAATTTCGCGCAACTTATCTTAATGATAAGACAGCGATGTTAAATTTGGATATCAATAAGTATTTAACGAATGGTAATGATGTAGAGCTTCAAAAGAGCGTGGTCGAGGGAACATCACCAGCCGAAAAACTGATGAATTTCTATTCCGATCCCTCGTTGCAGTCTGTAATAGATCCAGATTCATTTATTAACATGGATTATAAACAATCCATTTATCCCCGAGTAACTTACACTTATTTAAGTTCTTCCCGCCAACGCGATAATTTCTTGAATCAATTTTGGAGAGATACGAGAAAAGAACGATCTGATGCACCTCCGACGCCAAATTCCATGGGGTTCGACTTGAACTATAAGGGAACCTACTCGGAGGCGTCCTTCTTGGCTGATAATCCTACTCTTGCCCCAAGTTGTTCGGCTGTTGCAGTCGGAACTCGCGGCGGCACAGAGTGGTTTAATTTTAATATAGATGCTTGGGCGAACGCAAACAAGGGTCCAGATGATTCAGATTTTCTTTTAATCCCGCGCCCCGGTCCAAGCCGTTGGGTAACAGATGCGGATATAGCTTATTCGGATCCCAACATAGAAAAGCCCGAAATTAATGCGAATGTTAAAGTTATCGCTGGCGACAAATATGTAGATTTAAGAAATTTAAACTTTTATCCACCCAATGCCAAATCGGTCGCCGACACCGCTTGTTCCTATGGATCTCCATTTGATCCAAGGGTGGCTAATGCTTTTTCTTACGGTATTTTAAAAGATCCAAAAAGCGTCATACCTCGTTATATAGCCGATGCCACACAGAATCACGCTCAAGGAGCCCCCCTTTGCACAGATCCCACTGGCGCACTCAATAGTGCATCACTAAACATCGCCCTTTGCCCCACTCACTCTTATGGTCCTCTTTTGGCAATGCCATACGCTTTGACTATAACCAGCGGATCGGCTAATGACAATTGCATTGATGATATTTGTAAAAAAGGCAAAGTTTATTTAGATGGCTTGTTTATTAACAATGCTCTAACCCAATACAAGGATTCAAGTGCGGATAAGCGCTCGCCTTTTTATAGGGACTATGACCACTTTGCAGAGAAAACAAGGATTTTTGGAAAAGCATATACCATTGTTCCCGAGTATATCAGCAGTAATCACGTTGACGATGCATTAAAGAAAAAGAGCGTTTTTGATTCTGAATTTAATTATTTGGAAATCACGGGCTCAGTTGTGTCGTCGTCTTTGGAACAAGATTTTGTCAAAAGATATTTGAATTCTGATCGCATTTTTGAGGTGAAACAAATTAAAGAAGAGCACGCTAAATTTGCAGAACCTTGGAAAGTTACAATCTCTGCCGAGGCGGTGCTTAAGCTGCTGCCTTACGATGGATTTTATCCAGCAGACCGCACGGTTCAGATAGCGACCTTGTTTTCCCAATCTTACTCCCCTTATGTTGCGCTGGAAGGAAACGAACCAACATTTAGAACGTTTATGCAGCCTTTCTTTATGCCAGGAATTCTTTATAATTCTATTAAAGCTGGGCTTGCTATGGATTATGGCATTTTTACCAGCAGTTATGATCTTGATCTTGTAACGCAGTCAGTTCCATCGGCTCGTTTGGTTGGCTATGATCAGGTTTTTGACGAAACGTTTAGTCAGAAGCTCCCCTTTGAACAATTGTTAAATCCCGATCGCCTTGCAGCGAAAGATATGCGCTTGGTAGATCTTTTTCCTCATCAATCAATGTCCATGAACTCAACCGCTTCGTGGAATGGCTTTTATAATCCGCAATATGGTTTAGCTGTAAATAACTTTTTGGCTTCTACTGTAGACTTCTTTTTGGCAGAGGGCAGGATGACAACATTCCTTTCCAAGCCTCAGAAAAAAATAGAAGCATTTGGCTCTGGCAAGAGTTACGGAATGGAGGTTGTTGTTTCATTAGTATCTTCTTCGGCTAGCCAACCGCTTATGTATGAAAATGAACGTACTTGGGGACCAATGATGGATGGTGTTGCCGAGGCTGGTGATTTGGCTTCGGCTCGCCATGCCACATGTATACCATATGCCCCACCTTGGTTTTTTGGTAGCGCATCCGTTTTTCTAGAATTTAATCCTGGCGATACAAAGAAATATGTGGTAGCAGACATCCAAGAAGCACTTACGATGTCATTTACTTCTTCGTTCCCGTCAGAGCGCGAGCTTACAGCCTTAGCTATAGAAAATCTCAGTAGTGTTACAGCTTCAGTGAATGTGGTCCAAACGGCAGAACTTAAAAGAATGGAATACAATGCAATTACAGGAGAGCAAGAAAAAGCAATAGACCCCGCTGATGATTCGTTTACCGTTTGGGCAATACAACCCAGGTGGGAAACTCCTTATTTGTCAATAAGTGATGAGTACACGGCAGATCCGACATATTTTACTCAATCGAATGATGTTGTTGGCAATACAGGTGAATCAGACGGCAGAGGCATATGGAACACTTTATTGAATGCCCCCGACGCTGGCACGGGTGAGGGGCTTTATATACAGATTAGAGATATGGAAGGCAAGGTTTCTCTAAAGGACATGCTCGGGTTTGAAGACAGGAAGCGAGTGGGCACAATAAGGGACGACCAAAAAATTGAAGAAGCGTTGGTGTGTGTTCCATATGCCGTAAGAAACGGAGAAGACCAATTTTTCACTCTTCGCAGAAAGTTGTATGATGGATTCGTTAATCAAGCTGCAAAGACGGGAGTTGAAAATGAGTGGTCATTTTTGGACAAACAATTGAAAAGGTTTAAAATGCCGCCTCGTTTTGATTTTATTAATGATCCTCTTGATCTCCAGAGAGATGCCATTGGAATGATTATGTTTGAATTTAGTGTCGAATTAGATCGAACTGATTTGGGATTAATGTGGCAAGGGCTCCCCCCAACTGCCATATATGATACGTTAGTCCGAAATAAAAGTCGGGTTATTAATTTAAAAACTTCGGAAATGCTTCAAGATCGACCTGAGTATGATCTGACCCTTCTTGATACCGACGTTCAATGGATGGTTTTTAAAGTGAAGCAGATTGCTAAAAATAATTATTTCTCTCTGTTAGCCGATGGTGGCTCAGAAAATAAATTTGATTTTGATCCCCTTCTTGGTGCTAATAAATTTGTCCAAAAACCAGCTTCCTATAATTGGCCTTATGATTATTGCTCGGTGGTCGAAAGCGCCAAGATTGATGTTGCTGTTCAAACCACAGCAGCAGAGGCTATTGATGGGGCTATGAAAATTGTTGCCGCCGATAAATTGATAATAGACCCTGATAAAATTAACATCAACAATCAAGAATCAATTAACAAGGTATCCAAGGTCACCTTGGAAACGGGAGTAAAGGGCGCAGTGCAAAAGCTAAAAGATAAGCAGTTATCTGGAGGCTTGGGCAAGGGAGACTTTGGGAAAAAGAAGAAGGGCAAGAAGTTAAATCCGGCCCTGGACAACCTCCTTGAATCGGTGGAGGAGAACATGAAAAAGCCCGGTTCGTAAATGATAAACTTATATTCACAATGGCTATTTAATATATGAGCTTTTTAGATAAAAAAGAACAAGTGGTAGAAGTGGTTTTGACACCATATGGTCGAAAATTACTTTCACAGGGCACCTTGATGCCTGCGTTTTACGCCTTTTACGATAATGATATTATTTATGATGGTCGATATGCGGGTTTGACAAACTATCAGAACGACATACTTCCCAGGATTAAAGACGAAACTGCACGCCAGAGCCCCTTGTTTAATATAGTCGGCGTCGATACAACAAATTCCAAGATTTTTTCTAGCAATGCCGAGGGTTGTAGATTGGAAAATCCGACAAGGCTGGATATTGTTAATAACAATTGCTTTCTCGCCAACTCAGAAATTGGAGTGCAGAATGCCCCGGCTCTTAACATATTAATGTTAAAAAGCGAGATTTCATCCTCATCAGGAACTCTGTCTTCATCATATGGAGAAATGACAATTCCTCAATTAGACATCGAACTTAAGGGGCTTACCGTGGCTGATGTTCTTGATGATGAAATGTTTGATTTATTTATGCCGATTGAAAAAGCGGGTGGGTCATTTAATTTTACTACTATAGAGGACGCTGGAGAAAAAATAATTAAGGTATATGATGATAAAACGGTGTTGAAAGTTGCTCGCAATAATATTGTAGCTTTATTCACTGAATTTAACTCTAGAGAGTTTAGTTCAAATTTTGAGATGGAGGCTTTTTTGGTCACAGAAGAAAAAGTAACAAACAAAGCCACCGGAGAAGACAAAACGGTGATAACGCCAGAAAAATTATATTTTGAGGAAGATGTGCCAAATAGTGTTTTTCACTTTCTTTCTATCGAAAGTGATTTCGACGTTTCCATTCCAGAGAAAGAGCCCCCACAAGCAACAACGAGCATTTATGATAACCTGCCACAGATCGAGGAAGATTTCTGCGAGGACTAATAAATGGATATTAAAAAAATAGATTTAAATTCCGTAAAGAGTCAATTGATTCCTCATCCTATCCTGACCGACATGATGGTGACCAGGGTCGATAAGGGGGTGATTCAAGCCTCTCCTAAAAGTATGGAGGATTTGGGTGCTCCACTTAACAATAGTCCAAACTCTCAGGCAGTAAACGTCTCATTCAGAGTGGCACTTCTAGATCTTCTTGAGGGTGATTTGTTGGATATTGAACAATTTAAAAATTTGTTATCAATCAACGCCTATGTTATAACTGATCCCGAAATGATCAGGTCTTTGAAGCTTAACCCATTTTTACACGGGCTAACACCGCAAGGCGGCAGTTTTGAGTTTGAAGGAGCCGTGTACGATACTCCTGGCAGTCAGAAGGTTGCTCCCACTTTTGCTCAATCCCTCGACACATTAGCTACCGAGAAAGCCCTTTGGCACAAGTCGGCGAAGGTTTGGTCCACGGGCAAGGGCAACGTGGAGTGGTCGAAGTTAGCCTACCAGCATCAGTTTCGCAAAAAGGCAGTGAGGAAGATATCCAAAGGATTTAGTGATTATGAAACTACATCAAAATGGAAGGGTCAAGACGTTATAAGCGTCAATCCCGGTTTTAAACTGCAACCAATTGTCACCACTGGCTTGGACTCCTATCAGAAATATTTCATGGAGTATAAATTTGATGAGCTTGAGTTTTATCACACTTCTCATGGCGACCTCTCCGATGATGCTACAGGATGGTTTTATAATCCGCTGGAAGCGATGTGTGTTTTAGAAGTGACCATAGATGTGGATGGTGCATTGGGGGATTTTGGTATTGCATCTAACGATTTAAATATTTCCCGCGTTTGCTTTTACGATATTTTTAAAAACGGCAACCCCGTTTTACAATATGACGCGGTTTTAACGACCGGTTTAAAATATTGGATTGGGGAGAGCACTAGGGTTATAACTGACAAGCCCGATTGGGAAAACGAAAAAAAGAACTTAATGATATGGGGTCCAAACGGTGTCGGCGTAGATGGCTATCGTTTAGCTATAAATCAAATGCCACATGTAAGATATGTTAAATATGGTGGGAGTGCCGACAACAAAAACGATGCCTTGCTCTATCAAAGGGTGGACAGAACATCGCAGATTAAAGATATACGAAATCTGTCACTAGGGACAATAGACCTTAATGTATCAGTGGTTGAAGATTTTTTACAAAAAGAATTAAGCCCCTCTCCCTTCAAGGAGCTAATGCCTGCTGGCTGGATCGAGTCGGAACTCGGTCTCGACGGCAGCCCGTTTTCTCAATTTTATTCTTATGTAAATGCGGATTATAATATTGTTAATGGAGTCGTATTTGACACTGAGAAGTTTAAGAAGAATAGCTTTATTTACAAGGGATTTAACCCAGGCATGACAATTACGGCGTTGAGTATTTACAGAAAGCAACAGACGAGTGCAGATATAACCTATGATAAAACTATTCCCGAGGAACTTTTGGGAACTATTGATTGGCAAGACTTAACCGCACCGGGTCTTCCCCCGATTGGAGCCCCTGCCGCTGACAAGAAGGTCGGCAAATCAAAGGAGCCTGATAAGGTGGATAGCTCCAATACTGATTTAATTACTGCTAATAAGGTGACGCTTAATGACTCCAATATGGAATATATTGCGTTTGTCGATAAGACTGCCGCGTTGGGGAGAGAATATAAATATCGTTTAGAAGTATCTTATATATCGACACAGCTTGAGGATCTTAAAAAGTTTGTTATGAAATACGAGTCAATTTGGTCTACAAAAATGCAAAGCCTCGTTGCCGCAAGTATTTTGCCACAATATTATGATAAGTCAATTAACAGAATGCGGTCACAATTTTTTACTGACTTTTGGAAAGATGCCGAAGAGGTAAAGAAGTTTACAAACGATTTTATCTCTTATTTAAGGTTTGTTTTCTCTGTAAAGCTTGTGGAGGACGATCCGCGCTGGCACTTGCTTGAAGGTTTAAAGAAAATAGGTCTTCAGGCTGGTAATTCGTTAGATCTTGAGAACACGGATCCCAATTATCTTTCATTTACCAACGACATGTTAGAAGCGTTATTGAATTCAGTTCGTAAGCTTGTTAAGTTTCCTCAATATCTTTTTAACGCTGTCAACGTTTCCAGTAAAACTGCATCGATAAGTGTTGGTATAAAGTCATATGATATTAAGAATATAATAAAATTTGACAATGTTCCTCATCTACAGTTTTTTCCAGAAGAAAGCGTAGCGAAGCCACAGGATCCATTCGGTGCGCTTCCATACAAATCATCTCCAATGTTAATGATGACGCCAGCCGATCTAAAAGAGTTTTCAGATTTTGAAATGGAAAAATTCTTTTTCTCTCAGAATGTAGAGGTTTCATTGTTTCAACAGGGCGCAGCCGGGATGGATGTTGACGCCACCGCCAAATTGAATATAAATAACGATGGGCTATATTTTACCCCGTATTCTCTGAAATTGGGGGCTAAAGAACCACGGGTAAATTGTTTAGATGGTAACAATAAATTAACCTTTAAAAACTATGATAACCTTAATGAATTTTTCCAAAAAGCCTCTAGCAAATTCTTCAGGGGCTCTGAGACGCTTGACGCTACCAATCTGGAACAAGAATTGTTTGAAAGCTTTATTGACATAACCGATGTACAAATTGTTACGCAAAAAGACGCCTTGATGCTTTCCAATAAAGACAAAAAATTATTTACTGGCAAACAGCAGAAAGTCAACAAAAAGGCATTACAGAGTTATCTTCAGGGTCAGCAAACGCAAGAAGCTGCCGTTCAAGATTTCTCAGTTTATTCTTTTTTCTGGGGATTATATGCACTTTTTCCATTCCATTATCTTTTTTCTCTAAATGCCAACGTTTTTAATGCGACAGCAAATGATTTTGTTGTAAATTCTTTCCACCCCTCGATTCAAGGGCTGGTAATGGATTGGCTAAACAAGCTGCCACCTTTTTATAAGTCGATCTTATTGAAATCAGTGGATTCGACCAATTCTGTCTCGGGTACGGATTTTGAATTTAAAGAAAATAGGTTTGGGATGACCAGAGCAGCCGTGCCAACTTACCTACTTGCGGTGCAAAACACGCGAAGGATTGAAGTTTGGGATTATAAAGACGGGCAATGGAAGCCATTATCTCTTGGTGATATTACAAAAAGGATTGGGAAAGAAAACTTCCTTGCTCGGTTTGCGCCCTCTTCAAATGGTACTCTTTCGGTTGCATCTTTTACAAATTTGGGATTTGATGTTGAAGATGAATTTTTTCTGATTGTATCGGATAAGTATCAGAAAACTGGAGTTATAGACATACCATCAGTCAGTTTTGGGTTTGAGGTCATAATTAAGGGTGAAAAGGTAAAGCTTTATGGCAACCTCCCTGAGATTTTCGCAGTTGAAGCGCCGCCACCTGAATACGCTACCTATACGTCTGCAAAAGAAGCCGCCAACCAAGCAGTTGCGGTTTGGGGATGTAAGGGCGCTCATAAGTTGAAGGACGGTACTTGGCAGGTTTGTGCTTCGCCTAAAGAATTTCTTGAGGCTCAGAAAAAACAAGCTGCTGCACCACCGCCACCCATGCCGGGTGGCGGCGTGGGCAATGGTCCACCGCCGATTGATCCAGCAACGGGTGCCCCACCAGAGCCTGGGCAACAGTGGATGGAAGATCCAGAGCATCCTGATGGCGGGATGTATGTGTGATAGGAATTTAAGATGAAGACGAAGAAATATACATTTAGAAACCACATAAACGTCTCGCGTGCTGCCATGGCGCAAGGTCCAGACGACGCCACCATCACCGATGCCGACTTTATTCAGGTGGACAATATCAATCCCCTCGCCAAGCTTTTGGGTCGTTATCCACAATTGAATACGGAACGACTAGGGGATGATAATTCGACTATATATCGATCTGAGGTAACATTTGGAAATCAATTATTTTCAGGAAGTACCGATTATAAAGATTCGTTATTTTCAATTGACACTAGAACAGGAAAACCGCCTCCCATTTCAAAGCGGTGGAAAATGAAACTGCCCCCAAAGGCCGCCGCTCGTTTGAGAGAGTTCGATCCCAATTACTGGCTAGGCGATGCCTATGTTGAAATTGTTGATGTTGAGTTTGCTGTGCAAGCCACGGTTCACGATGGCGGCGGCAACGTTATAACCCCTGCCGACACCAAGGTGCAACTAGAGAGATATGAGCCATTTAAGCGAGATTCCAAAGGCAAGAAGGAGGGGGTGTTCGTCGCCTCTTTTGATACGCTTAAACAAGATAATAATGTTGACAAAACCGATGGCTACTTTTTGGATAAGAAATCTGGCGGTTATTTGCAGCAGGTTCTTTTTGAGGACACCGCTTTACAATATAAAATTCGTGAAATAGTAGAAAGCAACAATAGTGTTTTAAACATGATCGCTACGTCACCCAACGCCATCTCGCCAACTCCTCCAAATCCATTGACGGATCCAGAGGCTGCTGCGGGTTGGGATATGTGGGTCGGTCCCGATATCAAGCCAGCGGACCCTCACCCAGATAACCCCAAGCCTCCTCAAGGTTTTTTGTGGGGATCCTTGTTTCAATTATTTGATATCAAACCTCATGGTGATGCCGTTGCCCCAACTCACGTCCTTTCTGAAACACCGCCATCTCACTACCATTATTTTGAATTACCAACACCAGCTTTCTTGGCTGATGCTTCTCCCCCTGATCCACTTAGCCCCGATTTGGCGATTGATCAGTTTAGACCCACCCAAGAGGATAGGACGAAATTTGATACTTTTGGAAGATACAATTATCTTGTAAAAGCTTTGGAGCTTAGAGATTCGTTTTTTACTGCCAGTTCCCCCAATCTAATTGATAGCGTAATTCGACCGTCATCTTACTATGCTTATAAAATTGCAAAGTTTCATCAGAAACAGATTGGCATCGGCAAGGATGCTGGAGATGTTGTTCAAAAAGGTTCATATAATTGGAAGTTTGATTTGCTTAGTCGGGCTAGCCAAAACCCCAACGATTGGGTGCAGGATAAGGGGTTTTATCAAAATTATTTATCGCCTTGGTTCAATGCCGTGCCCAACATCAACGACGGCAACGTCGGTGGCAACAAGGGCGGCAAGGTTGGCGGCATCGGCGGCAGTGCCCCTGCTGTCGGACCAAGCCCGGTAGAAAAGTTCGAAAAGACTTTTAAGGCTAAAGTTGTTAACGAGGTGGATCCAACGCCTGGAGACCCCATGGGCGCATATAATATTATGGTGCGTAATAGCGATTATTATTTTGTGCGAGATGACCCATTTTTAAAAGATGTTTATGCCAATCGTAATTATTTGCCCTTTTATAATGAAATTTATTGTTCATTTGAGCGATCGAATTCTCTTATTGCCGAACCATCTTTTTCAAAGGCTTTAGAAGAGTTCAAATTAAGAGATACGTTTTTGTTTAATTCTGTTTCCTCATATAATGACGCATCAGAAGTTGGAGGTTTATTGCGCGGGGATTCACTTGAGGACGCCTCCTTCAATCCAAAAATTTTATTCTCTGCGGACAAAGATGATGCGCCCTTCATCTCGGGCAAGGAAACGTATGCGGGACCATTTGAAGTTGCCGGTCTGCAACTTTCACCTGATTCACATTTGAATGTTGTTAAATCCGGTGATCGTTTAGGCGAATATCTTAAATTTTTCTTTACGGACGGCGCGACTAATCCCGCTATATTAAATAAAAATGCAGGATTTTTAGAACCAAACACCTTAAATGCATTGGCAGATCGTTGGGTAAAGAAAATAGCACACGCTCGACCCTACCAAGTGCAACAGGAGGGCTTCAACCTCACCCCCGCCGAAGCCGAACCCGTAGAAATGTTTGTAACCAATCCTTTTTACGGAAAAGACAATACAGTTGAGCCATCGAAGGGTAAAAAACCCACAATACCTCTTGTCAAAGGAACGAATCTTATGATTCTCGCCGATATCGCTAAAAATTTAAAATATCGCAACTTTATATCCAGGCATAACAAAACAACTGGCGGCGAGCCTCAAAAGAGCAAATTATTTAAAGCGTTAATGGTAAATAAATTTAGTCAAATTGTTAAAGATAACCAGCTTACTTTTTGGGATTCTCTAAAAGGCAAGCGTACTTATGCAGAAGTGGTCGGCTATTCGATTCAGCGAGTTCGCATTGCTGAAGAGCAAGGCGATGAACAACAACAGGTCGAAAAAGAAATGTTTTTCCCTATTGATATAGATGCCGAGCAGGCACTTAATATTGTTGATTCCGACGTTTATTATGATACAGATTATTATTATAAATTTTATTATCATGTTGCCAGTTTGGGAGTGGCAACAGCGTACCATCAGTTTTTGGGATTTGAAACGATTGGTCAGAATGGAGCCCCGATTACAAATGCGTCCAAAACCAAGCTGAAATTTGCTTGTGTTTCTTATCCTGATTTAAGAATGTTCAAGGTGCAAGTTGGTCAGTCTAACGTGATCAATATTTATGATAGACCACCTGTGTTTCCCGTTATTAGGGCAATTCCCTACAAGGATAAGCCCAATGAAGTAGGTTTTCTTTTCCAAAATAATTCCGATAGGCTCAAAGCAGAGCCAATCGCAATTTTCAAAAAAGATGAGGCTTTGTTTGCGAAGGCAAGAGTTAACCAAAAAGCAATGGAAGGCGAGGCAAAATCTCGGGAAGCTTGGGAAGTTACCAAGCAGATGGCTGCGAGCATGTACTCGTGGGTTGGTCAATCTTCGAAACAGGGTTATAATTTGGAGTTTGCGACAATATCAGATTTAACAAAAGTAGAAATGTTTAGGCTCGACGAGGAGCCAAAAGAATATGCAGATTTTGAAGATGCCAAATTACAAATAATCCATCTCGATCAAACTACGGGTTTTATCGACAAGGTGGAAACAAATAAAAAATATTGGTATACCTTTAGAACCGTTAACTGGCATGGCTTGGTTTCTAACCCAACTGCCATTTATCAGGTCGAACTGATAGAACATGATGCCGTCAGACTCCCACAGATTAAACTCTTTGAGTTCAGATCGCCAAAGAGAAAAGAAGTGTATGAATTTAATTCGTTATTGCACATAGCCCTCTCTCCAGAACAAATGATGGTGACAGACGTGTCAAAGGCAAATTCAGCCGATGCTACAACTCTGGCGTTGTCAGATGGAACAGCGTCTCAAAAGACTAATTTATTTACCAACAAGAAAAAGGGTAAAAATAAGTATATCAAATTAAGACTTACTTCCAAATCTACTGGCAAAGTAGTGGACATCAATTTAATTCCCACTTTGGAAACTCTTAATTATACCTTACCCCCCGTGCAGGGTTTTAGTTTGGAAAAATTTGGCGATTTAAGCTTTGGGGATCAACAGGACATCAAAAAATATTTTGATTTGAACTTTAAATCTACAAATGAACTATTTACTAGAGATTACGATGATTATGGCGTTTCACCAAAATTAATTAATAAATTGAGTGATATGCTTGAACACAAGGGTTTGGATAAACTCGCGGTTCTATCGTTAATAGAGAATTTTGAAAAATTGAGAAACAAAGAAGATGATTAGGAGTAAGAAATGGCTTTTTTAGATAATTCTGGAGACATAATTTTAGATGCGGTGCTCACCGATACCGGACGATTTAGGATGGCAAAGGGTGATGGCAGCTTTAAAATTGTTAAATTTGCTCTGGGCGATGACGAAATCAATTATCGTTTATACGAGAATGAAAACAATCCAAGTGGCGTTCACGCTTCGGGCTCTGCTTATTATGATTTGTCAATCTTGCAAACTCCTGTTTTCGAAGCGTTTACGAATAACACTTCTGTGATGAAGTATAATCTTCTGTCGATTCCAAGAACGGATATTTTGTATTTACCCGTTGCAAAGGTTAACAATGTTGGAGTTAGCGGTGACAACAACGGCGACGAGAACTCTGTCCGAAACGAGACTCTTCTGATCCAATTGGTTGCAGTGGATCAGGATACTGAGAAGTCCCTGGTGGGGCAAAGGGGCGTCTTATATGGACAAAATATCGGTGAAGGTTCAAAATATTGCAGGGTAGACTTTGGCTTGGATACAACGGATCTCCCACCAGCCGCGCAGTTTGATAATAGCTTGCGCGAAACTCAATTAATGGTACAGATGGATAATCGCTTGGGCAACTTGCTACATCTCCCTGGCGTTGCCCAGAACATCTCATTCTTAGACGATGATCAGGTAGCGACGTATTTTTTGATTAATCCCATTGCTCCTGCCGTGGCGGTCAAGCCCGGTGGCGGTAAAGGCGACTTTGTTATTGCTGGTCCGCGCCAGGGAAGTTATAAATTTATGGTTCAGGCAAGCTTGGATCTACAATCGTCTACACACTTATTCACCAAATTTGGCAGCACTGTAACTTTGAATGCTATCGATTATCGCTTCATTGACACCTCAGTGCGAGTAATTGGTGCAACGATGGGATATTCAGTGGATGTGCCCATTCGATATATGAAAAAGGTATAAACTAAAAGGATGAACAATGGCTAGTATTTTTAAAACTTTAACCTCAAATGATGTTACTTCAACGAAGACGCTTTTGCATGAAGCAATTCCAATCACAGGAACAATTGTCAGTGGAACTTATGCCGATAATAACATAAAGACGTATGGTCATGGAATGTTTGTATCGGTATACGATTATCCGTATTTAAGCTCTTCGGCTAACCATATTTTTGATATGTCGGCGGGATATTCAACGCATTCAGAGATGTCAGCTACTCACACCGGCACCAACATGCAAGATAAAAAGATCAACATGTATAATATGATGGCTCAAGTTTTGGTCGGATTTGATATGACCGGCACCTTGGAGCGGTTTGACCAAGATGGTGACATTGCGGCAGGGGGTACTAAACTAGACAATTGTCTTTTCTTTAATTTTGCTCGATTGTTGAGCAAGGATGAAATTCAAAAAGGCACCGTTCAGTTATCGTTTGATACGGGCGGCACATATGCTAGCCCCACTCAAAACGTTACTCTTACTGATGTCGGCGCTGCCACTTCTTCAAAGGTTAATTCACCGGCAGGAGAATATGGCATTCTTTACAAGGACGGCTCGGCAGATTTAGCGAACGCGCTCGGGCTTGTTTATTATCAGGCAGGCGTTGTAGTGCTAACTTCTTCGCTTTTTGATGCCGCTACAAGCATGGATCCAACAAACAATGATAACATGTCTGACATGATGGTCTCTGCTTCGATCGACACGATTACGCAGGCAGTTAGACATCGAACGAGAAACATTCAGTTTAATAACACAACAGAGCTAAATTCTACCGTTTATTTTTGTCGAGCCAATAATAATGATTTTAATTATAGTAGCAATCCCACTTATGTTACTGGGAGCAAGATTATGGTAAAAAACGTAGCTGCCGATCAGCCACAAACTTATCCAACGACGGTAGGTTTGTATGGAGCAGATAATGAATTGCTCGCAGTTGCAAAGCTATCAGAACCCATTAAGAAAACACCGGCATCGGAGTTGACATTGAGGGTTAGACTTGATTATTGATGAAGAATGTATTTAAAGGAATTCAAGAAAGGCGAGGTATTAGTAAACACCCTCAAAGCCCATCCAAAAACTGAATTTGTTTTTGGTAACGGAAGAATATTATTAAATAATATCTCCAGTTCTAATCCTGATGTGCCTGATGGCAATGTTAGTCTTTACGGCATGAGTGTTGATCGTCTCGCCATCTACGGCGGCGATGATGCTCCCTATTACGCTTTTATTTCGAAAGACGGCGCGAAAAATTCGTTCACTATCACAAATACTGATGATTATGTATCGTCAGCTTTCGGCGAGGAATTCACGTCTTCTTACCCTTTGACATCTACCATTCATCAGGAGCTTGGCACTGATACAACTCATCTTAAAGCCCTCCGAGTCGCGGTAGATTATTATAGATATTATTCTAAATATTTTGACTACGCTGCGTATATTGAGGGAGTTGAAACAAATTTACTAAGCATTCCGTCAATTTTTTATAGTTCTCATATTAAAAAAGGGTCGGTTAAATTAGATTTAGTCTTTACTGGCAGCTTGGTTGGAAGAGCCCAAGATAAAGATGAAGATGGAATTCTTTATCAAACAACAGGCAATATAACCGGAGAACCTGTTGGTCTTGTTTTATACAATGAGGGTTTTATTATTCTCACGGGCAGCACAACCATCCAGCCAGGAGCCTATGACGCTTATTCGCGTGGCGCAGGCAATGCATCGTGGTTGAACTTTGGAGATATAAGTTCAAATGTTTCTGCGTCCATATGGAGGCTCGCTTTTAGTGGCACAACAAATACTCCGGTTATGACGATGTTTGCCATAGCCGATGTTAATGAATTTAATTATTCTACGAACCCCACGTTTATCGATATTGATGATAATAAAGTTTCAAACACGGGGTCTACATCTTATTCGGAATATAGAAATAAAACAATTAAAAATGTTGTCAAAAGCTCGTATACTAACCATAGTGCCAGTTTTAAGAAAACAACCTATATTTCCCAAATAGGACTTTTTGATCAAAATAGAAATCTAATAGGTATTGCAAAGTTAGCCACCCCTGTTCGAAAAGAAGAAAAAGATTCTTATATTTTTAAGTTAGCGATAGATCTGTGATTTTAGCCCTCGACATTTCTACAAGTATAACCGGAGCATCTGTCATTGATCAGGATGGCGGCATTGTTTTTTGTGAAGCCTGGGACTTGAGAAAGAACCAAGGCGTCTTCGACAAGGCACAAAAAGTAAAAATCGAATTAGCAAACATTTTTAATACATTTCCTATCGAGCGTGTTTATATCGAGCAGCCCTTTATGTTTTTTAACTCGGGTGGCTCTTCGGCAAAAACAATGGCAATATTACAACGCTTTAATGGGATTGTGAGTTGGTTGTGCCTTGAGCAGTTTTCTTCTGAGCCAATGTATCTCACTGCTGGTCAAGCTAGAAAGCTAGTGGGATTGAAGATTCCCAGAGGTCAAAAAGCAAAACCAGTTGTTTTGCAATTTGTTCTTGACAAAGACCCCACTTTCAGTGTACAATATACAAAGTATGGTAACCCAAAGCCCGGTGTCTATGACCGAGCAGATAGTTGGATTCTCGCAAAAGCAGGCTGGCAAGAATGGAAGCAAAAGTCAGAATTCTTAGAGGCGTCTTAGGAGATTTCCGCGTCACGGGATCCGAACGCCTTTTTCATTGTCCAGCTTGCAAACATTCCAAAAACAAACTTTCAATTAACATCGAAAAAGACAAGTTTCAATGCTGGCATTGTGGATACGCAGGAAGATCCTTGTATCGCATTATCAGGCGCTTTGGCTCTTTCCTACACCAACGCAAGTGGCGCGAGTTCATTCCCGATCTAGATCTGAGCAGGTTTGAAGAATTTTTGCAGGGCAAAGAAGATAGTGAGTGGGAGCAGGTAGTTGACTTGCCAGAGGATTATGTTTTTCTTGGCAACGGGGGTCTGCCAATGTCATCTCTAGAACCGCGCAGGTATCTTGCTGAACGCGGGATTACAATGGATGACATCTTGTTCTGGAAGATTGGTTATTGCGCCAATGGTCCATACAGCAGGCGCATCGTTATTCCTTCTTTTAACAGCAATGGAGACCCCAACTATTTTATAGCTCGCTCCTACAAGGGGGGTTGGATGAAATACAAAAACCCGAAGGTCAGCAAGGATGTTATCTTTAATGACCTTTACGTTGACTTTGATGAAGATCTCGTATTGGTTGAGGGTGTTTTCGATGCCATCAAGGCAGGAGAGAATGCCGTTCCAATTTTAGGCTCGACGTTAAACGAAGAAGGAAAACTCTTTCAAAGTATCGTTCAGAATGATACCGCAGTTTACATGGCTCTCGATCCTGATGCGGAAAAAAAAGCTTGCCACATCATTCAAAAGATGCTACAATATGATGTAGAAGTTTACAAAGTAGACATCTCTGGATTTGAAGATGTGGGAGAAATGACGCGAGGTCAATTTCTAGAGAGGAAGGCGGCAGCAACTTGGGTCAACCCTGACACGCTCTTCGATATGCAGGTGGCAAACATATGATTAAAATAGCTCACTCATCTGACACTCACGTCAGGAATTTAAAATACCTTAAACAATATAAGATCGTTTTCGATCAAATGTATAAAAAGCTCCGAGAAGAAGAGGTGGACATTATTGTTCACTGCGGTGACTTGGCGCACACTAAGACTAATTTATCTCCAGAATATTTTGATGTTGCATCAGGCTTCCTTAAGAATTTAGCTGACATTGCGCCGCTTGTTATTATCCCCGGCAATCATGATGGTAATTTACGAACGTCTACAAGGCAGGATGCGATCACCCCGATTGTTAAAGCCTTGAATCATTCCAATATTCATTATTTAAAGCAGTCTGGAGAATTTGTCCTTGGTTCTGTTTGTTTCAATGTGTTATCCGTGTTTGATACCGATAATTGGGTTAAACCATCTGATGACTCTAAGATCAATATTGCGCTTTATCACGGTGCGGTGTCGGGTTGTGAAACAGATTTGGGCTGGAAGATGGATAATGCCGATCATGATTTGGTTATTTTCAAGGGACACGATTACGCCATGTTGGGCGACATTCATAAAACCAATCAAGAGCTTGACATTGAAGGTCGAGTGCGTTATTGTGGTTCGACGCTTCAACAGAACTTTGCCGAGACAGACGACAAGGGGTTTTTGATCTGGGAGATCGAGGACAAAGATAAGTTTGATGTAAGGATGTGTTCGTTTAAGAATCCAAAACCTTTCGTTACAATTGAATTGACGCCAAGCGGCAGACTTCCAAAGAATATCACCGCCCCACAGGGTGCGAGGATTCGTGTTGTAGCCAATGCTCGCCTACCTTATGATAAAATTCGTAGAGCAACCGAAGCTGTCAAGACTCGCTTCCGCCCTGAGAGTGTTACATATCTTAATCGCTATAAGGGACAAGCGTTTGTCAACGAGAACCAGCTTCTCATCGAAAAGAACCTTCGTGATATTGCGGTGCAGGAATCGTTTATAAAAGATTACCTCAAGGATTATGAGCCAAGCGAAGAGCTTTTAAGGGAAGTCTATCGATTAAACACTCGTCTTAATCGCGAAGCAGAGGAAAAAGAAGACGTTGTGCGAAATGTAAATTGGGCTATCAAGAAGCTAGAGTGGAATAATCTTTTTAACTACGGAGAGAACAACTCAGTAGACTTTGATAAACTGAGCGGAACTGCCGGCATCTTTGGAAAGAATTTTTCTGGTAAGTCTAGTATTGTTGATTCGATGCTTTATGCGTTGTTTAACTCAACGTCAAAGAATATTCGTAAAAATGTTAACATCATTAACCAAAACAAAGACAAGGGATCGGGCAAGGTCACTATTCAAGTGGGGGAAAAGCTTTATACAATTGAGAGAATATCAGAGAAGTATGAACGCAAATTGCACGGCGAAGTGACAATTGAAGCAAGAACCGATGTGAAGTTTGTGGTTAAAGACCTCGTTACTGGAGAAGAAGAAACGCTTGATGGCATAGACCGCAAGGCGACCGATGCTGCTATCCGACGCACATTTGGCACCCTTGAAGATTTCCTCGTTACCTCGATGTCTTCTCAGATGGGAGCTATGAATTTTATTAACGAGGGTTCCACCCGCCGAAAGGAATTGTTAGCCAAATTTCTTGATCTAGAATTCTTTGATACCAAGTTCAAGCTGGCTAAAAATGAGTGTGCCGAAGTGAAGGCAATTCTTCGTCGGATGGAAAGCGTGGATTATACCACAGAAGAATCCGAAGCGCAAATAGAATTTGACAAAGTTAAAGAAAACCTTGTATTAAAGCGCCAAGAGTGTCGTGATATCGAGGGTAAAATAATAAACAAGGCAACGGAGCTTCGGAATATTAAAGAGGCGTTAGAAGCGATTCCTGATCGTATCATTAATCCTAAAAAAGTCAAGGAAAAAATTGGAGCTAAAAAGAAGTCTGTCGAGCGTTGCGAAAATCGCAATGAAGCCTTAAGGCTGGAAATTGAAAATCAACAACTTTTTATAGAAAAGTCAGAAGAAACTTTAGACAGCATGTGCCTTGAAGAACTAATTAAAAGGCGTGAAAATTTTGCCCTCAAGAGGGAAGAGTTAGGTAAAGTTCTTGTTGAAATCAAAAAAGGCGAAACAGAATTGATCCACTTAAAGAGATCAGCTAAAATTTTAGATTCGGTTCCGTGCGGTGATGTTTATGCTCAATCATGTCGATTCATCAAAAATGCGTTTTTGGCTAAAAGTCAGATTAAAGATGTGGATTTGGCTATTGGGGGCAAGAAGAAAATTGCGAAGGCTGCGGAAGAGACCTTGACCGATGATAACATGGACAATGTTATTAGCCAGTATCGAAACCTGATCCTTAAGGTTTCCGAGGCAAAAACAAAAATATCTCGCAACAAGCTTTTCCTTGAAAAAAACAAGAAAGAGCTTGCCACTCGTCACGAAGAAATCCAAGATCTACAAGCCGAGTTCGATTACTATAAAGAGCATAAAGACACCATTGACAATGCAGAAAGATTAATGTGGCAGCAGACACTTTGTGCCACGCAGAAAATTAAGCTAGAAGACTCGCTTGTTGAGTGTACCGAAAAGATCTTCGAACTCGTAAAAGGCGAAGGATCCCTCCAACAAAAGGTGGAAAATATCCGAGAAAAGAAAACTGAACTTGTCGCCCTACAAACTGAGTTCTCAGCGTATGATCTTTTTATGAAATGTTTTCATTCAAGCGGAATTGCTTTTGATATTATCAAGAAGAAGCTTCCATTTATTAATGAAGCCATTTCAGAAATTCTAGCCAATGTGGTAGACTTTGAAGTATTTTTTGAAGAGAGGGGAAACAAGTTAGATATTAATATTAAACATCCTCGATATCCTCATCGACCATTAGAGCTTGGCTCTGGTGCAGAAAAAACTTTGGCTGCTATGGCAATTCGGATTGCGCTTCTCAATGTGAGCAATATGCCCAAGCCGGATGTTTTTATTCTTGACGAGCCAGGAACAGCGCTTGATGCAGATAATATGGAAGGCTTTACGAGGATCTTGGAGATCTTAAAAGAACATTTCAAGACTACATTACTAATTACACATATAGATAACCTGAAAGACTCGGTAGATACAACAATTGATATTATAAAGTCTGAAGAGGGTTATGCCTATGTTAACCAATAAGGATAAAAAATGTCAAGAATTAAAGCATTTGCAGATAAACATTTAGAAAGATTTATGTCGAGAAAGCTACTGGTGTGGCTAACAACGACGTGTTTATTGTTAACAGATTATGTTAATAACGACCAGTGGGTAGCGATTGCGTTAGCTTATATTGGATCGCAAGGGCTAGCAGATATTGCGACAGCTTGGAAGTCGGGTCAGTTGTTAAAGAAGGGCTAAATGACTTGGCTAGCAGTTAAAACATTTTTCAAAAAGGCTTGGGCACTCGGTTATAAATATTGGCAATATGTTGCTTTGGCTTTGTATACGATTGTCGTCGTTGTTTTGCTGCGCGATAAGAAAAATGTTGACAACATTAAAGCCGCTTTTAAAGCTTCAAAAGATTCTCATAAAAAAGAAATTGAAGCAATCAACAATGCCCACACAGAAGAGCTAGCGAAGAGAGACAAGATCATCGATGATTACCATGCAACCATTATGAAGCTTGATGATGAATACAAGAAGCAAAATCTCAAACTTCACGAATGGGAAAAGAAAAAGATTAAAAAAATTGTAGAAGAGACGCATAATGATCCAGAGGGCAGAGCTAAAAAGATTTCTGAAGAGTTTGGCTTTGAATTGGTGATGGCGGATGGTTAGGCTGATTAGTTTAATTTTAGTTTTTTTAATTGTGTTAATCCCTGCAAACATTTATGCCAATCCGAAAGTAGCAGAGATCAAAGCGGGGCAGAAAGCCCCTTACAATGGTATTTTATATGATTATGAAGCGAACGCAGTTTTGCTTGCCGCAAAAGAGAAGGGTCAGTTAGAGTGCTCTCTTCAACTTAAGCACACTTTGGCTAAAGAGAAAGCCAAGTGCGATATGTTGACTTCTACGGTTAAAGTGTCATTGGATGCCGCCGAAAAGAAATATAATTCAATCCTCAGTATCAAAACCGATGAGATTGAACGCCTTCAAAAGATTGCGATGAACCAGCCCAACTCCCACAACCATTGGTGGTTTGCTGGTGGTGTTCTTAGTGGTGTAGCCATGTCGTTGGGGATTTTTTATGCAGCAGTTCAGGCTTCAAAATAAGATAGTTTTAATACTTGCCTTATTGATCGGTTGTTCCGATTCACAAAAGGGTCAAGATTTTAAAACTCCTATTGGCTATAACACGCCTGACGCACAAACGTTAATACCATCAGACACTTCATCAACTACGGCTGACTCTGTTGCTCTTAGCGGCGATGCAACTGCCATCGTGGATAGTGATTCCTCCACTACAAGCCAAGTGGATACCTTTTTATCCGAGGTTGCACAATCTGACACATCGTCGTCCTCTTCTGACACACAGAGTGCTACCGATACAACAAAAAAAGATACTGGACCACCGAAACTTATTTGCATTGACAAAGACAAGGACGGCTTTGGCATAAATTGTGATGCTGGACCAGACTGCGATGACTCTAATCCCAACTTCGCCGTGGTCTGTCCCGACTGCACCAAGAAAAATTATGTTGGGTGTGCTTGCAAGGGGGTTGCTGCCAATTGTTATACCGGAAATCCTCAATGGATCGGTAAAGGAGTGTGTCAAGCCGGTGTTCAACTCTGCAAGGGTGGCTATTGGGGCGATTGCAAGGGTGAAACACTCCCGACCCCAGAGATTTGCAATGGCAAAGACGACGATTGTGATGCTTTAATTGATGAAGGCGTGCTTTCTAGTTGTGGGACGTGCGATTTGTCTTGCACTCAGCAAAAGATTGGTCCTGATTTTGGAACTCCGTTTGACATTGGAAGCTCCAAGGGAATTAAAAAGAATAAGAGCGGTTACATTGAGCTAGACATTGGCAAGTCTAACGTTGATCTGAATCACATCTGGATCGCAAACTCTTCTGAAAAGACTATTTCAAAATTAAATACTAAAACTGGTAACGAGGTCGGCAGATATCGAGTCTGCGGAAGCCCTTCCCGCACATCTGTGGATCTAAATGGTGATGTTTGGGTGGGTTGCCGCTCTGATGGCGGCGTTGTTAAAATTATTAACGAAAAGAACAAATGCATTGATAAAAATAATAATGGCTCGATTCAAACTTCGCAGGATACAAACAATAATAAACAAATTGAATCGAATGAAATGCTCCCTTATCAGCAAGACGAATGCGTAAAGTTTATTGTCTATCCTGATGGAGCCACAGTTGCGCGAGCCGCAGGCGTTGACAAAGATAACTACGCTTGGATGGGGTTCTGGAACTCCAAACGTCTACGCCGATTGCACCCCCTGACGGGAGCTTCTACTGATATGATCAATATCAACTGCAATCCTTATGGTTTGGTCATTGATCAAAAAGGAATTATTTGGGTTTCTGGTCGGGGTTGTAGTTCTCTTGTTAGAGTTGACCCGAAAACCAAGGCTGTGACCAAAGTGGGCAACGGAAAAGGTTCACCGTATGGAATTAATGTTGATATGTTTGGTAAAATCTGGATTGCGAATACAAACACATATACTTCTCGTTATGACCCGATTACCGGAGCGTGGAATTCGGTCAGCCACAACAAGCGTTCACGCGGCGTTGCGACGAGCAACGATGGTCATGTCTATGTGGCTTTGGACTCAACAAGCACTATTGCAAAGATAAATGCGGTGACGTTGACGGTTGTTGCACACATCTCTTTGGGTGGTGGT
>Ga0209756_1000170_pt1 | contig 62573 bp, 95 predicted proteins | sample ETNvirenome_6_85_FD_184071 | JGI IMG/M metagenome (GOLD analysis project Ga0209756, IMG submission 184071) | Marine viral communities from the Pacific Ocean - ETNP_6_85 (SPAdes) (version 3) | ecosystem: Environmental > Aquatic > Marine > Oceanic | place: Pacific Ocean | collected 2013-06-19 | reverse complement strand
CGGGAATCTCGTATCGCGGCTGAATCACGCTGCGATGTCGACATCTGCCGTACGCACCCTTCTTGATATAACTCCCGATGTTTATGCACTTCTAACCCCCTATATCAAACTCACCAGGGTGCGCTATGATCCTGACGATGTTACTAAAGTAATTGGAGAGGACCCTCTACCTTTTGAAAGTTATACTTCGCGCGAGGACATAGACAAGATATTGACTAGTCGCGCCGGGCGCCAATCTGGCGCCGGCATAAAAAGCTTTCAGTGGTCGCTCAAGGGAGTGCAGCCGGCCGAGGTAGACAATAATATTACAGCCACACTGGTGGTACATTTCCAGAGTTTATATGATTTATTTAAATATAATGTGGTGAGTAGCACCGGAGACGCACAGGCGGGCCTTGTCGATCCTCAAGCAGAGAATCAAATGGCTGGCTTTTTAGATTTAATTATGGCCCCCGAGACAGTCTCTAAGGAGGCTGATAAGGCTCCGGAGACAGACAACAGCAAAGAGGCTCCGTGTGACATAGGGCCTAAGGTTTATGAAGGGTGCTATTATCGTATTAAAGCCGAAGTAGGATGGAGCATTCCTACGGGCATGGAAAACCATCCTGGCATTTCCGATCCTGAAAGCTTAAGGCAAGCACTAGAATATCAGCGAAAAGTGTTATTTCTACAAATCGCCCGCCACGAAATAGACTTCAAACAGGACGGCTCTCTGACACTAACGGTAACTTATCAGGCTGCTTTAGACGGAATGCTTAAATCTACCCGTGCCAACATCTTTGCTTCGGAAAAGCTATTTGCAAAAGGGGGCCCCGTTGAAGATCTGAAAGAAGCGCGAGTGAAGGTCGAGGCTGAACGCGGCAGGAACAACGGAGAAATCGACTACGAAACCTCCACAGCCTACAAAGAGTATGAAGAGCTACTTGAAGAGGTAGAAGCCCTTGAGCGCCAAGACAAGATGATCAAATATCAACAGGTTCTTAAACAGATATTTGAGGTTTCTCCGGAGGTGGGAGGCACTCGAATTTATTCCATTAGAGTGGGGATGACCGACCTCATTCAGAGAGGGAACTGGGGCGACATGACCCCCGACCAAAGGAGAAAGCAGGCAGAGCAGAGACAAAAGGACCCCGGCTTCGTCAAAATTGAATCCGCCGGCGACCCCGAGCCTGCCCTGGTGGAAGCTATAGCAACAGCCCCAACGGGTACCGAGCAGGGGTTTAAGGACGCCCTAGAGGAGGTGGGGACCACCATTGATTCTATTCGGGGGGCAACTCCGCAGGATATGGTTGACATTCATTATTTTTATTTCGGGGACCTTATTTATAGTGTTTTACAACTTGATCATATCAAGAAGTTTATCGAGAACAAAAATTTTCAGATAGTTCTCGGCACTATTGAACTGATCGATCCGCTTGTTGCCTATCAGTTCCGTAATTTTAGTGACGCTGTGAGGTGTCAGACCCTGCGCAGCGCCACAGCGTCTCGCGAGTTGGCGAGGCTAAGGCCCTACGGGAATACCCAATCGACCGGTGTGTTTGAACACTTTGATATAGCGAACATCCCCATTTCAGTAGATGCGTTTAGTGAGTGGTTTCTTCAAAATGTGATCAAGCCGGGCCGCGATAGCTACTATCTCCTCCATTTCATTAAAGATGTGCTCGCTTCTCTTGTTAGTGCGGCTCTCAACCCTTCGTGCTTTACTGGGTTGCCTTCGACGCCCACACGCTTTGCGACCTCTGATATACTCTTAAAGGGAACAGCAATAGCGGCTAATCAAATCTGGACTGCCGATAGTATTGTTGGCGCGCGCCCCTCTGAGTCTATGGTATTGCCTCGCAATAGTCATTTTACATTCGTCAACGATGCTCAGACCGGCGGGTACTTGGCGCCCCCCATACCGACGTTCTTTATCTATTCGACCGACTCTCGGCCGCAGGGCTCACCCGATGCAGCCGGCAATCCTCCCTTTGAAGAGGATCTTGAGCAGGGCATCTATCATTTTTATCTAGGATCTTCTGCTGGACTTGTTAAGAGAATTAACTTCACGCGCGCCGATCAGCCTTATTTAAGGGAAGCAAAAATTCAAAGATATGGCACCCTGGGGACAGAACAGTTGCGAGAACTATATAATGTACAAATGAGCATGATCGGCAACACTTTACTTAAGAACGGGCAGTATATATTTATAAACCCGGTAGCTATTGGTGCCGGCAATCCTGGCGCTGTAGGATCCGCTGCCAACTTGGCCCGTAAAATCGGCTTAGGGGGATACTTTCTTGTTACGGGCGTCGACCATACCATTTCCGAGTCGGGGTTTGAGGTTCAAGTTACCGCGCTCCATCAGGCGATGCGCAAGAATGTGGCTCGAACCATCGATGTGTCGCCGCCACCTGTCGAAGAGGGTACCTCCCCCGAGGAAGCGCCGGCTGACTCTGGAGAGGGGGGCTTGCGCTTACCGGAGGGCACCACTTCGCCAGTGGACGTCGCGGTGAAGATCAGCAAAACGAAGCTGAGCCCCAAGAAATCTCCGAAGGTTCCGAGCCCACCCCCTCCCACCTTAGAAGAGCTTATTGCAGCCGGCGCGCTAGAGATGGGGTCCGGAGAATCCGCCGCAAGCTGGTTGGCTAACGCTACTGCTCCGGAGCAACAAGCGATGACCGAATACCTGGCCGATCCAGAGAACCAGGGCACTCCTATGTGGGATTCCGGCTACACCGCTCGACGGGGCCGCAAGAATATTTCTGGTCTGGAGCAGGGCTGGTTGGATTATAAGGAGAACGACAAGAACTCCTCAACACTAGATGATACTGAAGACGCCGGCCTCTCCGAGGAAGAGGTTGAGGAGGCCGAACTCGCCGGCTACGGGGGCCTCGACTAGGAAATAAACTATGCCTAAAAATACTTTTAACTACACAACAAGTGATCTTAGAAATCCCCGAGGGTCTAATAGCCTCTCTTCTAGAGCTATGTTTTATCAGCGATCTCTCTATAAGGAAGCGATCTACCCCGTCGGCGCGCCTGCGCCCCTCGATACGTGGTATCGATCGAGCCTCTATGGTAAAATTGATCGTATCCAAAACAGTATAACCCTTAAAGAAAGACGTCTAAAGCCCCTTCCGGATTCCTCAGAGCTGGCTATTGATTTCGTGGTAGACTGTTTTTCTAATTTTAAAGCGCACATGCAGAAGGCCGCCATTACGGGAAAATTGAATACTACGACAGATGGTCACCTTCGGGATATAAAGGTTGCTCACGGATGGAGGAGTGCTCATAAGATTTATTCTTCATATATAGATTCTCTTTTTGGTGTATTTATAGGAAATTATATGACTACGCGTCACAACGACGTTAAAGATTTTCCCACGTTTGTTCCCATCATGAAAGAGTTTTTAAAGACAACGGCGGCTAAAATTCCTGTCACCAAGACCAATTATATGTTGACGCCCTATGTGAACCAGCACGTGTCGGGATTGATGATAGACATTAGTAATTTGGATGCCGGCAATGATAGTCAGAAGTATAAAAAATTTATTTCTAATCCTAATTTTGATACTTACCGAACGTGTGCCAAAAACTTTGGGTTTTTAGTCGACAAAAATATGCCGTGGATTTTAACATTTGATCTTTTCTCAAAAAAGGCAAAAGAACTTATGATACCCCTTTCTCCCGCGCCCTACCTGACGCCGGCTAACTTTTTTACCAAGTATTATAGCCCCGTTTGGCAGGATGACATTTTAAAGTTTAAAACAATCTTCAGAACTTTTTATAATCAGTATATTAATCTTATTCCTTTCTATGAAGAAATTATTCACCCTTGCATAGAGTGTCCCCACAAGACTGAGATCATACAGCACGACAGATTTTTTACAACCTATGAGGGAGTGCGAGATAGTATTAGCGATCTAGATTGGATTAAGTTTTATATAGAAATTCGAGAGATAGAGGCTCACGGCACCTCTCTTAACAAAGATCTGATAATGCGGAGAGCTAAAGAAATTTATAATGTGGTGCCCAATATGCGTCTTAGTCCGCTGAATAATGCCCTCTCCTACGTTAACGATATCTATCGCAACTACATCTATCAACCGACCTATGCAACAATGCTATTAAGAGAATTAAGTACTTGACATCTTGAGGTACTGGTGTTATAGTATAGAGAATGCTTTTTCAGCCCTTAGACAGCAAAGGCAAGTGTGTAGGCTACTACGCCGACGGCGAACTTTTCTTTAAAGAGATCCCGCAAAATGCCGATAAGACATGGTACTACTCCTCCCCTCTGAAAGACCGAGAAGTAGAGTATGCGCGCATATACTGTGGAGGGAAGTCCTTAACAGAGGTATGTCCTCCGGAGCTTAAGCCAGCGTGGGAAAAGATTACCAAGAGGCTGCATGCATTCCTTAAGTCCTTCAAAACGGCCAAGTTAAACTTAAGTGACCTCTGTCTGTACGACCTCGTCCCAGAGTTCTTTTTATACGAGTTTTCTGACACTAAGAATTCCATCACAAACCATATATTCGCAAATTTTGCGCGCCCCAAAAATCACAACTTTTTGGTTAATGTAATCAAGATGATCACGGACATAAAACAACAAAAGCTTAATATCGATTTAGATTCTATTAAGCCACAACTGGTGTCCGTCGCCGGCAAGAATTTTATACAGAGGCTTCAGACGAGCAGCCCGGTGGTCGACTATAATCCGTTTGGGACCGTGACGGGCCGATTGACCACGATGCGCGACACCTTTCCTATTCTGACTCTTAACAAAGAGTTCCGCGGTTGTCTACATCCTAACAACGATTGGTTTCTAGAGTTAGATTATAACGCGGCCGAAATACGGACCCTCCTGGCTCTCTCTGGACTCCCTCAACCTAAAGGTGATATTCATGAGTGGAACCGTAAGCACGTCTACAAGGGGGAAGGCACCCGCGACGAAGTGAAGAAAAGAATATTTGCGTGGTTGTATAACTCAAAGTCTGAAGACCAGTTGTCCTCGCGCGCATATGACAAAGAGTTAGTTAAAAACAAGTATTGGGATGGTCAGACCATTATAACTGAATTTGACAGAGAGATAAAAGATGTTGACGACCATCACGCGTTGAATTATATTATTCAGAGTACAACTAGCGATTTGGTTCTTTCGAAAGCACTCCTTCTCCACGAACGACTCGCAGACATGGAAAGTCGAATAGCTTTTATGATGCATGACTCCATTGTTATTGATTTAAAGAATTCCGAGAGATCTGTTATTATAGAGCTTCTGCAACTATTTGGCAATACTCGCTTTGGCAAGTACAAGGTAAATCTTTCTCTTGGCAAAAATTTTGGAGATATGAAGAGGACAAACCTATAGTGGCTAAAAAACATTACCGAAAGCTTGTACGAGATAAAATTCCCGAGATTATTGAGAACGAGGGCAAGACTTGCAAATCACACCGTGCAACCGAAAAAACTTATTTGCGCTTTCTAACTAAAAAGCTTGTGGAGGAGGCAAAAGAATTCCAGGCTGATCCGAGCGATGAAGAATTAGCAGACGTGTGGGAAGTAATGTGGGCGATTACCCTTTATCGTGGTCATACCCATTGGGCCGCTCTAGCACAGAAGGCCAAGACCAAGGGACGCTTTAACGAGCGCCTTATATTAGATTGGGTGGAAGAATGAACATAGTTGGTCTGGGTAAAGCTGGTTGCGCCATAGCGGACTGCTTCTCAAAATTCCCCCAGTATGAAATATATAAATTCGACCACAGTTTGGAAGGAAATAATTGTTTTAGCCTTCCTCTCTGCTCTTCTCATGAAGAATATGAGCAAAAGTGCCCCGATTTCCGAAAAAGGCTTCAGAATGTCTCTGGAGAGCTTCTTTTTGTGGTCTCCGGCGCCGGAAAAGCCTCAGGATGCTCTCTGAGGCTCCTGGAGCAGTTCTCAGACGTTTTAGTCTCGATCCTATACGTGGAGCCGGATCGTACCCTTTTAAGCGAAGTAGAGACGACTCAGGAGACAATTGTGAAAAACATTCTCCAAGAATACGCCCGATCCGGCGTTTTTGAGAGAATCTACCTTATTAGTAACTCATCTATTGAGAAAAGCATCGGAGAAATCCCCATTATAGGTTATTATGACACCCTGAACCAGGCAATTGTGAATACTTTGCATATGGTCAATGTTTTTAAAAATTCAGAACCTGTTTTGGGGACTTTTACACAGCCTCACGAGATCGCTCGTGTTTCAACCCTCGGCGTGGTCGACATAGAAGAAAATGAAGAAAAGTGGTTTTTTGACTTGCAAGTTCCGCGAGATGTGGTATACTATTATGGTATTGGTGAAGAAGACCTAAGGACGGACACAACACTTTTGAAGAAAATTACGGACTACGTGAAAAATAAGGTAGATGAAAAAATTAACGTATCATACGGAATTTATCAAACTGCCTATGAACAAAAATATTGTTATTGCATTAAGCACAGTTCTGTGGTACAATCATATATAGATAAAGTAGACGATCAGGATATTGGCTGATCGTACTCTAGCCTAACAAAAAGGAGAAATAATTATGGCTATTAATTTAGATAAGATGCGAGAGAAGCTCGCAACGGTGCGCGGTGAAAACCGCGATAAGGACACCTTCTGGCGTCCGAACGATGGTGATCAGGACATTCGAATTGTCCCGACTGCCGACCAGGACCCCTTCAAGGAGAAGTGGTTCCATTACAACCTGGGAAGCAACCCAGGCTTTTTATGCCCTAAGCGTAACTACAGCGATGACTGTCCAGTTTGCGAATTCGCTTCGCAGCTGTGGCGTGACGGTGTAGAGAATAATGATGACGAAAGCAAGAAGCTCGCCAAGAGTCTTTTTGTGCGCGCTCGATTCTTTTCCCCGGTTTTGGTCCGCGGTATGGAAGACCGCGGCGTGCGTATTTGGGGTTACGGGAAGATGGCTTACGAGCAGCTTCTCGGTCTCGTGCTCAATCCGGAGTACGGAGATATTACAGACCCCGAGACCGGAACCGATCTCACCCTGAACTACGGAAAGCCCGCGGGAGCGTCTTTCCCACAGACCAAGCTGCAGCCTCGTCGCCGCAGCTCTGAGCTGTGCGAGGACATGACTCCCGACTCATGCTCCGAGCTTCTTGAGAGCATCCCCGATTTTGACGATCTCTTTGAGCGTAAGTCAACCGAAGAGGTTGGCACTATGCTGGATGGCTTCGTTAACGGCGGCGTCGAAGACGCCGAGGCGGTTTCTTCCGAAACCAGTAAGTTCGGTGGGACTCAGACTAGTGATACTACGTCTGGTGAGACAAATGCAGTTGACGCTGCTTTTGCAGAGCTGGGCGCTCTTTAATTGTCTCCCGCAGGGAGGCCCGGGGTTACAGGGGTCTCAACTAATTTAGGAGATAGATATGGAACTGTTGCCCGCTCTTGCATTTTTTACCGGTGCAGGTTATTTGGTATATCGTCTGGTCAAGCTAGACACAGAGATTAGCCGCCTTAAGGCTAAGATTGAGGATCTTAATGGCGAGGAATAAATCTAAGGTCGGCAACATAGAGATTGCCGATCTACGTTCTTTGATTAACAAGGCCTCCGGAATGGAAGTTGCCTATAATCTCAAGGACGAAAACCCTACAGAAGTTAAAGAGTGGATCCCTACCGGCTCTCGGTGGCTTAATAGTATTATCTGCCGCGGCAAGCTAGCTGGAATTCCAATTGGGAAGATTAGCGAGATAGCTGGACTGGAGGCTACAGGAAAATCTTTTATAGCTGCCCAGGTTGCCGGAAATGCTCAAAAGATGGGGATGTCCGTTATCTATATGGATGCCGAGTCGGCAATCGACCCCTCGTTCCTAGAACGCGCTGGATGCGACCTAGATGAGCTTATCTACGTTCAGGTACAATCTGTTGAGCAAGTGCTTGAAACTATTGAGAGTATCCTCAATGCCGGACACGAAAGGACACTGTTTATTTGGGATTCGCTGGCCCTTACACCGTCCATTTCAGATGTAGAGGGCGATTTCAACCCTCAATCATCCATGGCAGTAAAAGCCCGCATCCTGGCAAAGGGAATGTCAAAGTTGACGATCCCCATTGCGAACAGTCAGTCAAGCTTTCTGGTGTTGAATCAGCTTAAGACAAACATTACTCGCTTCCCAGCGGAAGCGATGACCACCCCATATGTCACTCCGGGCGGAAAGGCAATGATTTATGCCTACTCTCTCAGAATCTGGCTCACGGGCCGAAAAGCCAAGGCAAGCTTTGTTCTTGACGACAACGGGTTCCGTATTGGATCCGAGGTTAAAGTAAAGCTTGAGAAGTCTCGCTTCGGCACCCAGGGGCGAAATTGTGCCTTTAAAATTCTATGGGGCGAAGAAGTTGGAATTCAAGATGAAGAATCTTGGTTCGAAGCTATCAAAGGATCTGACAAGATTAAGAGAGCGGGCGCATGGTATGCGCTTGTCTACGACGACGGGACTGAAGAAAAGTTCATGGGCTCTCATTGGGTAGGAAAGCTTCAGGATGAAAAGTTCCGAAATCGTGTACTAGAAATCATGGATAAAGAAATTATTATGAAGTTTGATAAGCGCATCGGAGAAGCACAAGAATTTTATACTCTGGATGGCGAAGAAGAATAGTGGAGACTATTTATAGTGGAGACACACTTATGAAACTTATAATGGAGAACTGGCGCAGGTATTTAAACGAACAAGAAGGGGCGGCATCGCCATTACAAAAGGTGGCAGGAAAACTAGGAGATCCCGGAACAAGTTTGTCACAATATGTTGCGATTCTTAAGAAGTACGCTAGCGACCCAGCCTTCCGCCAACTTGCTCTCGCAGGGCACACCGACACCGCCGGACCGGAGGATGAACAGGTTTCCGTCGAGAGGACTTCTATCGGAGCCGATAAACTAACAGCTACACAAGCGGAAATTGGATTTAGTAACAGTCTAGCCGATCAGGTGACAAATAAATATAATGCCACCAAGGCCGCTCTGGGACTAGAGGGCGAACCAATTATCATGCCCAGTCCGGACAATCCTCCTCCCGCAATTCTTATTTATAATGGCAGATATATTTTGGACGGACACCATCGTTGGTCACAAGTTATGATGACAAACCCGACCGGCGTCGTAGCTGTCGACAATGTGACAGGTCCAGCGATAGATGATGAAGAAGAGGCCCTCAAGACAATGCAGTTAGCAATCGCTGCAGCAGCCGGCAACGTGGTGACTAAGCCATTTGAGGGCGCTAATTTGATGCAAGCAACTCCGGAACAAGTCTATGCATTCGTTGTAAAAGAGATTACGGACGAAGTATTGCAATTATTGGTAGAGAAAGGGAAGATACCAGAGCCCTCGAAAGAGCTTGCAGGCAAATATTACGCCGGTAACCTGGGGGTTATCAAGAAAGCTCAAGGCAAGTTCTCAAGAGAGAAGTCTATGCCCCAAGCCGGCAAGTCCGGAACCTCTCAGGGAGAGGTCAATGATTTGCTTGGCACTGGGAAAGTTAATTTCGACGCACCCGTCGCTAGCGATGTAAAGAAATAAACTCTAACTAAACCCTTGACACTGAAGCTCCTATAGGTTATACTTATAGGAGCTTTTACTATTGGAGTCTCCTTGAAAAAGACCAAGCGTTATATATCCCTCGCCAAGAAAATTGCAGAACAGTCAGACTATGGAAAGTTTAGGCATGGTGCGGTTCTGGTTAGAGGAAGTTCAGTTCGAAATATGGCATGCAATAAGTATCGTCATTGTCATTTTGGAAAAAGGTTCCGCGAAGCCAACACTGGCAACGCCACACTTCACGCCGAACTGGGGGTTATCCTAGGAATGGATCGTTCAGTCACACAGGGGGCGACAGTATATACTGCGCGTGTAAATAAAGAAGGATCGGCCCGAATGAGTAAGCCATGCCCCATGTGTGAGAACGCAATGCGACACGTGGGAATAAAAAGAGTTGTATATACCGACAGAAGTGGTAGAATAGAGACGATGACCCTATGAAAAGACTGATGATAGTAGATGCCCTCAATATGTATTTTAGGGCTTATATAGTAGATCCGAGTTTGTCTACAAACGGACACCCGATAGGCGGCGTCAAAGGATTTATGAAGATACTGCAAAAGCTTTCTCGGGATCTTAAGCCCGACCTTATAGCTATGTGCTGGGATGGCCCCGGAGGTTCTAACAAGAGAAGGCAGATAGTCAAAGAATATAAGGAGGGCCGAAAGCCCATCCGCCTCAATCGAGACACAGACTTGTCTGAGAACGAGGAGCTAGAGAACAAAATATGGCAACAGACGAGGGCCATAGAGTACGTTAATCAGCTACCGGTCCCCCAGTTTATGTTTCCAGAAGTGGAGGCAGACGACGTGATCGCTTACATAGCACACTCACCACAGTTTAAGGGATGGCAAAAAATTATAGTCTCCAGTGATAAAGACTTTTTGCAGCTCTGCGACGAGGAAACAGTTTTATTCCGACCCATCCAAAAGAAAGTTCATAATCGCAACAACGTAATAGAAGACTTCGGCATCCACCCTCTCAACTTTGCGTTGGCCCGAGCCATCGCCGGAGATAAGTCTGACAACCTCAAGGGTGTTCCCGGAGCGGGACTCCCCACGGTTCAAAAAAGATTGCCATTTTTATCTGAGGCAAAAGAGTACTCAATTCAAGAGGTTATGGATTATTGCGAGAATATCGACAGCAAGGTCCTATTTTTTGACCGCGTAACGGATCACAAAAGCCTAATTATAAGGAACTACAAGTTGATGCAATTGTATGATCCCACCCTTTCGCTTCAAGGCAGAAAAAAAATAGATCATGTTTTTGAAAATCTTGGATATGAATTTAATAAGACACAAGTAATAAAAATGATGAATGAAGACGGGTTTGGGGTGTATAATTGGGGTGATTTATTTGCCGTCATGAATCGTATTTCTGTTGACAAAGCACTTAAAGTAAGATAGAATACGATTAAGAGGAAAGAATGAATTCACAGGAAAAGGTCAATTTTTCACGATATGGTAAAGCTTTTCAAGAGCAACTCTGCATGGTCATACTGGATGACCGACCCTTCGCGGACCAGATAGAGGAAGTTCTAGACATTAATTTTCTAGAGCTGCGATACCTCAAACTATTCACAAAAAAGATTTTTGAATACCGGAAGAAGTATGGCGTACACCCCAGTCGTCAGATCTTTACAACGATTCTGCGCGTCGGCATCGAAGACGAAAATGAAATGACCCAGAAACAAGTGCGTGAATATTATGCGCGGGTCATGTCTACCAAGGCGGAGAACGCAGAATATATTAAAGAAACGGCGCTGGATTTCTGCAGGAAACAAAATTTAAAGGGCGCCATGATTAAGTCTATTGGGCTTCTTCAGAGTTCTTCCTTCGATGAGATAGCTCTTCTTATCAACGACTCTCTCAAGCTTGGAGCCGACAACAATGAAGGATACGATTGGAAGAAAGATTTCGAAGAGAGATTCAAGCCCAAGTTTCGCAACCCCATTCCCACCGGCTGGACTCTCATTGATGACATATGTAAGGGTGGCCTAGGGCAAAAAGAGCTGGGTGTTGTTATTGCTCCCACTGGTGCCGGCAAATCTATGGCTCTTGTCCACCTGGGGACGCAAGCGGTTTTGGCGGGGAAGACCGTCATTCATTATACTCTAGAGTTGCAAGACACTGTGGTGGGGTCTCGTTATGACAGCTGCATCACTAGGATTCCCCTCTCCAACCTAACTTCCTTCAAAGAAAAGATATATGAAGACATTCAGGAGATAGAGGGTCGACTAATAATCAAAGAATATCCAACCAAAGCAGCGTCTACTCACACCTTGAAAACACACCTTGAGCGACTAAAGATGAAGGACGTAGAGATAGATCTGATCATAGTAGACTACGCCGATTTGCTAAGACCAGTGATAGCCCAGCGAGAAAAAAGAAATGAGCTAGAGTCGATTTATGAGGAATTACGCGGACTTGCGCAAGAATATAAGTGTCCCGTATGGACAGCTTCACAGACAAACCGTTCCGGATTAAACGCAGAAGTGATAACAATGGAGTCTATATCCGAAGCTTTTAATAAATGTTTTGTTTCCGACTTCATTTTTAGTATCTCTCGTACCGTAGAAGATAAGCAGACCAACACGGGAAGAGTGTTTGTTGCCAAGAACAGGAACGGCCCCGATGGGATGGTGTTCCCGCTATTCATGGATACGAGTAATGTGTGCATTAAAGTTCTAGAGGGTGTTACCGACTCGGAGGACAGCGGCGTTAATTCTAAGACACAGAAGCAAAAGCTGGCCGAGAAATATAAAAAATTTAAGAAAAGCAATGGAGGGTAGTTGATGTACGACGAAAATGAAGTTCGAGAGGAGACTCTTAAATATTTTAATGGCGACAAGCTGGCTACCAACGTCTTCATAACAAAATATTGTTTACGTGACAAAAAGAGCCGCTGTGTAGAAAAGTCACCAGCCGACATGCATCATCGCCTGGCCAAAGAGTTTGCGAGGGTAGAAGAAAAGTTTGCTAATAATGCCCTCAGTGAAGAAACAATCTATAGTTATTTGAAAGACTTCAAATATGTTGTCCCTCAAGGCTCCCCAATGATGGGAATAGGAAACGATTATGTTAAGGTATCTCTCTCCAACTGTGTGGTTATTGACAATCCGGCGGATAATATTTCGTCCATTATGGACTCTGGCAAAGACCTTGCTAATCTTTTTAAACGACGTTGTGGTGTTGGCCTTGACATTAGCGGGTTACGCCCTACTGGGGGCATTGTTAATAATTCTGCTCGTACTACTACTGGGGCTTGGAGCTTTGCTGATTTCTACTCTTACATCTGCCGTATGATCGGCCAGAACGGCCGCCGCGGCGCGCTCATGATTTCCATGGATGTTCGCCACCCCGACATAGAGAAATTCGTTACAATGAAGCAGGACCTTAAAAAGGTCACCGGAGCAAATGTATCGGTCAAGATAAGCGATAGTTTCATGGAAGCTGTTGAGAACAAAGAGTCGTTTACGTTGCAGTTCCCGGTGGATTCGGACACCCCTGCTTATACATCTGAAATTCAAGCCGAAGACTTGTGGAATAAAATAATTATCTCCGCCACCAAAACAGCAGAGCCCGGGCTCCTTATGTGGGACAATATTACGCGAAATTTGCCCGCCCACGAATACGAAGATTTTAAGACCCTAACGACCAATCCCTGTGGCGAGATCCCCCTTTCGGCATATGATAGCTGCCGCTTGATTTCATTAAATCTAAAACATTTAATTAAAAATCCCTTCTCAGAGAAAGCAAAATTTAATTTTAACAAATTAAAAGAGATAGCAGCCGTAGGGATGCGTCTTTCTGATGACCTAGTGGAACTAGAGCTTGAGAAATTAAAAAAGATTCGACGACACGCTGATACCGAAGACGAAAAAGAGTTGTGGGGAAAGCTGCTGCACGCGGCAAAGGCCGGCCGACGGACAGGCCTAGGCACTCACGGACTCGCAGATGCTTTGGCTCGTCTGAACCTACCTTATGACTCACACGAGGCCCTACGCATTGTAGATAAAATTTATTCTACTATTCGAAACGTGGCCTACGAAGAAAGTATGCGACTCGCCCAGGAGCGCGGTGCTTTCCCGGCCTTTGACTGGCCAAAAGAAGAAAATAATGCATATATTAAAAGGCTGCCTGAAGAGTTGCAGCGGTTAATAGCTGAGCACGGCCGTCGTAACATTTCTATTTTGACTAACGCCCCTACGGGCTCTGTTTCTATAATGTCTCAGACTTCTTCCGGCCTAGAGCCGGTGTTTAGAAATTTTTATATTCGACGTCGTAAACTTTCTCACAACGAGCAAGAACTAGAAGCCGATTTTATTGACGATTTGGGAGACCGATGGGTAGAATATGAAGTATTCCATCATAATGTCCAAGAGTGGATAAATATGTATGGTACTGTCGACAAGGCCAAGCTTCCTTCTTTTTTTGTGGAATCCGATGGAATCGATTGGCCCCAACGCATAGCCCTGCAGGCAGCGATTCAACAGTATATTGACCACAGCATCAGCTCGACCATCAACTTGCCTAAAGCTACAGACCCTCAGTTGGTTGGTAAACTATACCAAGAAGGATGGCGCCAGGGACTTAAAGGGATTACTGTTTATGTTGACGGATCCAGAAGTGGGGTGCTCGTCTCTGATGCCCCAGAGTCCAAATTCCCTCACCACAAAGCACCCAAGCGCCCTGTTGAATTGCCCTGCAGTATTCACCACACCACCATCAAAGGAGAACGGTGGATTATATTGGTGGGTCTATTGGAGGAGAAGCCCTACGAAATCATGGGAGGTCTTTCAAATTTGATTGAGATTCCCAAACGAGAGACTGAAGGGATATTGGTAAAGCACCCCAGAAAGTCAATAAATTCAATATACGATTTAAAAATTGGAAGAAACGGTGATAGCATTGTAGTAAAGGATTTGGTTAAGGTCTTCGACAACCCCAACCATTCGGCGTTTACTCGCATGATTTCCTTGGGCTTGCGCCACGGAGCGAACATTCACTACGTGGTCGAACAACTCCAAAAGGATCGTGACAGCGACATGTTTAGTTTTGCTAGATGTATCGCTCGTATTTTGAAGAACTATATTCCGAACGGCCAAGAGGCCACGGAAAGAACTTGTCCTGCATGTACAACCGAAGGATTGATTTATGTTGAGGGTTGCGCGACATGTCGAAACTGTGGCTTTGCTAAATGCGGATAGGAAAATAAATGATATTTACACCAGTTAACAATTATCTCTACGTAAAAGCAGTAGAGAACAATAAGTCTGACGAGAGCGGTATTCTACTCCCCCAGGAGTACCGGTCAGCTGAGAACCCGCATGCGGTTGTCGAAGTACTTAATTGTGCCGGAGATTCCGGCACCCTGTGGGGGACTGGATTGCAGATTGTGGTTGAAGCCCATATGCTCAAAGATATTCAACATAACGGCGAGACCTTCACGGTCATCAAAGAAAACCACGTAATCGGCATTTTATCGGATAGTTAGACTATTTATAGTGGAGATCTCACCATGAGCAAGTATTCAAGTTTTAAAGAGCACCAACTGATCACAGAGAGTTGGCGTCGTTACGTAAATGAAGGGCAAGAGGAACAACTTGCCGACGAAGCCGAAAAGGTTCTAGAAAAATTAAGTGAAGATGAAATCCAGGACGCGATCTCCAATGCTATAAAAAAAGGTGAACTACCTCCCGAAATTCAGGCCCAGATTGAGGCGGTTGCGGACAAAGTGGCCACTCAAGCAATTGCCCGCGGCAAAGAAGACCTCGATGAGGCTAAAGAAGATCGGTGGCGCTCGGGGTTCTCATGGTCCAGAAACGACGAGCCCCCCGAATACATCGAGGGGAATCCCTCCGAGGTCGAAGGGGAGCACGCGGTTACAGACGCCCTTGCCAAGCTCGGTGGCATGGCAGGCTTCGGTGCCGGTGTGGCCGCGGCCCCGTGGCTGATTGAAGATGCAATTGGAGGGCTGCAGCAGCTTGGCGCGCTAACCGCTCCATTCAGCGGGGGCATGATAGGAGTACTAGGGGGAATAATTGTCGCCCAGACTATTCTCTCAGCGCGCCGAAAGATGGTTAAATCCCTCAGCACCACTCAGGTCGTAGAGCCAGTCTCTGGGCCTGATCCCGAATAGTGAACTAATTACAAAGATGGTAAAGCTATCCTTAAATGAAATGAGGCAGATGGTAAACGGCCTACTTCATACCAAAGGGAGACGGTCTTTTATGCTTTTGGCCAGTCCGGGCCTCAATTTGGTGGAACGTAAGCGATTCCAAGGTCAGTTTGAGAAAGTGCTTGATAAGTTACGTGGAGTTGCTCCGGAAGCTGAAGGAATTGGAATCCTCACTGCCCAGAACCCTCTTAAATGGAGGGAAGAGCCAGAAAGCGCCCCTGCTAGTTCCCAAGGCCAAAGCGCCTACAACCTTGTATCCAACGAAGCTATGGAGCGCGACCTCCGCGCTGACGGTTATGAATTCTGGAAAATAGGTGGGCGCTTTGGAGGCGATGTGGAAGAGTCTTATCTGGTCAAAAATATAGATGCTGATGACGTTGAAAGACTCGCGAGAAAATATAACCAAGAAGCCTTTATACATGGAGAATTTATTAACATTGGGAAGTATGCGCGTAAGGGCGAAGAAGAAGACGGGAGCCCCTCAGAGGATCAATACGAATCTCACTTCACCTACTATGATGTAGACTACGCCCAAGCTCTGGGCGCCTATCCTGTTGAAACTCGAACTAGAATCTTTACCGACGCTGATATACAATCCCGAGAAGATTTCTATTCTAAGGTTGCCGGTAAAAAGTTTTTGATACCGTTTTTCGACACAGACGCAGCGACAGTTGTGCGAACCAAGGCCCCCGAAAGAAAACCGGCAGCTTAGTGATTGCTAGGCTAAAAGCCCAAAAACTGGTTATTGGGCACACTCTAGAAGCCCTTCAATTTGCGCAAGATAATGGGGCCGTCGTATTAATCAACGAGCAGCAAACCCCCCATCCTATAGAGAACCCCAAAGAATGGAAAGAGTGGCACCGTCTCACTTTTTTACTTGGGATGAGGGGGTTGTCCCCCATCCCTTCGGACACCAATAGCATTAGAATTGAAGAAGGGTGTGCTAGTGTTTCCACAGAAGCACATCGCGTAATAAAAATAAACTTCGAGGAACTTCATATTTTTGATACTTCGCGCGTCCAAGGCCTCGGGATAGAAACAAAAGTCTTGAAGTTTTTAGTATATGATTGGTTTGATATAAAGCGTGGAGCCAAGCAGAGTATTAACAAGTTGGTCAACGACGATGAGTTTGTAAGAGAGCTGTGTTTTTATCCCTCACTCCGAAAGGATGGTAACAATGGCTCCATTAAAGATTGCTACACTAAATCATATATTAATTCCGAGGACCTAGAAAAGTTTGAATACTCAGAAACTGCGGCGCGCTTTGCTGCCATGAGACTAATAAAAGAAAACAATCTTACTGGGCCCAGTAGAAAGTTCGGGGACAAGGTTCATCATTTAAATTTAGTGTTAAAACATAGCCGGCGCGAGCTTTATGAGCACACCAAAAAATATATTATAAATGAAAGCTTGCCAAAAAATATATTTTTGTTATAATATAACTATAAGTGAAGCAAGCGCAACAGAATCCACACTCATTTCATTTGGCCGGGATCATTCCTGTTGCCGCATCTACATCTGAATTCAATTTGCCGGGGCACGATGTGCTTATGCCTATAGCTCCCAATTATAGTCTTATAGAAAGAGCTGTTGCAGAGTGTTCTTATGCCGGCTGCGAATCAATTTGGATAGTGTGTAATGACGACATTGCCCCACTCCTTAAGCATCGGCTCGGAGAGTACGTAGAAGATTTAATAAGTGTGGAGAAGGGCGCCTTCGTGCGGTTTCCTTCCGAGGTGCGCAACACCATTCCAATTTACTATGTACCGATTCATCCGAAACATCGGGATAAGATAGATTGTTATGCTTGGTCCATTTTACATGGAGCCAATGTGGCCTACTGGATCTGCCGTAGACTTTCTCGATGGTTCATCCCTGATAGATATTATGTAGCTTTCCCCTTCGGGATATATAATCCTCACCAGGCAAAGGCGGCAAGAAAATTAATAGCATCCAAGAAGCCCTTTTATTTTTCTTATGAAGAGAAAACTGTTCGTGATGGAATTCCCCTCGGATTTACTTTTGATGCTAACGAATGGAAACGAGCCCGAGACGTTATTAAATCTAACTCAAAAACCTACTACCCGCCTCTGGAGGGAGAGCAGATGCCAAGCAAAAGATTGCCTGCTGAAGAAAGACTTAAATCTAGGCATTATAATCTTCACGATGTATTTAACGAGGCGTCCCTAGTGGAGGCACAAATAAGTGAACTAGATTGGTTTTATGACTTGACAAAGTGGGAAGAATATTGTAAACTATTAACATCTGGACATCATGAAGACCTGAAGCGGCCATACGGCTTTACGACGGGTCACCTACACGAAGGGGAAGAAGAATGAAAGATACGCGAGACAAGAGAGCAACATCATCAATCCCGTTTGTGGGATTACACGCTCATAGCGTAGCTGGTTCAATTTTTGATGCCATAGGCTATCCTCCCGAACATATGGATTTTGCATATCAGAATGGATCTGATGCTCTAGCTCTCACTGACCATGGAAATATGAATGGGTTTAGTTATCAGCTTCTGCACTGGAAAAAGATGAAGGCGGAGGGCAAAAAGTTTAAAGCCGTTTTTGGAGTGGAAGCTTACTTCCTCCCCAGCCTAAAAGAGTGGAGAGAAGAGTATAACAAAGCAAAAGAGGATGCCAAGCTAGCCAGAAAGCTAGCCAAAGAAGAGGCCTCTGGGGCCACGGTCGAAGATGAGGGCGAGAGTAAGAAGGCGCAAGAAGTCTTAAAAAGGCGCCGTCACCTAATCCTCCTGGCGCAGAATCAAACCGGCCTAAATAATATCTTTAAAATAATCTCTGCAAGCTACAAAGCAGAAAACTACTATCGCTATCCTCGCGTTGATTATGAAATGCTAGAGAAGTATAGCGAAGGGGTCATCGCCGCATCGGCGTGTCTGGGTGGCGTATATGCTGGTAATTATTGGGAAAATCGAGAAGAGGGCCCCGAAGCCATCTTAGATGCAATGCGCGAAACCACTCGGCAGATGATAAAGATCTTTGGCGCCCGTTGGCACGGAGAATTGCAATGGAACGGAATAGACGAACAGCACGAACTCAATCAGTATATTATTAAAATGCACGAGGAGTTCGGGATCCCCCTAATATCAACCGCTGATAGTCATTACCCTAACCCAGACGCGTGGAAAGATAGAGAACTATACACACGCCTAGGCTGGCTTGGTAAAGGGGGACTCCCAGAATATATATCTTCGGAGCTGCCGATAGGTGTTGAAGACATAGGCTATGAGCTTTATCCCAAGAATGGCGATCAGGTGTGGGAGAGCTACAAGAAATATTCAGATTTAAACCAACAAGAGTACGATGATGATGTGGTGCTTGACTCAATCACCAGAACTCATGCCATCGCTCACGAATTGATTGAAGATTTTGAGCCCAACATCGAAGTAAAGCTGCCAGATTTTGTTGTACCAAAGGGGGCTACTGCCACTGGCGCATTGACCCAATTGGCAATAGATGGACTAAGATCAAAGGATCTACACAAAGACCAAGACTATGTTGATCGCCTAAAGATGGAGCTGAAAGTTATTAGTGACCGAGGATTTAGTAAATATTTCTTAACGATGAAAGCGATTGTCGACAAGGCTAACGCATGTCAGCTTACAGGCCCTGGCCGCGGCTCCGCGGCAGGCTCCCTTGCGGCCTATGTTTTGAACATTACACAGATAGATCCTATCAAACACGGGCTGCTGTTCGAAAGGTTTTTACGCCGAGATGCAACAGACTACCCCGACATAGATTATGATGTAGCTGAGCCAATGGAGCTTAAAGAAATGTTGGCAGAAGAATGGGGGCACAACACGGTGGTTCCCATTTCTAACTGGAACACATTACAACTACGTTCGTTGATCAAAGATATTTCAAAATTTTATGAAATTCCGTTTATTGAAGCAAACAAAGTTACAGGCGTGATGATTAGAGAAGCAACTCCCGATGCCAAGCGTAAGAATGGTATTCGAGCCGGAGTGTATAATCCCACATGGGAAGAAGTAATGGAATTTAGTCCCTCCCTTAGAGGATTCTTACTAAAATATCCTCAGATTAAGCCTCACGTTGAGGCGTTGGTGGGCCAAGTTAGGTCTTGTTCTCGTCATGCCGGCGGCGTTTTGATCGCGGACGACTTAGATAAGCATATGCCTTTAATTAACTCGGGAGGAATACGACAAGCCCCTTGGGCCGAGGGACAGAACGTTCGTCACTTAGAGCCACTCGGGTTTATTAAATTTGATCTTCTCGGGCTATCGACATTGCGCATGATCGACGGCGCCGTCAGACATATTCTGCGCAGGCATCAAGGAATAGAAAATCCAAGCTTTGAGCAGGTACAACAGTTCTATAATGAAAATCTTCACCCAGATGTAATAGATTTTAATAATGCGGAAGTGTACGAGAACATATTTCATAAAGGAAACTGGGCCGGAGTATTTCAATTCACAGAGGAAAAGGCACAGCAGTTTTGTCAGCGCGCCACACCTCAAAGCTTAATTGATATATCCGCCATTACTTCTATTTATCGACCGGGACCTCTGGCCGCGAATGTACACGAACAATACATAGCTGCAAAAAATGACCCCGAAGAGGTGTACTATCTTAATGACATAGTGAAGGACGTCACGGAAGAAAGTTACGGGTTCTTAATTTTTCAGGAGCAGATAGCTCTCTTGGCCCACAAGCTTGGGAAAGACCTCTCCCTGGATGAAGGGAACCTTCTCCGCAAGGTTTTAACAAAGCGTGGGACAGGAAAGGGCGCCCAGACGAAAGAAAAGCTCTACACCAAGTTTATTGCCGGATGTGTTGAAAAGGGCATTAATAAGTTTAAGGCCGAGGACCTGTGGAAAACGTTTGAATATTTCTCAGGCTACGGTTTTAATAAGTCTCATGCTGTTTCTTATTCGGCAATTTCATTTCAGTGTGCGTGGCTTCTTAACTATTATCCCTCTGAGTGGATGGCAGCATTCCTCGACAAAGAGCCTGAGGCTCGCAAAGAGAAGGCCATTAACATTGCCAAGAGCTACGGCTTTGCTATTCGGAAAGCTGATGTGAACAATTCTGGAGATGTATGGGAAATCAGCGACGACGACCCGATGATGCTCATTCAGCCTTTAAGCTCTATCAAGGGTTTGGGCGACAAAGCTATCGAGCAGATTTTAATGCATCGCCCCTTCGAAACCATCGAAGAGTTTATCTTTAATGACGAAATAGTTTATTCCAAACTGAACAAGAAAGCTCTAGATGTTTTGATTAGGTCTGGTACGGCCGATTGTTTAATGGACGAGAGGTTTACTGGTCGGAAACATTTTTGGTCGGCTGTGGCCGTTGAAAGGCCCGCCAGCAAAAAGAAACTTAAAGAGCAAATAGAGTTGTATCAAGAAGAGGGAGACTTTACCGAGGAGGAAGAAATAGAAAATACTATCTCTTTGACAGGCATATTCCCTATGGATCTGGTTATAGACGAGACGGTCAGGAGTCGCCTGGACGAACTTTATGTCCCTCCGGTATCAGAATATGATCCAGACCTGGGTCTTGTGTGGTTTATTCCTCGCGAGATTGTTCAGAGGAACACCAAGAATGGAAAGCCGTATTGGATAGTTTCAGTGATTGATAGCAACTCGGCTTTAACAAAGATTAGGTGCTGGGGAGTCAACCCAGCCAGAGACAAGATTTTTATAAATCGCCCCTACATGGCTCGACTAGATTATAGTGAAGAATGGGGCTTTTCAGCAAGAGCCATACGAAGGACAATGAAACTTTTAGGATAGGAGATAAAGATGTCTAATGTAAATAGAAAAAAAGAGGAAGCGTCGACAATGATTGCGGATATAGTGCTCGGATTAAGTTACGGCGACGAGGGGAAGGGAAAGGTTACCCACCACCTCTTAAAAAGTGGAGACTATACTCACTGCTTGCGTTTCAATGGGGGATGTAATGCTGGTCATACCATTTACCACGAGGGTAAGAAATTTGTCACCCACCATATTCCCGCGGGAGTTTTTTTTGGAGTGAAATCAATTATTGGCCCTGGGTGTGTAGTAAACTTAGATCAGTTCTTTAAAGAATTGAACGAACTTAAAGAGGGCGGCATAGACGTTGAAGATAAAGTTTTTATTGCCCAAAATGCTCATATTATCACAAGTCGGCATATGGCTGAAGATAGAAATGATTATCAAATAGGGACGACCAAGCAAGGAAATGGGCCGGCTTATAGAGACAAGTACAGTCGACAAGGTGAGCGCGCCGGAACTGTAAAGGTCTTGGAAGATTATATAATAGATATTTTTACTGAGTTCCATGAAAATGAAGAAACTGTTGTTCTTTGCGAGGGCGCCCAAGGTTTTGGTCTTGACATTGATTGGGGCGACTATCCCTTTGTTACGTCAAGCCACTGCACCGCTGCTGGTGCGCTCTTGAATGGGATCCCGCCCCAAGCGGTGCGGAAAGTATATGGGATTGCAAAAGCCTACGACACCTATGTGGGAGCTAAAGCTTTCCACGGGAAAGGAAGAGAGTATGATTTGATGCAATCGGTAGGGAAGGAATTTGGCGCCACCACAGGGCGCCCCCGACAGTGTAACTGGTTAGATATGAAGAGTCTAGGGAAGGCTATTAAAGTAAATGGTGTGACGGATGTGATTATCAACAAGGTGGACGTTTTAAGAGAGATGGGGCTGTGGCGACTACGCTATTCTACCGATGACAGAATTAATATGACCTTCGGAAATGAACAAAGCTGGAAGCAGTATATTAAAAAGTTTTTGCCTGAGAGTTTAACAATTCAATTTTCAGATAGCCCCGAAAGGATTTAAAGAATGATAGTACAATATGAGCGCACTCGGCCCGACGCATTGAAACCCACACGAGGTCATCCCAGTGATGCTGGCCTTGACGTCTATTATTGCCCCGAAGACGCGTCGACCACAGGACACATGATTAAGCCGGGCGAAAGTGTTCTGCTCCAAAGTGGATTGAAATTTGAAGTGCCTCACGGCTACATGTTGGAGGTAAAAAATCGCTCCAGCATAGCAGCACTCCGTAGCTTGGTGGTGGGCGCATGCGTAATAGATTCAGGATATAGCGGCGAAGTGTTTATAAATCTTCATAACATCGGGAATGAGGATCAGGTGGTGGAAAAGGGTACGAAAATAGCGCAGCTGGTAATGGTGCCCATAATTTCATTTAGACCACGAGAAATATCCGGAGAATCTTTATACAGAGACTCTATCACCATTAGTGACCGAGGCCCCGGGGCCCTGGGGAGCACCAATGAGTAGGCCTAAAATACGTAAAATCGATACGAACAAAAGAAAAAAGGATGCCAAGGCAGCGCAAAGGAGTTTGGCATCGCGCACAAGCCTTCTCCTTAATATGCCAGAAGAGTGTTGTGTATGCAAGGCAGCCTTTGATAAAAAAAACAAGGAAATGGCTACCACGTGGCATGTGGTAGTATATGAAGAAAAGAAGAAAGTGCATCTCACATGCCCGATATGCTGGCAAGCAGTTGAACAATTAGCGGAGGAAATAAATGCAACTTAAAGAAGCCCTGTCTTATGACGATATATTGTTGATACCTCAGTATTCTGATATTGTTTCTCGATCGGAGGTAGATATAGGCACCCAGCTGGGAGAATACAATCGATTTGAACTCCCCATAGTGTCTAGCCCAATGGACACAATCACCGAAACAGAAATGGCCAAAGCTATGAACAAGGCCGGAGGTTTAGCTATCATACACCGCTATAATACAATCGAGGCCCAGGCGACCATGGTGCGTACATCTCTCAATATGAATGGGGACCGCTGCGCTGCCGCCGTTGGAGTGACGGGGGACTACTTCGAAAGAGCCCAGGAGTTGGTGAAATCAGGAGCGAAAATTCTCTGTTTGGACATAGCGCACGGGCACCATTCGTTGATGAGAGATGCGCTGCGCATCTTACGCCGAGAAGTAGGCCCAGACATTCACCTAATGGCGGGAAATGTAGCCACCCTAGAAGGGTTTGTTGATTTGGCGACGTGGGGAGCTAACAGCGTGCGAGTGGGGATCGGCGGAGGAAGTATTTGTTCCACCCGAACTCAGACGGGACATGGTGTTCCGACCTTAGAATCTGTTGTGGCAGCCAAAATGGGCAAGTCACAGGGTAAGTTCAGTGATGTGGCCATTATAGCAGACGGCGGCATTAAAAACTCTGGCGATATTATTAAGGCTTTGGCGTGCGGTGCCAACATGGTGATGATTGGTTCGTTGCTAGCGGGCACCGACGAGTGTCCCGGAGAGGTTATAAAAACCTCCGAAGGTAAATTTAAAACTTATCGTGGTATGGCGAGTAAGGATGCTCAAATGGCATGGCGTGGTAAAACTGCGTCCTTGGAGGGAATATCTACGGTAGTCCCATATCGGGGCCCCGTACACACTGCACTTAAAAACCTGGAGAGGGGAATAAAGAGTGGGCTTTCCTACTCTGGCGCGCGCAGCATAAAAGAACTGCAACAGAAGGTTCGTTTTATAGTTCAAACTGCATCGGGTCAGGTTGAAAGCTCGACTCATATTTTAAAAAGATGACAGATTTAACTAAAGTAACTTTTTTCGCGGACCCAAGGATGCACGAGGACTTCAGAGTGCGGCTGCACTACGACGGGTTTAACACCTTAAGCGAGTTTTTTCGAGCATGCATGATTTCCTATTTAGAAAAAAATCATAAGTTTATGGAATTTATGGATCTATATAGGGCAGATACAAAGTTGCAATCAAAGGCTAATATAAAGAAGTCAATAAGATTGAGAGAGAGTGGTGCCAACCTAATGAAAAATTTGGGCATCACACAAGAAGACGTAGAAAATATATTTGATTTAATAGAAGAGGAGATGCCTGAGTTATGAGAGAATGTTCTAGACGTTGTATATTAAAAGAGAGGTGCTGTTCAGAAAAGGAGTGTCGCATGTGGATAGATTTCCCAGAAGATAATAACTGCACTTTGGTGGCAGTAGATAAACATGGGGCGATGACTTTAAAAGAAATAGCGCTACGCCACGACATCAGCATCGTAAGAGTCAAACAGATCGTAGATCAGACCTTGGCTAAAATAAAATCTGTCGTTAGTTCCGCAGGTTACTAATTAATTGTAGCAATACTCTTTGTTTTTGGGAGATTTAAAATGAGTAAAAGAGACAACACACTGCTTAGTGAAAGCCAGATTCGCAAGTTTATGAAATTGGCCGAACTGGCCCCTTTGGCAGACGGGTTTGTGGAAGGCCTAGTCGAAAAGAAAGATCCCGACTGGGGTGAGGGCAAGGACGAATATAAGCGCAAGACCGTCGCCGGCGTCAAGAAAAAGGCCGGCGATGTTAAAGGCCATTATAAAGACTACGAAGACGAAGATCTTGAAGAGTCGCACGGCCGCGGCCGCAAAGAGGGCGCTGCCGGCTATGGCCGCGAAGACCAAAACTCCCGACTAGAAGAGGCTGAAGCGGACCCAGAAGCACTGGAAGATTATGCCCTTGGCGATGAAGAGCGCGGGGAGGACGAAGAGGCTGCCGACGACGAGCTTGAGGCTGCCGAGGAAGAGTTCCCTGTTGAAGATGAACTAGGTCCCGATCGTAGTGTGAGTGTGGACGACTTCCTTGCCGCCCTAGAGACCGCCCTAGAAGATGTTTTGGGTGATGAAGTTGAGGTCGAGCAGGAAGAGGGGGAAGAGGTTGAACTCGCCCCCGAAGAAGAAGAAGAAGTGGAACTAGCCGACGTCGAAGTAGAAGACGAGCTAGAACTTCAAGAAATGGTAAATCTTATTACGAAGCGTGTTGCTAAAAGAATTGTAAAAGAGGCTCTAAATAAAAAGTAAAAGTTTGGTTGACAAACCAAGCGGTGGTTGTTATAATAAAGGCTGTGGGGTAACTCACAGCCTTTGTTGCTTTGGGGATTAACATGGAACCTACAACCATTCAGCTGGCAATTTTAGTATGCGTGTATTTTTTGGGCGTTTTCTCGTGCAGATTTTTTACACAGTTTTTCGAAGTATCTCATGCTGCACGTATTGTAGAAAAGACAATTTACAGATGCTTATTAATTTGTTCTAAAATCCACGAAGATGTTGTTTTCCTTAAGGAAATCAAACGTAAGCACCTGCGCGACTCCGGCTACGATGAGAAAAAAATTCGCCAGTTTATGGAAGTAGATGATAAAATTACCGACGGCTGGAAAGAATCTATTATCCAAAATATTTTAATTAATTCACCTCGCGTCTTCTCTTTTGTTACTAAGTTTACTAATTGGAGAGAGGCGATGCGTCAGCTTGACGAGATGCATGGCATACATCGAGGAGACAAAGAATGAAGGCACACGCGTGGAAAGTGGACGCGCGCTTGAGCGAAAGCGAACAACATAAGTACTATATCCAGATAAATGACATTCCGGGAAAAAGGTCTTTTAACCGACTCCTTAAAGAAATGACTATCGAGTGGGACATTTACGGCGACGGCTTTGACAAACATAAGGAAAGTTTTATGATGTTGGGAGCCCGCGAGTTTGACTCTCCCGAAAAATGGATAGAATGGGCTAGAAATTTCCCTTACGATCTGGTAGAATATAACAGAAGCGGAAGCCCGAAGCCCATAAAGCTTGGGTCCAACTACCGCAGAAAGGCACATTAATGCAAGAGGAAGAAAATTCCGAACAGAACTCAGACATAGTTTTTGAAGAAGCGCCAGAGGCTCCCCCCAGAATTGTAGGGATCTATGGTGAAATAGCTGACGAGAGTGTTAGTGAATTTATAGGCTCTCTGTTGGGCTATTATCATGACCGACAATCGCCGCCCGACTCCGAGGGGAACTGTGTTGCTCTCCCTGTCGAGTTTATTATTTCAACGGGGGGAGGTAACGTGGCGGATATGTTCTCAGCCTACGACGTAATGCGAATGGTTAGAGAAGAGTGCCCCATTCATACCCTAGGGGTCGGAAAGGTAATGTCGGCCGGCGTTCTATTATTGGCAGCCGGAACGAAAGGCAAAAGACGTATAGGAAAGTACTGTCGCATTATGCTACATCATGTACTAGGCGCGGAGCAGGGGAGCGTCGTCGACATTGGTCAATCCTACGAGGAAGCCAAAGTTATGGAACACAATATGTTTGAAGCAATTGCCCAGGAGAGCAATCTGACATTAGAGGAGCTACAGGAGATTGTTTCCAAGAACACGGACGTTTTCTTTAGTGCAGAAGAAGCAGTAGAAATGGGTATTGCGGATATAATTGTCTAATTATAGTAGGAGCTTTAACATGTCATCAGATTTTGATTTATTGGTCGAGGACCACTTTAAAAAGAAAGACCTTCTAGGGTTTGATCAGCTTGCGGGTCTTATAGAGGAGGTTATCAATACGATGGGTGAGGCGGGCCTTCCGATGGTGGAGAACCAGGACCCAGGCCTCCTCACAGAAGGAATAAAAGATTTTTCTGCTGCTAAGTTCTTTGACACCATCTATACTCCCAATATTACCGAAGAGATTGGCGAGATAAAAGATAAAAATAAAACACGCCAGGCGTTTATACGCTCCATGAGCGGCGTCGGAGGGGGGTCTCTCCGGGAGAAGCTTAATAATGTAAAGCGCTTTATGACGAAATATGATGAGTCGCGCTCGGTCGATGAGATTTTATCTTTCGTAACTTTCCTTAAATGTATGTCAGAGGTTTTTAAAGGCTATTCTCCGTCCGGAAGCGGGTTCCTTTTGGAAGCTTTTCTTGCGGGCCTCATGAAAGGAAGGCAGATTGTAGAGAACAGTGATGAGACGGGGGGCACCCTTCCCATTGTTGACTACGAAGGTGGTGCTGGTGATCCCGTCTCACTTAAAAGACTCACCGGCGGAAAAGGTAAAACCCCCATCAAGGGATCTCTTAAAAATCTTGCAAATCATATATCTAAGTTTCCCGATCGTGGGATAGACTATGTGCTTGCTGCGGTACACGCGGATGCAGCACAAGTGGGCTTTTATGAGTTCAATATCAACATTGAAAATTTTATTTATTGGGTGGGCAAGTTTATTGTTATCGATCCGGTCGAGTATCAGCATGCCCTGTCAGATCAGCCCGAGGACGCGGACGAGGAAGCGAGCGGGGAGGAGCCTAAGAAGCGCAAAAAGCGCCTCGGAAAGTATAAGCCGGGCCCCGAAGAGCGCGAGGATGAAGCCGCCGCGGCTACCCGGTTCAGAAAGGAAGTACTAAAGATCCAGCCTGCGATAGGCATCCCCAAGGGTGACCTTGGCGATCAAACAATGGCAGACGGAAAGAAGGCACCAAGTTTTGTGTCCAGCAACCAATCCATCAAAAACGCTTGGGCCTCCTCACAAGCCGGGATCGTGCCGGCAGCTGAATACCTTCTGAGCCAACACGAGCTTCTCAAAAGCATGTACAAACATGCCACGGACCTCAAAATCAATAATGGCCCAGAGTGGACGGCCGAATGGCTCGAACTCGACCCCGCGGGAGGCTACACAGGCCAACTAAAGATTGGACAGCCCCAGATTGACACAGCCTTGGGAGTTTTAGCACAAGGCGCACCGGACGACAGAGAATATGCGTTCGCATCCAAGATTCTTAACAATGCTTTCAGGAATGCTGTCCCTCAGTTGTCGCGCATCTCGGGTCGTTTTAGCACCGGTGGTTTTGTATATACGAGAACTCCTAGCGAGAAAGCCCAAAAATCGGCGGCTGAAAAGCTGGCCACAGTCCAGGCGGGAACTCTGGCTGGTCTAGACGACGCTGAGCAACAAAACTTTGTTGCGTGGGCGAAAGCCAATCCCAAAGACTTTTACACGCTAGTCCTAAGCTCCGCAAAAGGTCTTGACGAGAAGTCTCAGTTCACCATACCCCAGGAGAAGGTCACCTTTGGGGAAACTTCATATTTTATTGAAGAGATCGCACTAGATAAGCGCTCTATTTATAAGGCGATTAATCTATATAACAAAGACATCAAGGCGCGCCTAATGCCGGTTTTTGTAAGTGTCGACAATCTGATGGCCCAGCTACAGTTGCTGTACACCCAGAACGACCTTGGAGCGGGCCAAGACGCCTCTGATGAGTGCATAGAACTTAGAGACAATGTAGACGCGGAAGTAACTACGCGCAAAGAGGAAGAAGCTCTCCCTCAGGCAGCAGAAGAATAAAATAGTTTGACATTAGACAATTTTGTGTTATAATGTGTATAGTGAAAGAGAGGTATGAATGCCTACATGCAAATTTGAGAATCGACGCGTTCTCACTGATAAACTTTTAAACGGAGTAAACAAACTAGCAGACAACGTTGCAACAACGTTGGGCCCAAAAGGTAGAAATGTAATATTACAAGAAAAGGGTAAGGAACCCTTCGTTACCAAAGATGGGGTGACGGTAGCAACCTTTGTGCATCTAGAAGATGAATTCGAAAATGCGGCCGCACAAATTCTTAAGCAGGCCGCTTCCCAGACAAATATAGATGCCGGCGACGGCACGAGCACCGCAACGGTTTTAGCGCGAGAAATATTTGTGCAAGCACAAAAATATTTATCAGCGGGAATTTCCCCAATCGAACTAAAACGCGGGATCGACAAGACCGTAGAACAGATTGTAGAAAACTTAGATAAGATTGCTCAGCCGGTTACGAGTCTTGACGACATTGAAAATATTGCCACCATTTCGGCCAACAACGATCCAGTTATAGGAAAGCTCATAGCGACCGCTATTGATAAAGCCGGCGCCGATGGAGCAATAACCATTGAGGAGGCTCGCTCTTTAGAAACCTCACTAGATATGTTAGAGGGATTCCGGATGCCGTCTGGCTACGCGGCCGGGGCATTTGTCACCGACGAACGCCGCGGCGCTGTCAAGTATGAAGCACCATTGCTGTTAGTAACTGACGCCAGGATTGATTCAGTGGAGCAGATTCTTCCCATTCTGGAAATCGTAGCACGGGATGGGCGCCCATTGGTAATTATTGCCGAAGAGATAGAAGGGCAAGCGTTAGCAGCCCTAATTATGAACACGGTGCGAGGGACGATGAAGATTGCAGCCGTGAAAGCTCCCTTTTATGGAGAAGCCAGAAAGAGTATTTTAGAAGATCTGGCTGTTTCTACTGGTGCTGCATTTATATCAAGAGAATCAGTCACCCCTCTCAGAGAAGCTACATTGGTAGACTTTGGACAATGTAAGTCGATTGACATAACAAATGCTCTTACTACTATCGTGGGCGGCAAAGGAGATTTTGAAGCAATCGATAAACGGATTGAGTTCCTTAAACAACAGGTTTCTAACACCGAGAGTATAAGTGAGTGTGAAGTGATTCAACGAAGAATTAGCCGGCTGGCCAGCGGGATCGCCGTCATTCGAGTAGGCGGCGCAACCGAGGTGGAAATGACCGAAAAGAAACATCGTGTAGAGGACGCCCTGGAGGCTGTTAAGGCCGCCCAAGAGGGGGGAATAGTGCCGGGAGGCGGAGTTGCGCTTGTTCGGGCACTAGAGGGCCTCGTCGTAGACAATTTAGAAGATAACGAGGCCCTGGGGGCCGAAATAGTGAAAAAAGCTGCGGGAGCGCCCTTGCGACAGATGACAACCAATGCGGGAGAATCTGCCGATATAGTACAAAATAGGGTTGAACGCGCCGACCTTCACGATGGATATGATTTCAGAAGTGGGGAGATGGTAGATATGTATGCAGCTGGAATTATTGATCCCCTCAAGGTGACCAAGAGCGCGCTCCAAAATGCTGCCTCTGCGGCCGGCACTTTAATCACCACTTCTCATGGAATTATAGAAATTTAATACTAGTTAAAGAAGAATTCTCAGTATCATGGAGTACCCCAGGAATGCCCGAGCCCGAAGTCGCAGGACAAATAGCAATTGCAATAAACGAACTCGCCAACAAAATTCAAATTCTTTTGGAAAAGCAAGAAGAGTTGGCAGAGAACGTGAGTCAAATCAAGGAAGCGGTTTACAATCCCGACAAGGGTCTGTACGCTCGCTTAAAAGAACTAGATATGCGTCTAATCTCTCTCGAAGCTTGGAAAGGAAGCAACACCAAATTTCTTTGGTTAGTTGTCACCATTTTAGTAGGACTTACAGCCACCGGCATATGGCAAGTTGTTTTTTAGCTTTAAACTTTCTCAAAAAAGATTATAATAGAGAAAAGGGAAATGAATGAGAGTAAAACTCAGTTATACGGCCGACGTCGAAGAAATTTATTCAGAAGCGACGTTACTGTTGGGGAGCTTGAAAGAAACCATCCAAGGAGTGGTGAATAATTACAACAACGTCCTCCAGGAACTTCAAGGTACCCAACCAAATCTACTAAAAATTCAGAAAAACATTTCTGAGACGCGCCAACTTTTAGAAAAAGTAGACAGGCGTTCAGGCGAAGTGGGCGATATATTATCCGGCTATCAGGAATACGCACTTAGGGATCGAGAAGACCTCTTCTCGGAAGAGGATTTCTCCGAAACCAAGCCTTTGGGCGACGAAGGAGAAAAAGATGATTAAGCTTGTTGAAGTTAAAAATACCCGAGAGTTTAATGCCATGGAGAGAAAAGCTATAGCCCATTTTCAGCTAGATGAAATTTGGATCAACCCTGATTCTATTTTGCAAATAAAACCCGATGAGACAATGAAAAATAATCTCTCTAAGGGATATTTGCCCGGCAATTTGGATGCGCGTCAGGAGTTCTCGCGCATACTTTTTGGTAGCGGCAACAATGTGTCGACGGTGACCGTGGTGGGAAAGCCAGAAGCGGTAGTAGAAAAAATTTATAAAGGGCTCGGTAAGGAAATCTTAACAGGATGATAGAAGAAACTGAAATTAAATTGGCAGCGTTGTTGCGAGTAGACGAGGACATTCCTTATATTGAAAAGCCATGGGGTTATGAAAGAATATTTGCCCAGACGGACAAATACGTAGGTAAGTTTTTATTTATCGCCGGAGGACACAGACTGTCGCGCCAGTATCATGAAGAAAAAGATGAAACAATCACCGTGTTGAGCGGACCCCTTACTCTGGAAGTCGGCCCCATAGGGGATGATCAAACCATCACAAGTATAACTCTTTTAGTGGGAGAAGCGTTTCATATAGCCCCGGGCCTAATTCATCGCTTTTGCGCCCCCGAGGGTGTAGACGTAGAGTTGATAGAAGTGAGCACCCCCCAACTGGATGATATAATTCGCCTAGAAGATGATTACAAGCGGATCCCCGACATTACCGCTTAGACCACTTTTTTAAAATATTTATAGTTAAAATCCGTTAAAGACAGTTAGCCTCATAGTTACTAGTAGGGACCGTGTGTGCAGCTGCATATGCGAACCCACTTAAGTATGAAAGGGCTCGGAGGTTGATAGCTGTCGTTATATCCCGTTGAAGCTAATGGTGACTAGAAAGTGAGCTAAAATAAAGGGGAGGCGCGAAAAGTGCCCAATTGGACGCGGAACATAGTTTTTATATTCACGATACTCGCGTCATCGTGCACCGTTTCCTCACCCACCTCTACCCAATTAGATAAAGAATCCGGATTTTCTTCGGGCCCCACGCACATAGTTGATTCTGCGTTGGAGACCATGGAGGTCTCCAATCTAACCCTTGCAGAAAAAAAGAGCCGCTCTAGCGCCGTGCGTGTCGTACGCCCCTTCTCCGAAGGACACGGATCTGGCACCTACATGAAGATGCACGGACGCCTTGTGGTGGTCACTGCTGCTCATGTGGTGGAGGGCTACACTGTTATGTTTCTTCGCGAAGCGGACGGTACCCAATCTGCAGCGCGCGTCATATATAAGGATGACGAAGCCGACATAGCGGTTCTTCAGGCTCCCGAATTAAAAAGCAGGGTCGCCATTCCTTACCGCCCCAAGAAGAATGATAAAAACCTTTTGGGCGCGTACGTGAGCTACACCGGTTTTCCGGGTCGCCACGAGTTAATCACCATCCGCGGTCACGTCGCCAGCTTAGAGCGCAATATGATAGTGATCAATATGTTCGGGTGGTTTGGAGCATCTGGGTCGGGGGTTTTTGATCGAGAAGGGAGATTTCTGGGCGTTGTATCAGCAATCGACGTGGGAAACATAGGAGTTCCCATTCCTTTGGATAGCATAGTGTGGGTAGCCCCGGCATGGGATATCGACGAAGAAACACTTAAAATTCGTGTCGTCACGGCTCCTCCCTTAACGGCGTTTAATTCTTTTCCGGGCGCCCCCGCTCCCCGAAGGGGAGGACCGAGGGACTGACCATGAGACGCTTCCCTTTCATCCTGGTATTATTAATGCTGATTGGGTGTGACGGTGGCGACTACACAATATACGATCAGAGCCCTCCCCAAATTATTGAAGTCGAAGTCATCGTTGAGGTCCCGGTCGAAGTACCAGTGGAGGTGCTGGTACCGAGTGAAGGGGGGGATGTTTGGATTGATTCGTTTGAGCAGCCGTTCACCATGGACGGAATCGATATCATTTGGTTAATAGATCGGTCTGGCTCCATGAATTCTTTTACCAACGATGTCATACTAGGTATCGAGTCCATGATGAACGCCTTGCCGCCGGGAGGGTGGAGGCTTGGAATAGCAACCACCTCTCGCACAGCTTCCATAAATGTATCAGAGTTTCCTCTGGTCCCTGGAGATACGGTGCAGGATGCGTGGGATGCTTATAACAATTTATCTATCTACGGACACGAGGCTGGCTTTGATTCTCTTATAGGCTATCTCGACCACAACTCTTACAACTCGACGTGGCTGCGTCCCGACGCTGGCCTCCTTGTGGTTTTTGTCAGTGATGAAGAGGAACAAAGCAACCAATACGTTAGCTCTCCACAACAGTTCATAAATTGGTACCAAGTCCAAAGAAGTTCTGTTTTCATGGCAAGCATTGTTAATGTTCCGGCCGATGAGTCCGTGTGCCCGAATCCTCCGCACGCCATAAACGTAGGCGATGGATATATAGAAGCAACAAACTATTTTGGAGGAGTAGTGGTAGATATCTGCTCAGAGGATTGGTCGCCCGGTGTCCAAGCCGCGACGGCCCAGGTAGAGCCTCATGAAGAATGGGAACTTACCTACACTCCCATGGAAGATACCATTATAGTTTTTGTAAATTTTGTAGAATTTGAAGATTGGACTTACAATTCTGCCACAAATAGTGTAGAATTTGATGTGATACCTCCGGAAGGCTCATTAGTCGAGATAGGATATGTTATTGACTACGGCGATGGCGACGACGACGATTCCGGAAATTAATTTTACGAAAAGAGGAACTCATGAAATCTTTAGATATGTTTGAGATCACACAGAACAATTATATTAAAAACCCCTTCCCCTTGGCGCTCGATGCACAAAAACGTTTATTAGAATTAATCTATAATCGAAAGTCAGGTATAATTACTAGACAGGAGTTAATAGATGTTCTCTTTAGTCCGGAAGACGCTAGCAAAGGCACGTTCATTCAAAACTCTCTTTGAGAGAGTAGAAGAACTGGAGCGCCGCCTTGGCACCCTCGAAAACATTTCAGAGGAATACGACGCCCTGAAAGGCCTCATGGAGGAGTCTGCGCGACATGAAGAGGAGGTGTACCAAATACTCCAGCAAGAGCTGGACGATGCTCTTTTGCGTAAAATAAAACCGTGGGGAGAGGCCTAAGTGAAAACCGTATATCTCTTCGATGTTGACGGTACCCTCACCCCTTCTCGACAAGAGATAGATGAGGAGTTTGCTAGCGTTTTTCTAGACTGGGCCGAAAGGGATTCAAAGGAAATCTATCTTGTGAGCGGCAGCGATATCAAAAAAATTAAGCAGCAGCTATTTGGGGCCTTTCTGGATAGATTGGCCGGCATCTTCTGTTGCACCGCGAATGAGCTTTATAGGAAAGATAAGCTCGTATATGAAAATAAATTTACAGCTCCGGCCCAACTTCTTGAAGATTTGGAAATATATTTAAGCGAAGCACAATATCATATTAAAACCGGAAACCACATTGAGCAACGCCCCGGGATGATAAATTTTAGTGTGGTGGGGAGAAATGCCACCCTGTCACAACGAGAAGCATATACTAAGTGGGATGAGGATGTTCGCGAGAGAGAAGATGTGGTTGTCTATATAACTGAGAATTATCCCGAGCTTGACGCGTCGATTGGGGGAGCCACCAGCGTGGACATATACCCTCTAGGGAGAGACAAATCCCAAGTGGTTCAGTACTTGAAAGATTACTACAAAGAAGAAATATCTATGGTATTCTTAGGAGATAAAAATATTCCCGGCGGCAATGACTATCCATTGGCGATGGCTCTGGAGGAAGATCCCAACTCTCATTGGTTTCAGGTGACAAGTTATGAAGAAACAAGGGCCTTTATCGAATACTCAAAACTATTTATTGGAGAGGGGGGCGTTTAATGAAAAATCTTTTTACAGAGTGGCGTACTTTTTTAACTGAGAAAAAAGATGACCCCAACTACGATCAAGAAACGTATAATGCGTTTCTCTTGTTAGCCATTTCTAACGAGCGTGGAGGCAACCGAGATGAAATTAAAAATGATATACGTGCCATTGAAGATATATTAACGGTTACTCCCGTTGAGGCCTCCGACGGCGGTATACAAAAGAACTTAGGAGACTATTTTCTTTCTACAATGAAATTAAGGATACGTCTCCCTAGCGGCATAGAACGGGAAAGGCTAACCCAAGAGATAGTTAATGTGGTTAATAGAATGCGTGGTCTTACTGTTCGTCGCCATACATCCGAAAAGGGCACTGAATTGCGTGAGGAGTCTGACGAATATCCGGGGACTTTGCCGGCCTACGTTAAGGGCCACACACGCAAAAAGAAGCGATTGATAGGAAAAGGGGGACAGGCAAATAGTGCTCCCTATACTAAAAAACCCTCCTACAAAAGATCTAAATCTGCTCCTCTCGGTTTCGGCGGATCCGAAGAATGAAAATTAAAATTAGGTCTCAGGCTCCTCTTCTGACTTCTTTTGAGATGCAGTCTACTTTAAATTCGTCCGTCTGGGACGACGGGGTAATGCGCCCTGCAGTTTCCCAAAGACTTCGACAGATAGCGGAAGAATTTATCGAAAAACTGGATATTCCCGGGCTAGAGATTATGGATATAATTCTTACAGGCTCGTTGGCCCACTACAATTGGTCCAAATATTCTGATCTAGATGTGCACATAATTGTTGACTTTAAAGCTATCAGCGATGACGAAGGGTTTGTAAAAAAGTATTTTGACGCCGTCCGGTCGAACTGGAACCGAAGACATGATATCACCGTAAAGGGATTTGAAGTGGAACTGTATATACAGGACGACGATGAAAAGCATGAGTCAACAGGAATATATTCGTTGTTGCACAACGAGTGGCTAGCCAAGCCAATGCGCGAAGAACAAGTGATAAACAAAGCCGGCGTTCATAAAAAATCTAGACACCTGGTGAGAGAAATAGATAAAGTGGCAAACTTGTATGATAGTCAGAGATATGAGAAAGCCATAGAGCTGGGCAACCAACTAAAGAAAAAGATTAAGCGCATGCGGCAAAGCGGCCTTGAGCGCGCTGGTATATCTTCTACCGAGAATCTCGCATTTAAAGTATTGCGTAGAAGCGGTTATATGAAAAAGCTTTTTGATACTGTAAACGACGCTTATGACCGCAATAAATCTTTGGCGGAGCAAGAATAGGTTGGAGCCTTTCGGCGCATCCATTGTTGTATTAAATGAAAAGAACGAAATACTTTTACTTAAGAGAGTCGGCACGTGCAACTGGATGCCGGACAAGTGGGGCCTTCCGGGCGGTCTCATCGAAGCTAATGAAACCCATCACGCCGCTGCTTTGCGAGAAACATTTGAAGAAACAGAACTTAAAGTTGACCCGGCTAGCTTGGTGTTACTTTCTGTAGACAAAAAGGTTGCAATTTATTTTTCAATGGTGTATACTGGTGTAGTAAAGATTGATGAAGAGCATAGCGATTGGGCGTGGGTTAACCGAGAAAAGGTGACTACTTACGATACCGTTCCGCGAATTGCAGAGCTATTTGATAGGGCATTAAATTATGGCAAAAACTAAACAAAAAAAGACGGACGCCGCAGAGGCTGAAAATGGTACTCACGAAGAAGTATCCACGGAGCCCGAAGACCTAAAACCCAAGCGTCCCACAACTAAAGCGCCGGAGGGTATTAGAACATTTACTATCGCTCGGCAACATGATGAAACAGGTGTCTCCGGAGTGGGAGTGGTAATCGAAGGGGTGGTACTCGCTACCGGGCAAACCATTATTCATTGGCTCACTCCTGCTCCTCGCGGAGCGTTAGCAATTTTTGATTCAATGGCTGATTTTGCCAAAATTCATATACGTCCCCATCCTGACAATGCGAGCATTCTCACGTGGGACGACGGCGAACAAGATGTATTCGGAAATTTACCTGAATAGGTATCCTTGATGTCTGGAAAGAAAACCGATCGCACCTCCGAGTTGGAATGTGGGAACATAGTACTCCACTCGCCAGGAGGCGACCACATTTGTTTCGGGCCCGGCACCCTAATCAAAAAGAGGCCTCCCCAAATATGGGAGGTTAAATTTTTTGATGGGAGGGAATTTGAAATGGTACACTGGAGCCTAAAAAAGATTACAGACCCCTTGACAAAGTAGAGTTTTTCAGATAGAATAGAAGAATGAATAATAAACAAGTAGATCGCTATACCAAACGATGGTTCGCTGCCCAACGAGGCGAGACGATCATAGATCCGGGAGTAGACTCCTACACTGAGAGGTGGTTTAAAACTCCCTCGACAACAGCTTATGCGTGCGATGTGGAATCAGTATTCCCCTATATGCAGCAACGACTTAAAGAAATGAGTGATGAAAAAGATTAAGGCCTTTATTACAAAACTATTAAAACAGTGCCCCGGGCATCATTCGCGAAATTGTGATACAATTAGCAGGAAATGCAGCGATTGCATCCTTCGAGTTGATCACTCCGGTAAGTGTGAAGACGCATGGGGATATTGCTGGGAAAAGGGCGACAGCCTGTAGGGGCTTTTAAATGACTTGTTTGGGGTCGTTAGTAGGGTTCTTTTTCATCCTGTTGTTCTTTTGTGGCCCAGCGGCCCTTGCGCTAGCGGCACGTATGTATGATAAGTACGACTCTTAAGGCGGGCGAGAAGGTAAGGATTAGGCGTCTAAGGTCGTGGGGAATATGCGAGGTTCTTAAAAAAGAAATTGACTGCAGTTACGAGAAAGACATAAATAAAAACACAAGACTACAAATGTTGATGCGCTATGAAGAAGTAGACTGTGGCCCGTTACCTCCCAAAAATTTGTTTGACAAATAATATTCAATGATTATAATTATAGTGTAGGCAGATCCTTGCGACTGTCTACAGCTTTATACTAAGCATAGATAAAGGAGAAAACAACATGACAAGTATAATCCGTAGAGGCGCTTTTCCTGCGCGCACAATTTCTAAGCGGGAACTCTTCAGTCCATTTGACGAGCTGATTAATTCTTTCTGGGGCGATATGTTCCCAGCCTTCCACAAAGAAGTCGGACAAGATTTCTTTCTTCAAGGAGGATACCCCAAAGTAAATGTTCTTACCTGGAATGATAAAATTGAGATTGAAGCAGCCATTCCAGGGTTGTCCAAAGAAAATGTGGACATCGAAATCAAAGATGGTATTTTGACCATCCGAGGGGATAGTAATCAGCGTTCTGGCGTAGAAGATTCTCAGTATGCTCGACGGGAAGTGAAGCGTTCAGCTTTTGCTCGCTCGTTCCAGCTTGGTGATAATCTTGATCAAGCAAATGTTACGGCAGCCTATGAAAATGGAATTTTGACTCTTACTGTTCCAAAGATGCATCCAACTGTGGAAGAATCTGTGGTAAGAAAGATTGAAATCAGCTAATTAAAGCGCTAATGAGATAACCCCGCTTTGTCGGGTGGATTTGATAGGTAGGTGGGACCTGTCGCCCTTCTCTTTTGGAGTCTCGCGACTATTTATATAGAGCAACTCTATGCGCAGATTCAAAATAAAAATTAAGCGGCGCCTAACAGAAGGAAGAATTCTTCTTAATGAAATAACTTTTGCGTCTGCAGTTAATAATCTCGGCGCTAAAAAAATGCGAAAGGCTGTTCGTCGCTGGCACGATGAGCGGCCGCGATTCATGGTGACGGTGGCGGGAGGCCGGAGATTGGATCAGCTATCTCCCGAGGAAGAAGCCGAGTTTATACAGAACCGCGTGGGTCAGCTCAAAGACTGGCTGCTCGATATTGTACCCGAGGATTTAGAAGATAATCAGAAGGGCCTCGTCGTTACGTGGCTCGCTCGTCTCGCCCGAGATCTAGAAACGGGATATATGACCCAATTCTTAGAAGGCAACGCTCCTGGCCGCGACCCCTGGAGCGATTTTGAAATGTTTTTTCACTATCAACAATTTATGGGTGAGAAAGATTTAAATAGAATCGCAGATCTGGACGAACTGTCTCAAGTTGTCCGAGCAGCCCGCCCCCAAATTGAGAAACACCAAGAAGGAAAAGACTATGGGGACGTATCAAAAGGAACAGAAGTTTTCCGCGATGATGACGAGTGGTTTATCGCCGCACTCCACAACAAGGGGGCCGCGTGTTCTTTCGGCAAAGGCACCGATTGGTGTACGGCTGCGCCGGGCCTAGATTATTTTGCAGACTACTACGAAGAAAACGATCCACTATTTTATTTCGAGGACCGCGATCCATCGGTTGCTTATCCGCGCAACCGCCCACCGGAGGACCTTGACACCGGGGACAGTCCACGCTACCAATTTCATTATGGCTCGCTACAATTTATGGACGAGAACGACAACCCGCTTGAACCCGACGATATGCACGCACTGCATCGTCGTCTGATGCAAACCAGGGCTCCCAATAAATATCCTATTATCAAGAAGTACGACCGGAAAGTGAAAATAGAGCGCGAGGATACCTCTCCCGAGGAACTGCACCAACTGGTAGAGGATGACATGACCCACTATGAAGAACTCGTAGATATTGCCCTGCATAGTAATGTTTCGGAAGAATCTTTGAGAAAATTGATGGTAGTAGCTGACCCCGCAACTCCCGATTATGTTGGAGGCGGGGATCAACGCTATGCTACCGCTCTTAAAGGTGCTGTTGCACGCAGAGCACACACCCCAGAGCTGCTTGAAGACTTATGGGAAATAACTAAATCTGCTGCCACCTCGGCAGCAGAAGAGACGGAAAAACGTCTGCGTCGAGATCAAAAACATTACGAGGAAAAGTACGGTCCGAATTGGGCAGAGGAGAGATTGCCCCTCCAGTTAAGAATAGCCCGAGGTCAGCATGTTGCCGTGTGGAAATCAATAGCGTTTAACGCAAATGTTTCTAACGATCTTCTCAAACAAATAGCTGAGTACGATGGTGGAGAATATTTGAAAACTTTTGCAGCCGAGAAGATATTAGCCCGAGAAGAGGGGTTTGTCGGAGAGAAGGAATTGCGCCCCATCCAGATTCGCGGCCGCGTTGTCCGGCGAATAGCCGCCGAGGAGGACAGTCCAACTGCCGCTCGCTGGGACGAGGAAACCGCCCAGAACGCGCGCTCGCTCGTTCAGGGCCTCGGTGGCTTCGACCGCGACGACCTCGACCTTGCTGAGTCAAAAATCTATGCTCAGTGGAAAAAAATCATAAATTAGTGTTGACAAGCGGCGGGGCCTGTGGCATACTATAGCTACGATTGGATGATAGGAGTCGCCAAATGAGTAAACCGAAGCCCGCCAAGTTGGGCGAGATCGACAAGCACGAAAATAAACTAGAAGTTTGGATTCAAGAATATAATGGGCACACTTACCTAGACGCCAGGGAGCGTTATCTCTGTAGAGAAACTAAAGAGTGGAAGCCAACCAAGAAGGGAATTACTCTCACAAGCGCCGACGAGGCCCAGAAGATTATTTCTCTTCTCAACGAGGGAGTTTCTAAGCTCGGTTGGGAAAAATAATCCTTGACAGACGCCCGTCATCATGATATGCTATAGGCATGACAGTGTTTAAGACAGGCGATTTGGTCCGCAAAAAGCGGATGGAGTGGGACAAGCACACTCTGGGTCTCGTACTGGAACACAACGAAGTCTTAGAAGGGTTCAACAGGCTCAAGGTCTGTTTTCTTACTGACAACAAAACTGAAATGGTCCTCGCGGACCAGTACGAGGTTGTGAGTAATAATAAACAATTATGAATTTTAAGGTTGGAGATATAGTGCAACACAAGAAATTTAAGCTGCGCTTTCTAATACTAGAAGCAGAATATTGGGGGTACAAAATGGAAAACTTACGAGACAAAGAAAAAGAAAAATTCCCCCTCCAAGAGGCACACAAAGATTATATACTAATAAGTGAGGCATAATATCAGAGATGAATAAGTTTTTTTGCAGGTTCTGCGGTTGGCACAGTCACAAGCAGTGGCACAAGTGTTTGGCATGCGGAAGCGGCGTCCCCCTCAAGGAGCGCAAGTGAAAATCGGTGACTTGGTGAAACTTACTGAATCCGTGGGGATTATTGTTGAGGTCGCGGAATGGGCAACGCTCGTACAGTGGCTTGACGATGGAACTATTGAAGATATAGAAAACTATTATCCCAAAGAAGCGGAGGTTATAAGTGAGTCGTAGTCCTGCTGACGAAGTAGCGGCAGACTGGGGGTGGGAAGAATTTATCCCCCTTGACGTAAAGCAGGGCGATCTGATTTGGATGGAGTGTCTGCCGGGAGGAATATGTATTTTTCTCAATAAGCACCCCCACTCGAAACAGCGCGATAACCTCCGCGCAAACTGTGAGTTCAGTGTTTATCACGCCGTTGGTGGCCGCATGAGAATACCCGATTATTATTTTATTTCGCTTGACGAAGCCCACCGCTTGGGGTATACTGTAAAGACAGATGAAGAAGAGTCCCCCAATGATTGGGAGACGACCCCCTACGGAGAACAAAAATGAGAGTGGGCGACATTGTAAAACTTGTCGATAGTCCTTCGATTGAGTGGATGGAAAACTATCTTGATAAAACATTTGAGATTCAAGATTTTTTGACTGGTTCGATGAAAATAAAGATGGTAGACACCGACCCCGAGTGGGTTTGGTTCGCGACAAAAGATAATTTTGAGCTGGTCGAGAGGGAAGAATGAACTTCCGAGTCGGTGACGTTGTACGATGCCGGGGGCACCTCGCGGTAATTGTAGCCCACAAGCTCTATGACGCGAAGCGTGACGGCTATGTTCTTGAGTACCTCAATCAAGCTGTTCCCCGCTCAGGCCGTGGGGAAAGAGTGGTACTCTCCGAAAATCTCACCTTGGTGAGTTCCTCGCAAAAAAACGAAAAAGACGGTTGACAGAGGCCCTCAACGATGCTATTATAGGAGTATGATGGTGATTGGCGATGGACCCATAGCTCAACTGGCAGAGCACTGGACTTTTAATCCATTGGTTGTAGGTTCAAGTCCTACTGGGTTCACCAATCAAACAGTTTCACGGCGCGGTGGTGGAATCGGTATACACAGCAGACTCAAAATCTGCCGCCAACTATGGCTTGCGAGTTCGAGTCTCGCCCGCGCTACCAACTTAGGAAAAATATTATGAGTGTAATGGGACCAGACGGAAAAATTGGAATTGCGGGAGGCGGCTGGTGGTCGCCCTACGGCGACACCGACGAAGAAATCCAAGAGAATATGAAAACCGGACAGATGCCGAACGCGCCCGACGCCTTCCGTGCCTCTCCATTCTCTGGGGCCACTGAAAAAAAGAACGAGGATCTCCAGGATTTTCTTGGGAGCATTGGCGCTCTGGGCGGTCCCGCGAAAGAAGAATACGAGAAGAGAAAAAAGAAGCACCGAGGCCGAAGCAGGCGACGAGGCCGATAAAAGAGAGAAGAGTTAGACGATGCTTATGAACCTAAGAGAATACTCAGAAATGACCTACACCCCTGCGCGGGGCAGTAACTCAGTAGGTCAGAGTAGCGTTCTTATAAAGCGCCGGTCGCGGGTTCAAGTCCCGCCTGCCCTACCAATATCAAATGAGGAATTATGAAGCGCCGAATATTTGCTGTTGAAGGTGCTGATTATAAATCATACTGGCGACGAGCAACAATAAATCAGATACGTTTAGAAAATCTTAAGAAGCTGTTGGCACGCAATTCACGAGAAAAAGTAGAAATACTCAGAAAGTCAAAAGATGTATGAAATAGGAGATCTGGTGCGCCGAGCGAAGGAGCCCGATGGCCGACGTTTCAAAGAAGGTTTTGGAATTGTGGTGAAAACACTCAGGCAAAAAGAAGGATGGGACGAGCCCACTGTTGAAGTAGATTGGGGCGACGGGTATGTGTTGAGCGCCCCTCTTCGCTGGATTGAAAAATGTAGTTCCATTCCGAAGAGGAGGATAGAATATGCGAGTCAAGCTGAATAAAAAAGTAATTTGTGCCGATGGATTTAGCGTGTCGGTCCAGGCGAACGAGGGGGCGTATTGTACTCCTCGTCAGGACAGTGCCGAGCAATATACGGAAGTGGAACTTGGCTTTCCTTCCGCACCCGAAGAACTTATTATGGACTGGATAGAATCTTATGGAGATCCTCCCCCCGACCCTACCGGGGCAGTTTATCCCTACGTTCCGGTATCTGTGGTCACGAATGTAATTGCAAAGCACGGTGGGATTGTTTCTGGAGAAGTACCACCGGGCATCCCGAGACTGGAGGCAATAAGTGGAAAATTTAAAATTCCAAGCGGGTGATCTCGTAAAGTTTTTTCCTCACAAGCCTCCTGTCTCCGGTATACCGGAGATTGGGGTGGTGGTGGAAAGCAAAAAGATTCACCACGCAGAGCGCGGCTATCTATATGAAATTACAACAGTCCAACTGGGAGAGCAACAATATTACCTCCCCTCCTGCGACTTTAAACTAATTCAGAGAGTGAAATGAAGAAGACTATTATTTTGTTTTTGTTTTTAACCGGATGCGCCCATGTTCATCCGGCAACCTACACCGGGACGTGTCCGACAGATTTTCCGATTAAGGGGAATGTAGATTCCCTCGTCTACCATACGAGCGGCTCCCCCTATTATATACGCACGCGCGCAGAGATTTGTTTCGAGAGCGAAGAAGCTGCGGAGCGTCATGGCTACCGAGCCATCCAGAAAAAAAACTGGAAGATTTCTGTTGACTAAGGAAATACCCCGTGCTATAGTATAAGCATGATGAAGATTGGCGACCTCGTGAAGCTCTCAACCCCCGACAGTGACGACGGGAAGGTGGGGCTATTGCTCCACCAAATCCGCCCGAGGGACCGCGACGAAGTGACTGCATATGGAGTACAAATTCTTGGTGAAATAGAAGTCCGCGATTATCTTACATGGGAAGTGGGGATTGTAAAAAATGTTCCAACCCGGTGATTTGATAAGGTACGGAGCGGCCCTGGGCATCTTGCTGCGAAAGCTCCAGTGGGATGAATTTGAACAAGAAGATTACCTTAATTGGGACGGAGAGCCCGCGTGGTGGATTCAGTATACGAAGCTACCAAACCGCGTGTGGAACTACGAAGAAGAACTAACTCTGGTATCGAAAGGAAATTAGAAATGGAAATTGGAGATAAGGTACAACATTTTAACACCGGGTCAGTTGGCACGGTTCTTGACAGCAGCTACGAGATTGAAAGCCCTCGACAGCAGTTCCTCGTACAGTGGGAGGACGACCGAAGTTTCAGTCGAGACTCGTGGGAGCGCACCACGGATTTGTCAATCATTCCGCACATTTACGAAACAAATACTTTTATTTCAGAATAAAGTTTCTGTCCTTGACTCTCGACCATCGGCGTGCTATACTATAAGTACGATGAAGACTGGCGATTTGGCACGAGTGGTACAGCCCGAGGAGTTGGCGCTTACACCCCCTTATTTGGGGGAACTCTGTGTCATTGTCACCAGAAAAGATGGGCCGATTGCCCCTCCCTGGTATGAAGTCTGCATCGCTGACAGTCAGACGGGGCAGCAGTACCTTAGACTGATGCGCGACAACTACCTGGAATTACTCAATGCCTTGTGAGAACTGCCGCAAGAAAGCAAAACGACAGTTCAAAATTATTGAACCGGGCATCGTATATAAAATGAATAACACCGACACCGAGGACGAGCGCATAGGAACTTTTTGTACAGCAGCTTGTGCAAAATCATTTGCAGCCTGGATGTACGGGCCGGGACTATCTAAAATGCCGAAGGGCTGGAAGGTTGAGGAAATTAAATGAAAATCGGTGACTTGGTAAGATCGCGGATCGGAAAACACGGTGTGGGAATCATAATAGATACTTATTGGAACAACGCCAATGGAGACTACAGTGAAATGCGTGTTAGGTGGTTCTCTGAGTGGGCGAATAACAGCGGGTGCCCTTGGTTCCTCACTCGCGATCTGGAGATACTCAGTGAAAATCGGTGACTTGGTAAAATATATTGCGGACGAAGACTTCGACGCAGACTTCTACGGAGGGGATATGTTTGGTATCATCGAGGAATTGGAGTACTACGTCCCGAGCCTTAAATGCTACGAGAAAATTTGGGTTCGATGGCTCGCCAGCGCCAATTTACAGTGGGCAGACTCAGACCACTTGGAAATTGTCAGCGAAGTGAAAACTTTTATTTGACAATAAAGTTTTGGCCCTTGACTCTCGGCCCCTTCTGGGCTATACTGTAAGTACGATGAAGGCTGGCGATTTGGTAAAGACTACAGGATTTGGCCCCGAGGGCACAACCGACGAGCTTGGCGTGATTGTCAAAGCCGACCCGAGATTCCAGAGAGTTTTTATTGTTTATTTTAACAGCGGCGTGCGAATCCCATACGCCGCAGACGGCCTGGTGGTTGTAAATGAAAATCGGTGACTTGGTAAAGTGGGGCGGTTTGCACTCTCGAAACGAGGGCTGGTCCGGCGAACGCTCCGACACAGGAATCATTGTGGACGGACCCCGCGACGAAGAGGCAAGAGAGGGTTCCGATGACGAAGACTCCCCCGCGACTTCTTACGCTGTTGCGTGGTTCGACGCAAAAACAACATTCTGGCACCTCGATTTCAATTTGGAGTTACTCAGTGAAAATCGGTGACTTGGTAAAGGTAACCCCAGCCCCAAAGTGGGATATGAACCCCGAAGATCACACCCATATTGGTGTTGTAACTAAACTGGCTCATTCCTTCGACGGATACACAGAGCAGATTGCTCTCCTTAGTTTTGGGGACCATAATGGAATCTTTCGCACAAACGACTGGAGATTTGAGATTCTCAGTCAAGTAAAAACTTTTATTTGACAATAAAGTTTTGCTTCTTGACTCCGCGCCTGGACCCTGCTATACTATAAGTACGATGAAGGTTGGCGATTTAGTAACGATGGACACCCCACTCACACCCGAGAGGCATGAAGTGGGGATTATTCAGAAGATAGTTCAGTCTCGACGTTTCGCTGGAACCCGAGCTTGGACCTCGCCGGTCTATCACATTCGCTGGCCCGATGGGGGAATCAGCAATCAGTACGATAATGAAATCGTCCTAGTTTCAGAGGCTTAGATATGGGCTATCGCTCGCAAGTAGTTTTGGCAATCGCCAAAGAAATTCAGCCACACTTCATGGCTGCTCTGTCGGTTTGCAACGCAGCGACCGTCCTCGTTTTTAATGACGCCGACCGTTTCGACAGAGATTATTATCAGGACGGCACCGGGCACTGGCTCATTCATTGGGATTCAATCAAGTGGTACGATTCCTACGAGGAAATTGGTACTATTGAAAAGTTTGTGGATGCTGCGAATGATGACTGCATTGAACTTGGCGAAGACGAGGGAGACTCCAGCGACTATATTAAATTTGTGCGCGTGGGGGAGGAAACGGGCGATATTGAGCGCCGAGGCTTCGGTTTTGATGATATTCATGCCTCCACCTCAATTAGCTTCTAAAAAGTATTTCAAATAAAAGATTGACTTTCCTACAAAAAATGGTTATACTATAGGCATGATGATGAATACAAACACAGACATTCTTGGTTTTGAATCCGACGCGCTACAGCGGTTCACCGAAGCCCGACGACAAGGACAATCTCTACCTCCCGAGGTAGAATCGCTCTTTGATTCGATTGGGATTTGGTGGGATGAAATCTCGCAAGAATACTTTAGCATGCAGCAGGTTTATACTGATTCGATTAGCGACTTGCTGGCGACTCATGGACCCGAGCCCGAGCCGGAAAATTAAGATGGGTCGTAGACTTTACAAGGTTGGTGCCCTCGTTGAAGCTCGAAATACAAAGTACGAGCGCGGCAAGGGAATCATTCTGGCCGGCCCCCACGGCGTAAAAAACTATTGGAACGACAATATTATCGAAAACTTTACCGTTCACTGGTTTGACCGTCCCGGCATCATCGACCGCTGGGAATGGAACAGAGAGAGCACCCGCAACTTTAAAATGACAAAGAATCAAATTAAAATTCTTAGGGCGTCTGGCTAATGACAAAGAAACTTCCTGTTATCTCCACGCACCCACCTGTTATTCACAGGTCGATTGTGAGCGGCAAGCGTTATGCTATTGGTGGCGAGTGGGTGGAGATTCCCGAGGATGTTACGAGGGACACGCTGCACAAGTGGATGGTTTGGCGGCAAGATATGCCCAAACCAAAATCCCCGTTGCCGATGGAATGGACCGTCCCCGGCTCTGGAAATCGCCGCTACGTCGTTTCCTTTGTCGAGGGTCGATGGTCCTGTGAGTGTCAGGGATTTAAATTCCGTCGCGACTGCAAACACATCGAGAACCAAAAAAAGTATTTCAAATAAAAGATTGACTCTCGCCCGGTTCTGGGCTATACTGTAAGTATGATGAAGGCAGGCGATCTGGTGAGCTTCAACGCTCCCGATGATAAATTCCACGGTTCCAAGGGCTTGATTGTCCGGTGCGTGGAAAGCAATATATATCAGCAGGGTCGCCACTACGAAGTTCAAACATTTTGTGGGCATACTATCGTCGCCCTCGATTTTGAACTAGAACCACTTGAGAACAAAGTAAGTATCCCGAGGCCTCGACAATGATTATTGGTGATTTGGTAAAGTACCGGAACACAGGTTTTAGGTCTTGGCTTGGAATTATAATCAAGGAAGTGCCCGGTAGTGCAGAATACAAAACGGTGCAGTGGCTAAACACTGACGACGGAAGTCAGGCTAGAGTCACCCACAAACCAGGGGAGTTGTTCAAACTAAATGAAAATCGGTGACTTGGTAATGCGTACTTATGGTGAAGGCCGACGACCAGTGGCAATCCTTGTGGGTTGGCGTTGGGAAGGTGCGGTGGTCCAAGTAAGATGGTTGGGCAGCGACGAGACAGAAGAAATCGGTTCTCAATATGTGGAGTTGGCATATGAAGCCCGGTGATTTGGTAAAATTTGATTGGAAGAATACGCCCGCTGGGAGAGGTCCCGATGAAATGGGAATTTGTTTGAAGGTTAGTCAACCAAATCCACTAGAGAAGCCCATCGCAAAAGTGCATTGGTTCTCGATGAAGCACCCACTTCAGCATTTGACTGAAGTTTTGGAGGTTGTAAGTGAAAATCGGTGATTTGGTAAGATTTAATGACTCGCCTGACGAACGCGACCCCTGCGGGCGGCCTAGCCGCGTAGGTTGCCGTTCTCCCGAGTTGGGAATCATTACAAAAACTGACCCAGGCATGCCTAAACGCTGTCATGTTGAATGGTTCAGTTGTGACAACCGAGGTTGGTGGAGCTACAAGAATCTGGAGGTTGTAAGTGAAAATCGGTGATTTGGTAAGATTTACAGCCGAAAGCTGGGGGACTCCGCTGGAGGACCGCCCGCTCGGCATTGTGGTTAAAGAACCCTACACTCCCGAAGTCCGCGCCCACCCCGTTGTGGTTGACATTCGGTTCCCCGGCGACACCGGGATTTACTCAATTACCCCCAACGACCTGGAGCTTCTCAGTGGCACAAGAAACTAAATATAATTTAACCGGTTAACTTTTATTTGAGAATAAAGTTTTGGAGCTTGACTCCCGTCCGCTTCTGAGCTATACTATAGGTACGATGAAGGTTGGCGATTTGATTATTTGGGATGAAGAGGGCAACGGTTTTTACTCTGGAGCCGTCGCGGGGCTGATCATCGAACGAGACGACAGCGACCACGATGAACCTGCGGTGCTGGTACAATTTATTGAGTCTCCTCCGTGTCCCCCGAACTACCTGCACTATTACGACAGGGAAATCGAATTGTGGACGAAAGAAGGAACAGTGAGAGTTCAGAGTGCGACGTAAAAAGCCAGAAATCGGGGACCTTGTTAGGGTTTCAGCGACATTGTACATCTCGACCGCTCCTTTCACCTGTCTCGTAACGAGCACTCAGGGTATTCACCTTTGGGTTCAACCATTGAACCGGGCTCTGAAGCCCGTTTACGTCCGACGCGACAGCGTGGAGGTTATTTCTCGTGCCAACTCACACTGATTTGAGAATTGGGATGCTGGTTCGCTGGCATGGCGACGACTGCTGCGACGACGACCCCAACGATTTGGGGATTGTGGTGAAGATGCCAGGACAGAGCTTCCACGGTTACTATCATATTGCGTGGTCTGTAACCAATACCCTGAGTCATCACAGTGCTGAAATGATTGAGGAATCTTTGTATCAGGGGCATATGGAGATTATCCCCGCAGCCCCCGCCTAAAAAGTATTTCAAATAAAAGATTGACAAAGCCTGAAGTCTCAGGCATAATATAGATAGTAGGGTGATGAACACCCGACCCCGGAGAGAAGATGGACACAAATAACCTTGAAAATATGATTCGCGATAAGCTGACTGATGATGATCTGATTTCAGGCCTTATTGAACAGGATGATGTCTTTGAACATCTAATAGATTTGATTGGCGAGACTATTGATGAATGGGGCCAGACGGAGAGAAAATGAAAGACAACTACACTTCACCCTACGCAAAAAACGTGCCAAGTATGTACAATTCCGAAGTTGTGGCTCTGGCGAAGAATCGCTGGACTGACGGCGAGACTCAGCTTGCTATAGCGAAGCACTGGTACAGGCTAGGCAGAGAATATCTTGCTGGCAACCCGAACATTACCGAGGAAGCCGCAGAAGAACTGTGGAAGGTTCGCGGATACGTCCTAAAGGCCCGCCTGCTGGCGAAGGGCAGCATAAAGCTGAAGAAGGGGGAATATACCGAAGTTTATCGTAAGTATTTCAAGAACAATCGTCGTTCGCACTGGCGCATGATGCAAGCGTTTCTGGGTGGCTACTCTTATTGGGACAGCACCGGCAACAAAAGTAATACCCCGAGTGAATTGCTACAAGAGATTTATGACGACTTGCCCGATGAAGAAAAGCGAGCGTATACCCTGGAACGATTTATCAGTCACCAGAATTGCTCTCTGGAGCTTGCTATCAGGTTGTCTACAATAAAGACACCCGAAGTGCCCAATCACTACTATCCCGCCAACTTCGACAAAATTCGACAATCGGCTTTGATGAAGGTTGCCGAGCTTACTAAGAAGCAGCTTGAAGGAAAGTAAAAAGATGACGAAGCCCCGTGGAATGATTATGATTGGTGCCTTGGTCCGAGAGAGCCAGGGCACCGGAATCCTAAAAATTGTCACCGGATATAAGTGTGATGCGTCCTGCGAGTTCGTTCATTTTGCGGGCGACAGCGCAACAACTTGGTATCCCCTGTACGACTACGAGATTCTTTCCGATGGACACTAAATGCCACGGCATTAAAATTGGCGACCTTGTGAAGTTTAAGCATCACATTTTTGATGGTATGCAACCCATTCATCTTGTAGTCGAGGTCTTCGCCCGCGACCGTTATACCTGGGAGCAGCCGGCACGCCGGGATGAACCGATGAATATCCGACTTCACGGAAACAGCGGCATTACTCACCGTGCAAATAATTTTGTGGTGGTGAAGCGAGCCTAAAAAGTATTTCAAATAAAAGTTTGACATCCACAAGATGTTCAGGCATAATATAGATACTGGAGAAACGCGATGAAGACTGTACTCGTTTTTGATACTGAGGATGACAAGGGCATGCGTGCCACAATCAAGATTGTGGAGCACCTTGCAGAGCAATATCTTCCGTCCCGAAGGTCGGCTCGTCACGATGTTTCTTTCGGGAAGATTGAATTTATCAAGACGCTCCGCACTTTTATGAAGGATGCGGAGGAACTTGAGGACCCGTCTGACGGAACCAGCCTGCGGTTCGCCAAGGGATTTGCCGACAAGGTGTGGAAGCGGAAGAACAAGGACCTGGGAATCTCCTAAACTTTATTTTCAAATAAAAGATTGACAGCAAGAAGTTTCTCAGGCATAATATAGGTACGATGAAACGTGAGGGACGAAACCTGATTGCACTCGCTGCCTGGAACCACCGGGGAGCAGGAAAGCACAAGAACAAGTCCAACCGTGGAAGCGGCAAGGGCAGCGGCAAAGCTGCTCGTCACGCGAAGCACAAGGGGCGACGATATGCCCGCGATTGAGGTCGGAGATTTGGTAAAAAGAAATCCCCCCCACCTGGGACCAGACAACAAAGTTTATCTGGTGGCAGAAATAGAAAAACGCGAACATTCCGATGGAAGGCCGATTCTCGGCCCGCACGGTGCACCGAGTTGGTGCATACTCCACGACGACGAGGACCGCTTGACTGCCGTCAAGTCTTTGACGGTCGTACTCAAGGCCCGACGATGAGAAGAACAGACGCATGGGGAAAGCCCATCTTGCGAGTGGGCGACATTGTACAATGTTTGCCACAAAAGGACCCCGGCACAGTAGTAAAGATTCTCCAGGTGAACGCAAACGGCGCTTGGGTTGTCGCGGTCAAGTGGTTCACTTGGGACAACGGCAGAACCACAGAAGAATACATCACAGAACTTGAACTTATAAGCGAGGCACAAAATGAGAAATAATCAAGTAATTCAAGCATTTAGACGAGGCGACAAGGCTCGTAGCTGGACCGAAAACCTCCGCACGGATGGAACAACACTCTGGTCGTACAACAAGAAAATCGCTCACCGCACCAGCGGAGGCGTGATTGTTGTGGGCGACTTCACCGCACCGGGCGGGCAGTTCCATTCGGTGACGACTTCGGGCCATGTAAATCGTGCGAAGGGTGTAGCCCATCACGTTTTTCACCCGAGAATCTATATCGAATCTGAGCAGTTCTTTGTGCACGGCGACAACCTAACTTTTACTAATTTTATTTGAAAATAAAGTTTAAAGGGTTGACTTCTTACTGAAACTCAGGCATAATTAGAACATGGACAACAACGGAGACACTACGATGATAGAACGAGTTGAACGACTAACCACCCGTGTGCCTGAAAATGGCGGTTGGGACCGAGGTTTTATTGAGTCCGTCAAAGAGCAACTAGAAGCAGGCCGAACGCTCTCCCCTCGACAGATTGAAACAGTAGAGAAGATTGAGGGCAAGTTTTCCGACGAAGCCATCGAGGCTGCTGCAACCTGGGCCGAAAGGTGGGACGACGAGAAGCAGGCGCGATTTAATGTCGCCCTGAAATATTATGGACGCACGGGCTACTATCAAAACATTGTTCAGAAAGCCTGGGGCAGTGAGAAGTTTATTCCATCCCAAAAGGAATACAACGCGATGGCATGCAACAAGTATGCCAATGCTGTTATCAACAACGCGATGAGTGAGGCAAAGTGGCCCCTTGGTTCGCTGGTTAAGTTCCGCACTGCGAATCGAATTCGCAGCTTCTATCGCGGCAAGATTGCCGTGGTGGTTTCCCATCCTACTGACGTAAAGACGCACGCGAAGGGTGGCAAGCCCTACGGTGTTGTCCTCATTGGCAATTCTGCCATTATTCAATGCGAGGAACGCGACTTGAAAAACGCGCCGAAGAAGGCGAAGCGTTCCTAACAGGGCGACGGGTAATATCTATATATAGGGGATTCAATGTCTCTCATGAATCCCGGCGAGAACATCAACAATTAATTTGGTGGGCGCGAAAACAATATTAAATTTAATATTGTAGGTTGCAAGGAGACTAGGCACCAGGGACCGAAGAGAACCTGGACCCCGACCCCGAATAGAATCAATGACTTAGAGCAATAACTTTTTTTTCACAATAAACTTTAACAGCTTGACTTCTTGCCTGGACTCAGGCATAATATAAGGACAGTGGCAATCAAGCCACGCGGAGACAACAATGAAACTTGAACTGACCGACGACGAGTGGACGACTGTCCTCGTCGCCCTCGACCACTACAGGGCGCACAAGGCGGCGATGGCAGCCGAACTGTACGACCCTCAACTGATGGAAGATGCTGGGTCCGCTGAGTGGTGCTGGCAGAAGATTTGGGGTGCAATCTGCATCGAGCGCAACGCAACCGCCGACGCGGTGGGCGAAGGCGAACAGCCCCAACTTCCTTTCAACACACAAACAAATTCAGGGCGCTCCGCTTCGGTGGACCCCTTCGACTTGGGTATGGCTAGCCAGTACGACAATATGGGAGACAAGTAAATGTTGGTACTCGCAGCGGTTAGTGTGACTCTTGGAATCATCGGGAGTCTGTAAAAGTGGAGTATTATCAGTCACTTAGGTATGGTTTCGACCCCGATTATGACCCTCCGGTCTTTGACGACGAGGAGGAAACCCCCGAGGTAAAACCCAATGATTCCGAGGACATAGAAGAATAACTTTTATTTGACTATAAAGTTCTAACTCTTGACTTTCAAGTAAATCTCAGGCATAATATACCTATGATGAAGGTTGGCGATTTGGTAAAATACTCTGCCCCGCGAGGGCGCAGCACATGGCTGAAAGGTATCGGAGTGGTGACAGAAACCAACCTGGACCGGCCAGCCCATGTGAGAGTTAGCTTTCCCAATGTTGGAGTCCACGCATGGATGTTCAAAGAAACTTTGGAGGTTCTCAATGAAACCCGGTGATTTAGTTGTATGGACGGAGTATGCCGCAGGTTGGTCTAACGGACCCAAAGCGGGCGAGTACGCGGGCACAGTTGTTCGCGTCATTCCTCCGACCCGCCGCAAACGCAGCCGCGCTAAGATTGAAATCTTGGCCGAAGAAACTTTCATTGTCGGACGAAGATTTATTGAGGTTGTCAGTGGAGTCTGATTATATTCCCCTCCATCCCGGCGATTTAGTGGAAATCTCGCGGAATTCAATTCTTTTCAGGCATGGCGACCGAGGCTGGGTCGAATCAATGGGCTGGGGCTCCGGCGTACTCATTTGTGTGGTGCAACTATTTGAGAAGTCCAACAAAGTACGGATTCTCGTTAATGATTTGATAAAGATTTCAAACACTTAGAAAAAGAAAACTTTTATTTGACAATAAAGTTTTACTTGTTGACTTTTGCCTCCCACTCAGGCATAATATAGAGAGTGGAAGGGCGCTTAAGCCCCGATGGAGATTACAGAATGTCTTACAATGGAACGGTTCGATGCGGCCACTGCTACAGTCAGGGTCACAACAAGCGTGGGTGCCCCGCACTCAAGAAGATTATCGAAGAAAATCCCGACAGTTATGAAGCGAAGCACGGAGCCGGGAAGGCTCGACAGTGCTCGTACTGCCAGGGTGAGGGACACAATCGAGCATCATGCTCTGGCCGCAAGACTCACGAGGCCACTTTCCGAGCCGATAACACGCTCTGGCGAAAGGCTTTCGACAAGTGGGCGACCTCGCAAGGTCTGGGCTACGGTGCCCTGCTTCGTGCGCCGATTACATGGCGCAACACAAAGCAAGAACGCATCGACGGCGAGAGCACTCCCGCTCTGGGGATGTTCAAGGGTCTGAGGACTCACGAAGAGGATGACCCGCTCACGAGAGAGTGGGCGCGGAAACCAGCCTATCAGAACCGAGGGGCTCTGTGGATGGACCTCATTGGTGCGGAGCTTGGCTATAACGACCGTGCACAGTCGGCCCACCTTCAGCTTCCTGACATTCCGGTGATTGCTCCAGCCCACGGCAAGGATTCCTGGGGCTACGAGCGCAGCCGCGACGGTGGCGACTCTAAGTGGACCGTCGCTTCCCCTTCGCCTGTTCCGGGCCTGGGTCCTGAGTTTACTTCGACCGCTGCAATTGACGCACTAGTCAAGGACTACTTCAAGACGGGCAAGTACGCAAAGACCGAGAGCAACTGGAACGAGTTGACGAAGGAAACTCGTCAGGCTCTCGTGGATTACCTCAATGATTCCGCGACGTTGGAGGAGCTTGGCCGACGCCTCAACCCCGAGGACGACGCAAACTCCGAGAGTGATAACCAGTAATTTCAACTACTTAGAGTAGCTAAAAGAGTTTTGACAATAAAGTTTAATTACTTGCAATTCACCCCCACATGGGGTATACTTAGAGAGTGGAAGGGCGCTTAAGCCCGCTAGGAGACACAAAACATGGCAATCGATTTCAAAACACTTCTTACCGTCCTTCCCCACGTCACGGACGCGAACCACCCGGTACTGCTCCGAGGACGACACGGCATTGGCAAGTCCAGCGTCGTCTATCAGTTCGCTGAGACTGTCGGCCTGCGGGTTGTCGAGCGGCGAGCCAGCCAGATGACCGAAGGCGACCTCTTGGGTCTGCCGAAGACCGATGGTGACGTGACCTCTTTCTGCCCGCCTGATTGGTTCGCGGAGGCTTGCAGCACTGGCGTGCTTCTTTTCCTCGATGAAGTGGACCGGGCGACTCTGGAAGTCCGTCAGGGCATCTTTGAGCTTTGCGACTCTCGCAAGCTCGCGGGACACGTCCTGCACCCCGAGACTCTGATTTTCGCTGCCGTCAACGGTGGCACTCACGCGGGCGCGGCCTCCTATCAGGTGGGCGAGATGGACCCTGCCGAGCTTGACCGCTACACCACTTTCGACGTTGAGCCGACCGTGGACGACTGGTTGACTTGGGCGCAGGACCGACTGGACCCGCTGGTTGTGGATTTCATTCGTAACAACGTCGTACACTTGGAGCACAACGACGACCCAGAACCCAACAAGGTCTACCCGTCCCGTCGCTCTTGGCAGCGGTTCAGCGACACTGTGAGCACTGCTGCTCTCGTCGTCGCCGGCGAAACGAACCCAACCGTGTACTCGCTGGCGAGTGCCTACGTTGGCTTTGAGGCTGCGGTGTCGTTCAACGACTTCGTGGCGAACTACAGCAAGGTGGTTTCCGTGGGCGATGTCCTCGACCGGGGCAAGGTCCCCGAGGACCTCGACCTGAACGACCACTGTGCCCTGATTGACAAGCTGGGTGCCTCCGGTCGGCTGGCGGCTGAAGTCTCCGATAGCGTGCGAGTGAACCTCGCGAGCTACTTCCTGAGCCTTCCGAGCGAGCCCGCGATGAAGCTCTGGACCGTTATCGGACAGGCGAACAGCGACCTTGCGATTGCGATGCACTCCACCGAGGTCAAGGACAAGAGCGTTGGAGCGTACCTTGTCGAGATTCTCACCGGAAAGGAAATCCAGTAAAAACAGAGTCATTCCGAGGGGTTGCGGGTTTCCCGCGCCCCGAAGACGAATGATTCCGAGGACTTAGAAGAACAAAGTTTCTTTCAAAGAATAGTTTAATTACTTGCAATTCGCCCCCCGATGCGGTATACTTAGAGAGTAAGGAATTCATATGACGACAACGACCGACATGACCGACGACACTTCAGACGCCCAGGATGCGCCTGTGAGCCCTTTCAACCTGAACGTGCATATGCACCGATTGCTGCTCGACGAGCCTTTCTTCGCTGCACTGTCGCGCCGGATGGACAAGCGGCGAACGACGAGCGTTCCGACTGCCGGGGTCCGCGTGACCGAGGAAGGCAAGCTGGAGCTTGTCTACAACCCGACGTTTTTCCAGGGGCTCTCCGACGAGGAGCAGCGGGACGTGCTCAAGCACGAATTCTATCACATCGTCTTTCAGCACGTCACGGGTGGACGCTTCGCGTCTTTCCGCGACCTGACGCCCGAGCAGCGCAAGCGACACAATATTGCGATGGACCTGTCTATCAACTGCCACTTGCCGAATCTGCCCGAGGGCTGCTGCATGCCGGGTGTTGGTCCCTTCGCGGAGCTTCCGAGCTTCAAGACTGCCGAATGGTACTTGAGCAACCTCCCCGAGTCCGAAGGTGGCGGCGAAGGTGGCGGCGAAGGCGGCGGCGAGGGTGGCGGCGAGGGTGAAGGTCCCGGCGAAGGCGGCGGCAGCGGTCCCTTTGAGGATGGCGTCTTTGACGACCACGAGGGCTGGGGCGACTGCGACGACCAGTTGAAGCAGATTGCCGAGGAGCGGGTGAAGGATTTTATCAAGGAGGCTGCCGAGGAGGCGAACAAGACTTCTCGCGGCTGGGGCTCCGTCCCGGCAGACTGCAAGAAGGCTATCATGGACGCTATCAGCAACAAGGTTGACTGGAAGTCCGTCCTGCGCTACTTCGTCAAGCAGAGTCAGAAGGCTAACAAGCGTTCGACCGTGCGGAAGATTAACAAGCGTTACCCCTACATGCACCCAGGCAAGAAGGCGACCCGGCGAGCAAAGGTGGCGATTGCCATCGACCAGTCCGGTTCCGTCAGTGATTCGATGCTCGCGGCCTTCTTCGCGGAGCTAAACTCTCTGGCGAAGCTCGCAGAGTTCACGGTCATTCCGTTCGACACTCGCGTGGACGAATCGAAGAATTGGGTCTGGAAGAAGGGGCAGACGCGCAAGCGTGAGCGGACCATGCACGGTGGTACCTGCTTCAACGCTCCGACGAACTTCGTCAACGAAAAGGGCGGATTCGATGGGCTCATCGTCCTGACGGACATGGAAGCCCCGAAGCCTGTTCCTTGCAGGGTGCAACGAATGTGGCTTACCACCGAGTACTACGCGAAGCGACCGTATTTCGACCCGAAGCCCGAAAGGCTCGTGTCCATCCCCGAAAAGGATATGGAGTAGCTCAGAGAGTCGCCCTGGAAGGCCCTGACGGGCCGGGATAGGGGTTGGGTATGAAGTCGCCTAATCGGCGGCTCAGAGCCTCTCAGGAGGTTTTGCGATCCAGGGCGAGAACGACACCCCGGCGAAGCCGGTCGGAAGAATTTTTCTTTGAAATAAAAGTTTATTTCCTTGCAATCAGAGCAGAAGTCAGGCATAATAGGTATATGAGTGAGGTGAAGCCAACCCCAGAGCAAGTCAAAGAAGACTTCCGGTCGGCTTTTCCTCTTAACGAGAACAAAAATGCGACCCGGCGCACACCCCGGTGGAGACAACAAAATGGCCGCAGTTCAGTTTAATAGCCCGCCCCGAGTCACCCACTCTTTCAGCATGCGCGTCGAGGGCGAAGTGGTTGAGTTCCGCTTCACTCACGCCCTCGCGCAGACCGCGAACATGCACAAGATTGGTTATCCCAATAGCACGGAGGCTCTCAACAAGTCTCTAGAGGATGCAGCGACCCGCGCCGTCGAAGCCGGGGCTAGCTCGCTGCATTGGGTTGATTTATACGACGAGCCGAAGGCTTCTGTCCTTCTAAACACGGAGAGCAACTAAAATGACTTTCAAGCAAGCCCTCGCCGGCAACGGTTTCAAGCCGCACAACAACAAGAGCAAAGAACTTGTTGCCAGCAAGTTTCATTCGTCCATTCGGAACGTCCGAATCGTCGTGAACACTGGTACCGACAAGAACACGGGCAAGCCGATTGCCGGCAAGCAGGCACAGTTCAAAGCAGTTTATATCAATAATCAGTCGCAGTGGCGAACCATCGCTACCGGCTCGTACTTTAAGCCGGGAGCGTTCAAGTCGGAGATTCCCTCAAAGCTGATTGCCATCGAGGCAGGAGCCGAGAGCGCGTCTTCCTGTAAGTGCGGAGCTAAGAAGTTCAAGGCAAAGTCCGGCAACGTCGTCTGCGCCAACGCATGCTGGGCCAACAAGGGTTGGAGCAGCAAGAAGAAGTGGCAGGGCACAAAGAAGAATACTTCTCAGCCCCAGAAGCGGACTGCTCGCACTCCCGCAAAGAAGAAGGCAATCCGAGCAGAGATTCTTCAGAAGCGTGCAGAGGAGAAGAAGGCACAAGAAAAGATTGACGAAGGAAAGTTCACCACTTTCGTTCCAGGTCAGCTTGTCAAGATTGTCGAGCCCCAGCAGAACACCCTGAGCGACTTCGTTGGAACCGTGATTAAGGTTGAGCATGCGACCGGTCGCCCATCGACCTCAAAGCTCATGAACGTGAGCGTGATGTGGATGCACTCAGGGAAGACCTCACGGCACAACAACTACAACGCTGGCACCGGCACCTCGACCTATCTGGTCGCAGTGGCTTAGGGGGAACGACGGATGACTGCTCCGCTGGTTTTGTTTGGGGTGTCCCTTTTAATTATTGCAAAGGTCGCCTTTGGTGTGACCCGCACAAGTACATGAGCTAGCCGCGTGAGTCAAGCAGTGAGTTTTGTGAGTTCCGTGAGCGCCCTGTGAGCCCCGTGAGGCGTGAGCGCAGAAAGCTCACGGTCGAGGAGAGAGAAAGAAAGATATGAGAACCCTCACCCCCAGATACGCAGGCTACCTAGAAGCCTATAGCCCTCACAGTTCCGACACTGCCCGCGTTGTTGCGGGGAAGCCGGGCGACATGGTGGAGGAGATCACGCGCTGGGTGTGCCTGGACACTCACACCACCTGGCTTCTTGTGAGTCTCCGTGAGCGTGAGCCGCGTGAGGACCGTGAGCCCATCGGGTGGCTCCTTGAATCCGAAACCGTGAGCTTGTGAGTTCCGCGAGAGCCTAAAGCTCACGGTCGAGGCTATAGAAAAAAAGAATGTAACTTACATATAGTAGGGGGTACCCCCCCCCTCCCCCCGTGCCGGGATATATGTACTATGCAACATATGCACCCCACCATCGCGCCTAAGTACATTCACCACATTTATAATATAGCCAAAAGTTAAGAAAGCTTTAAAAATTCCTATACACTTTTGCAGGAGTATGATATACTTATTACATGAGCGACTGTCAATTTTGCGGGAAAACGAACCCACCTTCGAAAGGTAGGAAGCGCAGAAAATTTTGTAGTAAAAAATGCAGCAAGTTGCAATATAAGAAAGAGGGCCGGCACTACTCATATGTTAAGAAGAATCCCAATTGGGGAGAGCAGCTTAAGAAGAACAAAGAGAGAAAAGAAAAGAATAAGCTAGAATGGGACAAATGGAGTGCCATATGGTTAACGCGGAAGCAGGTTGCGGAGATATTAGATATAACAACAAGCGGATTGCATAACCGAATGGCCAAAGCAGAGGAACGTGGAGTCATCATTCAGAGAAAGCTGCTAGTCGACGGCTGCAGCAGCAAAGAGCTACTCCATCCGGAAACGATCGATCTGCTTAAAAACGACGCGGCCGTACAGGAAAAGCCCGAAGGCTATATAACGCTCAAAGAGGTTGTCGACATATTAGGGATCAAGCTTATAAGCTTTCATACTTCCAGCGATCGACAGACCGGAGAAAGCCTCGCGGATAAACTACCTCCTGATATGATCTTCCAGGAAAACCATGGTAATCGGGTATACAAAAATCTATATCTCAGGACGAAGGTCGAGGCCTTCCACCAGGAGCGCCAGGAGAGGCGCCTAGAGCGAGAGGAGACCTGGAGGTTAAACCGGGTGGAGAAGGCCCGACAAAAGGCTCTGGTGGCCTCTCAGAGGGCGGAGAGGATCGCTGGGCTTCTAACATCTAAGCAAGCTGCGAAGAAGCTCGGCTTTAAGACGTCTGTGACCCTTGTTAAACATATGCGCGCTGGGGAGCTTAGCTACGCTCATAGAGAAGACATGAGCTATTACTGGTGTCCTCATGAGATCTCTCGTTATCTCGATGTACGCGCGGAACGCAGAGAAGAAGCAGCAGCTGCGCGCAGAGCCGCTTATAGACGTCTATTCCCTCGGCGCGCCGATGATTACACAAGCCCTGCCGCTTATGAGAAGAAGCTCATGAAGAAGCTTGTTAAACAACTTAATAATCCTTCCTTAAGTTCTCGACGTAAAAAGGCTGCTAATCTGAATATCAAATATGTCCGGGATGCCAAGACGTCAGGGTCTCCTACTCAACTATGCTGTAAGATCTGTAAAGCCACGAAGCCCTACTACGACTTCTATTATGAACTCTTGGCCAAAAGAGGTCGCACTCAACGCTGCAAGGATTGCCATAAGAAGCAGAACCAGGCTTATCGTGATGCTAGAGGTGCAGAGTACGCAACCAACGTTAAGGCTAGAAGACAAAAAAATTTCCGACAAAAATTTCGAAATTTGATCGCGACTGCGATCAAAAGAGATATCGCTCGCAACTCTAAGATCTATCCGGTTCTTACCGCCGGCGAAGTCTGGGAGGCGCTTGAGTCTTCATGCGGATATAATGTCGATCAATTCTTAAAACACCTGGAGTCTCAATTTGATTCCATTATGACATGGAATAATCATGGCCGAGGCAAGGATAGCTATCATTGGCAAGTGGATCATATAATTCCACGAAGTGCGCTTAAATATACTTCTTTAGCTGATCCCCTCTTTAAAGAATGCTGGGATCTCACAAATTTAAGGCCCCTCGATGAAGTAGAGAACATTGCACGAGGAAATAAAGTATAGTTTTTCTTGCGGATCCTAGTTAGAATACCGGGGATCTTATAAGACGCGTGAACTCGTTCCTAAATTTAATATTATTAATAATTGCTATCATAATTCCTGGTGGCTTGATAATATATTTTTCGTGGAAAGCTTATAAAAAGCACAAAAGAAAGAAGGGACGTATTAAAACAGACAATGCCGCACAGCCAACTATTTATTACCATGGAATATGAAATACAACGAGTCGTATTTTGGGTGTGCACTGCTATTATAATCGGATGTGCCCTTAGAATCATCTCTGTTCTATAATTCCTTTAATATTATACCCCCTCGATATATCCCCAATTCTGTCTATATATGACATTGCTGGATTAGCATGCTGAGGTACGTGCCCCAAAACTTTCCCAAAAAAATTTCGAAAGCTTTGTCTATTTAGTGTATAATGTTAGAGATGTCTTTAGTTCTCCTGCTCCTGGGTCTTCTTCTCGGAATCGTCTCCGGCGCTGCTTTCTACTTTATCCGTTTCTGGTTTATCTATCGTTCTAAACAAAAGGAACTTGATGTTTTGCTAGCGACTGTGCTTGAAGATGTGCGCGCAGCCGAACAAGCTATAGGGGCAGCAAAAAGTATTCAATCTAACGGGAATGCATCTGAACACGAGCCTCTCGACAATAATCGATACCTCACCACGCTGATTACCGTAATGGTCAAAAAGTACGGAGAGGAAATTAGATTAACTGGACATGATTTTAAGAACGTTGGTTTTGATGAATATGTTACGCTATATATTGACACAAGCACATATGATATTATATTAAAATCTAATTCTGTTTCTTCGGAAGTCTCTGATCTTTCTTATATGATGCCTCCCGGCTCAGATGAAGATACATTCCACTAATTGGCATCTAATTACAACGTGAAAGATTTACTTGAAAACTGGCGGAAGATTGTTGAAGGAGAAGTCATCGATTTTCCCCGACAACCCAAAACAAGCGAAGCAAATGTACAATTTGTTATTTTCGTTGATAATGCTATACAAAGGCGCCTTAAAGATATTTATGGTAACATCAGTCAAGTACCTGCAGAAAAGTGGGAGAGACTAGATGGGCTTATGAATGAGCTAGAAGAGATGCTTCAAGAATGAAACTCCTACTTGAAAACTGGCGCCAATATTTGGTAGAGCAAAACATAGGATACTCAGCTATTGTTCTTGACGAAGAGTCAAAGCAGAAGCTTTTGGAACTCCCTATTCCTGAAGGCTGGGAGC